>Ga0307507_10012481_pt1 | contig 10491 bp, 12 predicted proteins | sample 7_EM_MG_FD_207223 | JGI IMG/M metagenome (GOLD analysis project Ga0307507, IMG submission 207223) | Populus trichocarpa ectomycorrhiza microbial communities from riparian zone in the Pacific Northwest, United States - 7_EM | ecosystem: Host-associated > Plants > Roots > Unclassified | place... | reverse complement strand
TTTGTAAAAGTGAAGATTTATAGGCCAAATATATATAAAATATAAATATACACCACGACTTTTAGTCATGTAATATACCTGGAGTTTACATGACTAATAGTCTGTTACCTATGGGTGACTGAAGTGAGAGGTGACATGTGGAGAGGCAACATGCAGAGAGGTGATGTGCCAAGACGTGATGTGCCGAGATGTGCAGAGAGGCGATGTGCAGTAGTGCTTGGAAGTCTGGTCCAGTCCAGTCTTTCATCAAAATTTGACAAGACTGGGACCGAGACCAGTCCTCACAGGTTGGAGAACCACAAAAAACCAGACTGAACTGATGTCAACTGGTTCAGTGCAGTTTTGGTCAGTTTTTTGCAGTTGAAAGACCGGTCTCAACCAGTTTCAGTCTCAACTGGTTGAGGACTGGTTGAGGACCAGTCTCGGAGCTGCAGGCATTGGTAAAAATGGATGTAATTAACTAAATATATTGCTGTAGTATTACCACCCATCAACGACATCAGCTTCCATGTCTTTGTCCCATGCCAAACCATCAGTATCATCAAGAAGAAGCTCTTCGAAGTCAAACAATTTCACATCTTCAACTTGTGACTCATTCCAAGCAGCCATGTTGTAGACATCAGGCCCCCACACGGATTTCATGATTACAATTTCCTTGAAAACGATGGGACCCAACGACGCATGACAGTCTGTCACAATCTGTTTGGTGCCAGAGAATAGTTGCTCACATGGCACAGAGGAAGCCTGGGCAGGAAGGAGATCGAGTGTGATACGTGCTAGCGTAGGGAACAACTGCGCATGGTCCTAAGGCATGTCAGTGAGTCAATGTGTCAATGATAGCTGCTTGGAAAATGACTTACCTGCCACCATTCAACGAGATCAGTGTCTTTGGTCACATCCCTTTGCATGGTACCCAGATAACAGTGCAGTTCGGATGCCCAACCTTCCACTGCATCATCCATGAGCAACATTTCATGAAGCTTGTCGTATTCTGACAGAATGCGAACCTCTGCCATTGGATCTCCAGGGTTTGCCTGCTGAGGGATAGTGGTGGCTGGATGGCGGTTGTGGTACTGAGCCATCTGCTTTAGATATCAATGGTGTGTTCATCTGTATGGAACGGAACGTCTTACCATTCTCTCGACAATCTTTTTTGCCTCGTCATGCCAGTCCTTTGCCAAAGGATTCCCTTGCACAATCTCTTCGGCTTGTTCTTTGGGACCACCCCATGAGAGTTTGATGTAAGCGAGCTTGTAGTATGGGTGGAGAACTTGCCAAAATTCGTCATTAGTAGTTTATCTCAGACAATTAAATAAAGGAGAAATGCTTTACCAAGCACTAGAACGAAACTGGGCTTCTTGTCCAGCTGCATGTAATATTTCCCGATCTTCGCAAGACCATCACTGAGGGTGTCCTTGTACAGGGCATATCTTGGTGAATCACGCTTTGCCTCCCATGTGGTTTGTAACTCCTTGAGAGTGGGGAGTGCATGCCAGAGTGTTGGTTGTTTTTCGGAGAAAAAGTACTGTTGAATTTGATTGGAATCCTAATGAATGGGAAAGCATTAGATGTTGTAACTGATGTGAAATTAAATGTACTCACCCCAAGGATGTCGTGTGCATCAACCACCCAAGCCCAATCTCAATCTGTCATCTTGAACGCGGACCATGGGATGTGCTTCACAAGCTGATTATTGCGCCATAACATTGTGATAGTGCCATACATTGCATCGGCTGATGTCACAAATAGTCCCATTGGCTGTCAAACACTGTGGCTTTAGAATATGTGAAACGAGCAAAAGAATCATTTACCTGATGGAGTTTGTTTGCCTGGTCAAGCATTTTGTATGCTGTTCCCCATCAAATATTGCTGTGCAAAGGAATCTTCACAGCTTCAGGAAGTCCACAGTGTAATTGGGTGCTCTGGAAGAACTCAATTTGTTGGCCAGAGGCTTGTATCTAATTTAATTAGTACATAGTTGATTTGCAAGATTAGAAGTGGAATTATTACCTTGATAGCAAGGGTCTGAATTGCCATGATAACCTCAAGGGAGCCGCCCAAAACACAGTTGTCAGTTTGGGTGGGGTCATATTCCCAGATCACAGTTGCATTTTTGACAGCGGCAATCTTTGTTATATTTTGCATAACATCGACATTTCCAAGGTTAACGACATGCCCAAGACACCTGGGAATCTTTAAGGTAAGGAAAGTATAAGAAAAGAGTTGAATGTACGGTAATTGTTGCTCAGCGCTATTCCACATGAGGCCACGCCATGTATGGATGTCCTGGATAGTTTGGCAGGTTGTGTTATTGTTGCCAGTGTTATCTAATGTCACTGCATAAAGCTATTGTTGTGTGAAATCAACATCAGTGATATGTCACTCTGATAACAGAACTTCAATGTACCTTCGAACTCTTTTTGTCCATAATACCAACATGTTCAAGTAACCCCACCATGTACCTACCAAGGTTGTCCCCACTGTGTGTGCCTGATAACGCCTTGAACACAATTACACCAGCTCGCATCTTCCATTTCCCCTCCTTCACCTCTATCCAATGTGCCATCATCCCCAGGAATGACATTTTCATTGTGTCTGCTGACCATCTGTCTTGTGTTACTGAGACCTTCCCAGGAGCCGCCTATTCAGATAAGAACAAGTACATCCTAAGGCTAGCAAAGTGAAATGGCTTACAATTATTTCTTCTTTTAGCACCTTCATGTGTTTGATGAACATATTGTGGATATGTACCTTGGCACCATAGGAAGTTGGGAGGTCTGATGTGGTGGATTTGGGCTGCATAGTCACAAGCGCATTTTGAAACACCAGGTTATTGGCAAGGGCAAGAGGCTGCAGGTGTGTTCTGACTCAGCTCTGTAACGCTGGCAATGTGCATTGAAACTTACTTGATTGTTCGTTGCAATTAGGGCTGCAACTGCGTGGAGAATGCCAGATCATGTGAACTCATGGGGGCCAGTTATGGTTTTGAAGTCCAATATCTGCTGTTTTTTCTTCTTCGTCTGCTGCCCCTGCTCCTCCAAAGCTTTGTTCTCTTCCATCACCTTCCAGATCTCCCGCAGAATCGCCCAATGACTGACCAGTATGCCTTCTTTTTCACACTTCTCCTTGTAGATCTCATAATGTTGACAAATATGCAGACGACATGAGGAATTTGATCCTCTGTGAAATGCCTTGTGCTTTCCATGCTGCTTGATGAAGCATACATCAGCCCTGGAAGGCCTCAGTAAGTACCATACATCTTCATTCCATGACAAATTGACTTACTTGCAGGTGATGCACCAACATCCAACTTCGGTGACGTATTTATCCTCCGCTAGCTTGAATTTGACAGTGACTTGGTCAGACATCATCGTCAATAGGTCAAGTGTTGTATCCTTCTTCATCAGCTGTTCTTGGAGGTCAGGCCCATGCTGATGTTCATTGAGGTCATCCTCCTAGAAGCTCAGTGAGTTGTTGCATGTGCCCAGGAATCCATACTGACCTCTTCTTGATCATCTTGTCCACCATCACCGTTGGCATCTTCTTCCTCAACTTCCTTCTCAGCTGGCTCAGCATCTTCATTGACTGACTCAACCTCAACCTCTGGTCCACCAACACAGCAATGTGTTGCTGCTTTTTATCCCTTCCCTTTTTTCTTGCTGGCTCTGAATCTTCAGCATCACTGGCTGGCTGGCTCATGCTAGCAACCTGTTTCCTAGTCTGTTTGACTTTACTGATTCCTTTGTTTGCAGTCTTTGCTGTGGATTTGGGCTCATGGAGCCTTGGTGGGATACCCTTGGTGATTGTTCGAGTAGTTATTGGCATAGCAGTTGTAGAACAGGTCCCTCAAATTTCAAGGGTGAAATGTATGATCACCGTGTTTGGTTATGCATTAACCAGGTACTAACAAATAGGAGAAGCTCTTCGAAGTAAAACAAATCCTCATCTTTGACCTGCAACTCATTCAGCAATGATCTCCTCAGGACCCAACAATGGATGACAGGCTGTTGCAATCTGGTTGGTGCTGGAAAATAGTTGTTTGCATGGCCCAGAGGAAGCCTGGGCAGGAAGGACATTGAGTGCGATATGCGCAAGCATAGGGAACAACTCCGCATGGTCCTAAGGCACATCAGTGAGTTGATGTTTCAATAATAGCTGCTCAGAAAATAACTTACCTGCGACCAGTCAATGAGATCAGTCTTTTCAGTCACATCCCTTTGCATGGTAGACAGATAGCAGCGCAGTTCAGATGCCCATCCTTCCTCTGCATCGATACCCTTGGTGACTGTTCAAGTAGTTGTAGGCATGGCAGTTGTAGTCTTAGAATAGGTCCCTCAATTTTCACTGCCAAAATATATGATCACCGTGTTTTGTTACACATTAACCAGGCACCAATAAAATTATTTCAATCTTGAACAATGATGCAGAAATGTTACATGGATATTTGAAGGATGAAGTTTGTAGTTAGGTAGGGTTTTGGGGTAGAAAGACTGGTTGAGACTGGTCCAACCAGTCTTTTGTCAGTCTTGAAATTTCTGAAATCATGAGAGACCGAAAACCAGACCATGGTTGCAGTCTTTGACAGTCCTGGGAATTTCTGGTCTTCAGCAGTCTGGGTCCGGTTCAGTCTTGGTCTTTTTTCAGTCTTGGGACTGGACTTCCAAGCACAATGTGCAGAGAGTTGACATGCAGAGAGGTGACATGTGGAGAGGCAACATGCAGAGAGGTGACATGCAGAGAGGTGACATGCGGAGAGGCAACATGCAGAGAAATCTGTGGCTGTTCAATGTTAAGGGTGGGGACCTGTCACTGTCTAGACAATGTGGGCCAAAACAGCATGTGCATGGGGCCTGACGTGGTGTTGCCACATTGTCATTGTCATTGGGGTGTGCAGTGGTGGAGGGGGCTGGTTGAACAATGGTTGCCAGAGGTGGTGACACAGTGGGGGTGGTCATGATGATGGTGGTTGTTGAGAAGGGAAAGGCTTGTTTGTTGTATTAACACATTTGTGATGTGGCAAATACCCACAAACATTACTGGACTTACCCATGGGTAACAGTGGGGTATACTCTTACCCTTGCTCAAGGGTAGGGGTTTATGTGGGGTCAGACATTCCAAACCCTGACCCCTACCCTCCAAACCCTTACCCTCGTACCCCTGGGGTTTCTGAAACCCTTGCTCAACACTATATAGGATGCACTGACTGAGAATATAACTTCTCAGTTATTCTGCCTTTTGGTTTAGGTGGTTCTTTGTGCATCCTAGGGACTACTTACATTAACTGAGAAGTTACAGCTGCAGGTTCAATCCTGGCCCATGGCAAAGCTGGCTGGCTGTAGGACCATGGGATTCAATGGGAATGGAAACTGTCAGTTGCAAGGGGTAGACCCTTGGGGTGGCCTATATAAGCACTTCCACTTTGGAAACCCACAGGAAACTTGAGGACTATGGGATTGGGACCAGGTCTGTATGAGGGGAAAAGTTCCAGAGACAGGGAGGGTGTAATCATGCGATGATTACTACAGTTATTCTGCCTTTTGGCTTAGGTGGTTCTTTGTGCATCCTAGGGACAGCTTACAGAATCATAGAGTGGTAAGTAGGTGTTTTCCAACAGAAGCTACCTGGTTTTGTAGACCAACACAAGCCTGAGCCAGCCAAAGGGGCACTGGAAATCAAGGCTGTGACCTGATGTAGGGGGGTCTTGGAGTGCTTGAAAAATTTAGTAGTGATTTTAAGGCTACTAGCAATGGTGCAACAGATCTGCAAGCCTTAGGCAGCTAATGAAGGTCATTTGAAGCACTCTTTGGGTAAAGAACAGATTGTTCTTGGTGGTTTTGGTCTGTCTCTTCTCATTTTTCATACTAGCAGGTCTTATCTGAACCAACTTGTAGTTTATAAACTGCTTGAATGTTTAATTATGGTAACATAGATTCATTTTTGTGTGGAACTTAGGGCATGGCCTGTTTTTTTTTTTTTTTTTTAATTTTTTTTTAAAACAAATAAAAAAATAGATTTATGTAGTTGCAGAGTATTTTCTATGTTGCATGCTCAACTGTCATATATTCAGCTTGAAATTAGATTCATTCAATACCAATTTCAAATCTGCACAAGTCAATGTGCCCATGTTTCATTGGAGCCAAGAAATAACCACTTTACCATTGGAAATGATCATCTGCAACATTTGATACACAGCATCCACACCTCAATGTTCCCCTTCCACCTGTTGCATCTTTTGGGCAGCCCAATTCTTCAGGTCAAATTTATGGAGGAGGGGGCATTATGGTAAGCTTATTGGCACTTGATCCTGCTTGATTAATGTTTCTGGAAGAGTGGATCACATGGCTGTAAAGTTGGAAAAGGTTCACAGCCCACCAGGAGCACAGCTGGAAACAAGAGGTGTGCAGCAGCAATTGCTGGCATACAGGGTAGGGAGGGGGGGGGTAGGCAAGGGCTTATCCAAATTATTTTTTTGTTGATTATCTTGCCATATATGACCTCTGGGGTAATTGTTCAGTGTAGATCCCCTAAATACTTCATTTCTGTAGTAGGGACTGTCAAAGCTGAGCTGCACATCTGCAGTTTTCAGCTGGGTCATGTAGAGCCATCAGCTTATATAATGTAGATTTGAGTGTCTGCTTAGGGCCTATTTGGAAACCAACCTTGGGTTTTGTCACAAACCCTCCATCTTGTGACCCCACATGAGGGACACCTCCAATCCTAACCTATGCAAATAGCCTTCGACCATATCCAACGCCACAGATCAACCTATGCCTACCCTCCATCCTATGCCAAGCACAACAACACCAAGGAATACAAGCACTTAATATTCTGCAACTTGTCAAGTCCTCCAACCATTGACATTGCCTCCCCATAAAAACCAACGCCACACATAAACCCATGCCGACCTTGTATTCCAACCTCCAATGCTGACACAATAACTCCAAAAAGTACAAGTGCTTATTGTTCCTTGACTTGCCAAGACTCCTTTCCATCGCCCTGACATCATCTACTCACAATAAAACCCAACTCCAGCTCCGACTCCTTCCACCCCTTGTCTCCATCTCCATTGTATCCTGTCCCCAGACCTTGTTCCCTATTCTTCTACCTTGTACCCATCTCCGATTCCTTTTGCAAGCTCTGTTCTTTACGGATCCTATAAGTATGCCTTGCATGTACCAATATTCTCTCTCCTTGATATTAAAGTTGTTTCTGTCTCAATCCTCTCATCTCTCTTGTCTCAGTTATCCTCTCACATTTCTTACTAACTTGTTCCCACTTTGACAACATCACTGAACTCAACTTGCACTAAGTTCTTTAGCAACTATGACTATTGCTAACATTGAACTTAGTACTTAAACTGCGTAGCCTCAGCTAACTCCAATGGTGAGCCTACACTGCTGAACCTACATGGGCTATCCTACACTGCCTATCTAACCTATGCCCACTATCCTTCCCTGCGCCTCTGTCGCCTACCCAAGGCCAAACCTATGCCACCTACCTAACCTATGCCAGTTATCCTTCCCTGTGCCTATGTCACCTACCTGAGGCTGAACCTATGTTGCCTATGTATCCAATGCCGGTTATCCTCCCCACACCTATGCTGCCTACCCAAGGCTGAACCTACATCACCTATGTACCCAACACCGGTTACCCTTCCCACACCTATGCTGCCTACTTAACCAACATCGGCTACCCTTCCCCATGCCTATGCTGCCTTTAACCAACTCCTCATTAAACCCATCCGGACATATCTACCAGTGGTATCTACGCTGCATCTCATCCTTATCCTTGTAAAAGGGAATAGGACAGATCCTAACAGGTTTGGCATGCCAAACATCAAAGCTTTGTCATCTACTCACTGTTTCCAATGATGAGCTCAACCAAATCTTTTATTTGTGGCTCTAATTTGGCAGATTCTTCAATAACTCCTAGCTAGAACTCAAATATAATGTTCCTCAAATTTATTTAATGCTAAAAGCTATATAATTGAGGTAAAGATGCCCCACCAGTTTGAGGGCCAACAATGCTGAAAGTGTTTTGGCAATGTGTCATATGACATGGCAGAAGACCAGAGAACTCTGGAGTACGTTACACCCCAGGATAACCTGGTTTTCGAATAGGCCCTAAGCAGACACTCAAATATACATTATATAAGCTGATGGCTCTACATGACCGATGACCAATCTGCAGCTGCAGCTGAAAACTGCAGATGTGCAGCTCAGCTTTGACAGTCCCTAGTCTCTGGGGCTTTTTTTGGGGGGGCAAGCCTGAATTCACATCATTCTGTTTGCATTTGGCAGATTTGACACCAGCCACCAAGGTTGGAGGATATACCAACAGCATCACACACCCCAAATGGGGAATTCAGGCATTGTACCTTGGCTGACTCCTGGCAGCTGGAGTTTTAATCCCCCTAACCACCAACCTAACCTTCTAATCTAACTGAGAACATGCTACTGCACAGGGAGAATAAATATCCTAACCCTAACCATTAACCCTAACCTCCTAACCTAACCAAGAACATGCTACCATGCCGGGAGACCTAAGAGCACACTACTGCATGATAAGACATACATACACCCCAACCCTAATGGCACCTTTCAGCAGATACTTCAGAGTGTCAAATGTAGTCACTTTGATGGGACATCAATGACACATCATCATGTGCCTGAGTGTGTTGGGTGTCATTGTTGGTGCACCCTGCCAAGGTTGGCCCAGTTTAACAATCAACTGTTCAATATGCACACCATTGCTTCAACCACCACAATCACTGATGTTTCCCCCCTTTTTCTTTTTTGATGCCCATTTCACTCTAGCATTTCAAGTTGAATGTCCTATATGCATCAGGGCAGCTGCTTAAATGGCTATCATGAGTTTTCTTGTTAAACTACTAATCTGATATCAATCTTTATGAGGTTGTAAGCTCAATCTAGCTATAGTTTTGCAAGATATTATAGACAATTGCATTTGCAGTGATGATGGATGTGAGACAGACAAGATGAATATTTACTTTGATGTGGTGTGTGTAATCTCATGGTAAATGATCATTCTTTTTATTGTGATAAAGATTAATTTGTCTAAAGTATTATCTAACCTGTCATGGCCTCATTGAAAAGCCTACTGGAAGATGGTTTTCTGATGATGAATGTAAGGCAAATGCTGGAGGTAGGTTTGTTTCAGCACACAAATGTCACCATACTCAATGTGCTGGGCACACAAAACACATGATTTATTTCCTTTTTAGGAAGCCTGCTGGGGAGCTTAACCAAATAAAACAACCTCGTGTAGCAGGATTTTTTTTTGCATACCCCTTGGCTGGAAATTTCTGCAAAAGAAGGTAAGGGTGTAAAAAACATACCCTTTTTGGATGAAAACATACCTCATTTGGAAGGTGGTAGGGGGGTACCGAGAGCCTTAACCAAAAAAATCGACCCCGGGTAGTTTATAAATTCTCGGAGCCCCCTTGGAGCTGGCTCAAGCAGGACCGAACATGGAAGAGACCACAGAGAGAAAACATACCAATGAACTTTTGCAGGAGGGAGTAAAGTTGGCCCAGATGTTTCGGCCACGGAGAGGAAAACTTGAGACTCCGAGCGAATTTCAACCGGAAATAACCGAAAATCGAACCGTCTTGGCGCAGTACTGTAACTTTGCCGCTACGTCGCTCAACAGTCACCGTTCTTTCCCCTCCCCCACCGTTTTACACAATTTATCACCTTGAAATATGTCCTCCGACCTCTGTCCCGTATATGCCCCCTTTTTCAGCGCCATGGTGAGCCCTCTTCCGCCTTTTTGCCGCGACGTGCTGGTGACCGTCATCATATCATAGGGTGTCACCAGCGCCATCGTTTTCACCTGTGAGCTTTGAGCTTCCACCGCTTCGTGCGGATAGAGGAGCATACATTTAACTCTTAATTTTATGCGACGATAGGCATAGGTGCAAGGTGAGTTTGCGCTCTTGTTGTTGCCCATTCTGCAACTCAACCCATCTTACCTTTGTCAACAGTTATGGCACCGCAAAATCAGGTGTTGGTATCTCAGCAATGGCAGTCCTACGACCCGACATGATGATGAAGTGTGTCATTCCTGTTATTATGGCTGGTATCATTGCTGTAAGCGTTCTCCGCACTGTCTCCCAGTGTTCCCTTGTTAGTTCCTGACACTCCTCGTCTCTTTAGATCTACGGTCTTGTCGTGTCGGTTCTCATCGCCAATGACCGTACGTCTATATCATCTACGATTCCTCTCCTGCACTCATGAATGTCTGCAGTGAGCGTCAACATGTCCCTAGCCAAAGGTTTTGTGCAGCTCGGCGCAGGTCTCTCTGTCGGCCTGGCGGGTCTTGCTGCTGGCTTTGCTATCGGTATCGTTGGAGACGCTGGTGTAAGGGGAACAGCACAACAGCCCAGGCTCTTCGTTGGCATGGTGCGCAGTCGCGATTCAACCTCATCTCCTCTATATTAACGATGCTCTATAGATCCTTATCCTCATT
>Ga0307507_10012480_pt1 | contig 10492 bp, 4 predicted proteins | sample 7_EM_MG_FD_207223 | JGI IMG/M metagenome (GOLD analysis project Ga0307507, IMG submission 207223) | Populus trichocarpa ectomycorrhiza microbial communities from riparian zone in the Pacific Northwest, United States - 7_EM | ecosystem: Host-associated > Plants > Roots > Unclassified | place... | reverse complement strand
ATATTGGTTCCAAAGCTGACTTATGATGTGCACATTTATGTAATGAAGAGAAATATCATTTGGATGCTGCTATTAAACTCCTCCTAGCCAAGCAGCAACTTTCGAATTTTTCTTCAAGAAATAACTTAAAATCGAACACAAACAAGCTTAAGAGTCTTTAGTCAGAGGCACTAAGCCTAAAACCTAGGACATTAAGAACATATAACTGTTAGTCTGCAGTACAAATCATCATGCTCCCTTCCTCATGGTTGAATCATAATTAAAAAAACTTTTATCAAAAACATATCTGAAAATTAACTTTTCATGTTCAGTTTCTTTTATGATTTTTTCCACTTTCTCCAGCTTTGCTTCAAGCAGCCTGAACAACATGCTAAAAGAACATCAAATATAAGTGTCTAAGGCACCCACCTTCCTCTGCTAGAACTCCCAATCCTTCAGCACTTATACTTCGATTGTAAGACATTAAAGACCGTAAGTGTTGTGGGGCTCGATAATGCACACCCAGCAAAAGGCTGTAATCCATGATGTGCTGCACTTCCAAAAATTTGCTATCAATCTCAATCTGCCTGAGTAAAGATGCAGACCAAGCAAAAAACAAAAGGGTTAGCAAGTTGCAATGAACTCAAGAGTCTAGGAAGAATATCAGTCTGAAACTTGGAAAGCCAGCCATGCCAGGCCTTGCAAGGCACGTGCAAGGAGATTATCATTGTTTAATACACAATATGGATACTGATGATAACATTGTTTCACATACATAAACTTGCAAACTTAGGAAACACAATAGATAATATAATTGGAAGCATCACTAACTGTAATAAAGCTTCACGCCAAGAAGGTTCCAAATAGAAGCAGTAGTTTAGATCCAAATCTTTAAGTGTTGTGTTCTCTTCTATCTCAACATTCTCTGTAGACCGTCCTAAAGATGACCCTTTCAAATCAAACCTTCGATGGATCCTTAATTCTGTGCAGAACATATTTCCCATCACTACAAAGCGAAACTGCAATACAGGAAATAGTTCCCAATCTTAGCTTTTTTAAAGAGGTGTTCGTATATTAAGCTTTAAGATAGGATAATAATGGCTTGATACAAGTTTTGATTAAAGTGTTTCTTGAACTAATTGCACATAACAAATGGAAGTAAGCAAACATCTTATGGGATTATGATGAATAAAAAATGCCACTACCTTTTGACCGCTTGAAGGTTTAATCCTGTGAAGACCAAAGAATTTTGTTATGAGTGTATTCTCATGCGACCTCACATGATGATGATAGTCCGGCAACATTTTCAGAAGCACCTATATATAAGAACTCTGGTGAGTGGAGTTGTAAATATAACAGTTCAAAAGGAAAAGCAACTAGAAATGCAAGCATAAGAAATTTATTTGTTTAAAAGACACTTTGTTAGTTGCTAAATAAACATTCCTAAAACGCATGCAAGGTATCGTCCATGTAACAGGTAGCAGTAATAATGCTTGAATATGAAGTAGGAGAGGTTCGCTGTTCAGAATGGACATTTATGATCCTTTTGTTCACCGACAAAATTAAAACCTGACTAGTCCTTTGTCTTGCATTTAAGTTACTGGGTCTACTTGCATTTGGTAGGGTATTATGTACCTTTACTTCAGACTTCCGAAGTGTCTTAATCATGAAGTGGTCATCCTGAGATAGGAAAAAGATGCTACCACTTTTCCCAGGAGAGGAAAGTTCTCTAAGAGCATCATTTCCACAAATGGACATCATGTAGTCAGCCGAATCGATCTTGAACATCTCTCTCAAATTCCTATTGTGAGTATTAAGAATGGCATGTTAGCATGGAAACAAAAAGTAATCCAAGATCCACGAATATATGGATCTGACACATCAAAAGTATGGCAGAGATTTACAGGTAATTCCATTTCCATTTTTTCCTTGTAAAAATAACTGTGGAAAGCTATGCATGGTTATGGTCCAAAAGATTCTATCTGTAGAGAACCACAAGAATGAGAATAAATATCCTAAGTAAATGCAATGTCCTCCATAACAGACAGAGAAAAATACAAGCCAAAATGTTTGATGATACCAAACAAAGTATTAAGCACTCCAACAGTTTTAGGCTATAGAAACACAAAAGATTCAGAAGTTAGCATCATTAGATTAAATTTACATGGAGTTTTAGAACGATTACCAATTGGCACCCCAACTTGGAAGCAAGAATACTGAACATATTATGGAAGATCAAACCTGTATACCTCAAAACTTTAACTATCACAGAAAAATTGGTCAAACTTATGTTTGATATGCTCAACTTGAGCATGGTTACTCCATGTTGTGTGAGATGATGCAATATCAGTTTGTTAAAAAGCATTAAAAAAAGAACATTGCAGAAACAGATGAGATGAATTGACCTGATTTACAGATGAACATGGCTTGTTAATTGAACTCAACAAGACAAAAAAAAAAAAAGATAGGACCCACAGATAATTCTCAAAATTATAATAAACTGAAAGTGAATCAAACAAACCTGAAAACCATTGGGCAGTAGTCTTTCCATTTAAAATCCTCTGATTGGTGAGGAGGTGTCAATTGTGATCCATCTTTCGGAAAATTCATCCAAAAGCTTGCTCTCGGGCCAAAATCTGAAGCACGAACTTCTCGTCTCTGTACAGGTGTAATTTTCCCCACAGTATACCTGACCACATTCTGATGCATATTAAATGCTTGTGTTTGTTAAGATAAACATAATGAAACAAGGGATAACATCAAATGCAATATGCAGATTCCTGCTAAAAAAAAACTGGCAGACAGCAGTTTAAGGCATTGTTGACAACAACAGTCCTAAACTAGTTGGGGTTGGCTATATGGATCCTTTTGCATCATTTCACGCAATCATAAGACAAATCTGCCTCAGACGATGCAGAATAGCCACATTTCCACATCAAGATGCATGCTGAGAGCTACATAAATGTCAGAAACCACAAAGAAAAAGACCCTCTTTAAAGTGGAACAGGTAGGTTGATACTTCTATCCAAATTCCAAGGTACATGAAATATCTAGGACGAGGGGAGAAAGCACAGTACTTAACAATCATAGGATGATCATACAAAGAAACTGGATGAAAGTAACGGGCTTTTTTAGTGAAGATTAAAGTGACCTTGACACGGGATGAGGGTACATAACAATGGTCGCAAGATTGAGTGTACCTTATTCCAAGCTGCAAACTGAGCATCAAATCATAACTCCTATGCCCTTTAATGATAGCTTCACCAGGCCTCTTGACCTCTTTTGCAAGTTTCTTCTGTCGCCTTTTTGTTCTTCTGGATGATGAAGAAAAACTACTATTCAACACAAGTTCACTAATTAGAACACCTTGCATATATTCTCGTTCCAAGATTGGTGGAGTGTTTGTTTCAAACTCCTTCCCTAAGCCTTCAGATAAATCTAATGATGAGTCATGTCCTATAACCTTTTCAATATATACCTCAAGACTCCAGCGCCTTTCCAGAGAAACATTTTTGTTTCGAGACTGCTCCAAAGTTAACAAGTTTCCCTTGGATAGTTTATCAGATGAATTATGACGAGATCCCTGGTTCTCACCTACCTTGACATTTCCCATATTGACCGAAGATGCATGATGAATAAGTGCGTGGTTTTGCTTTCTTAGATCTGGAAGTACCCCTCTTTTTCTTAGAGCATTGAGGTACCATTCTTCTACAGCTTGAAACCGGCTCCCTTTTGGATAAAACGATCCTTTTCCATCCTTCAAACCACGCGTCCAAGTTCCAACATAGCAACCGCCATCGCTCCATGTATACACTCCAAATCCATGCATCATACCATTTAACCAGCTTCCTTCAAATGAATCCCCATTAGTCCATGTAAGAGTCCCTTTCCCTGTCATTTTACCCCCTTTCATATCCCCATGATAGACATTCCTATTAGCCCAGGTATACTTGCCTGGACCCTCTGGACCTCCTTGTATCCAAGAGCCCTCAAAGATATCTCCGTTAGGATAAACCTGGTATCCCAATCCATGCTTGAGATTCAAACGCCATCTTCCTTTATATGTCAAGTTATTGGAACCTACGTAGGTCCCTGCACCATGCATGTATCCACCTGAAAATTCACCCTCATAAGCAGTTCCAGAAGGCCACTGAATTTTTCCATTCCCATGCCTCATTCCCCTTCTCCATTCACCTTCATATACACAACCATCCGACCATACATATTTCCCATTCCCCTCAGGTGCATTGCCGAGCAATGATCCAGAATATGATTCCCCATTGGGAAGACCAAGCTCCCCAACTCTAAAGGCTAAATTTTCAGATGAAGCACGGAAAGATTCACCATTGATTGATATAGATGAGCGGTCTCTGTCAGAGATGGCATCAACAGACTTCGTCCTGTCTGCACAAGTCAGTGCTCGTTCCACATTACCAACAATAACCTCAGCGCCAGACATGCAAAATGCCCAAAAGGTCACGATCACTTACAAGTTTACAGGCAAACCTGAATTTCTCATGGGAGAAATGTCTATGTTGACTCCATAAGAAGAATCTACTAAAAGATTTCAGCAATAGCTTTGAGTTGTTGTCGTCCTTCGATCTATACAAAGAAGGGAGGATAGATAATTGTTATCGATGGAAGAAACATGAGCTTGAAGACTATTAATACATACTTGTTATTGACTTTCTTAATCACAAGCAAAAGTGATACTACAGTTTCATGAGGGAAAAAAGAAAACACAAGCACCAGGAATAAATTGATAAGCAGAGACCACCAGAGGATAGATAACTAAGAACAAAATTAAGCTCCAGTTTCAAAAAGAAAAAAAAAAAAGAAGATTAAGAAGAAAGTCAACTGGTTGTAAAGGAAGGGGAAGAAAAGGGACAAAAAGAGGAAGCACCTTAATATCTGCAAATTGGCTTTTAATTAAGAAGAGTCCATCATCAACATCCAAAAGTTCCTTCTTTTCTTTTTTTGCTGTGACTTAGAAAGGTGTATGCAAAAAGAAAACAAAAAAAAAGTGAAATTTGCTGACAAGCTTCAGTCTCTGTTTGTTTCCAAAAGGAAAGAGAAAGGATTCATTTCCCAGAGACTAAGAAATATGAACCCTCCACCTGTTTTAACTACTAATTCACTTGAGTGAAAAGAAAAGAAACTTTTTTGAGATTGCTTTCAAAGCACAATATCATTTGCCTCAACAAAGAAAAAATAAAGGAACTGCATCTTGCAATCTTCCACACGCATAAAGGGAAAAAAAAAAAACAAATAAATATGCAGTAAAACTAATAATAATAATAATAATAATAATAAACACAAAAATATAAACGAAATGAAATCATAATTCCTCACCATCAAGTTCCAACCTATCTATCTTTCTCATTGCTTATAGTACACACACCCACACATAAATATGCGGAGAGGGAGTGAGAGGTGGGGAGGAGTTACCTTGAATTTGGTGAGCAACTTTTTTTCCTTTTTTTTTTTTTGTGGTCGCTCTTGTTCTCTCTGCTAGACACAAACAAACCTCTCTCTCTCACTCTCACTCTCTCTGAGTTCGCAAGTCAGAAAAGATTAGTCTTTTCGATTATGGATCGAATCCCAAGCCAAAAGGCTGGATAGAACTGCTCCGCTACACTCTTATGGTTAACTGCTGCTAAATGAATGAATATTATAACTACTACTAATTAATATTAATTTATTATTAAAAAAATAACGACATAATTTCCTATTAGGATACTTGCTGAAAACTAGGGTCTGTAATTACAATTACAATTATAATTAAATTAAAAATTAAAAAAAAAACTAAAAGGTTTGTCATTTTCACCTTAACACTATAGATAAATAACCGTGGATCTTATTAGTGTTCCAAAGTGTTTTCTTTTATTTCTTTTGACTTTTTTCATTTTTATCCCTTATTTTCACTTTTCTCCATTTGGTTATTTAACATTGGATATTAAATTTGGTGGTTTGTTTTGGATACTTTATACAGGGGATCTACAATATTGAGGAAAAACAATGACTCTTGGTTGATGATCGGTTTAATAAAATTAAATGAAATTTTATTAATTTAAGATAATTAAAGCTATAGGACCGAATTTAAACAATTAACAACTATTCAACCCTTTTTTGTTGTTAGAATCAAGGATTAAAATGCATGGCAGTGGAAGCTTCAACCTTTTTATGGTGTTTTAATTTTTTTTCTTTTAATTTGATCATTTCTTATTGAATTTAGTTGGGATTGGATTTAAAGGTTTTCTTCTTTTTTTTTTTTTTTTGCCTAGATACGAGGATCTTGCAATGTCAACAAAAGTTTTTAGGGTGTGTATGATCCTCAGTTTCACAAAATTAAATAAAATTTTACTAGTTTAAAATGATTAAATATGTCGTTGGAGACCCATTCTTCTTCTCTCTCTTTGTCTTAGGTTTCGTGCCTTGCTTCGTAACTTTTGCTTATATTAATTTTGGTCTTCATTCTTTTAATTGTCGTTTCTAATGTTTTTTAGGGTTCTTTTAATTATTTTTTTCAATTTCATCCTTTTATTTTTAGTGAGTTAGGGATTGACTCCCTTAATTTTTTTTTATTTACTTTTTATAGGATAATGGTTTGGAGGGTTAGCTCAAGTTGACTCGAGTTGTAAACCTCTGATCCAAAAATCAGTGAATTAGTGATACAAAGGGTGATTTCTAGTTTAAAAATGATAAATTATGAGGGAAATTATTTTGATATGATATGAATATCCCTAGTAAATTAACTTAAATTTCAGATGAGATAAAGTAATAAAATCGATACGTGAAATATTAATGAGTGATAAATCACGTAAACTTCCCGATCGGATAAAATAATTATTTCAAAGGAAGAGATTTTATAAAATTTGGGGTGCAATGTTTAGAAAAATAAAAGGGAATTCTAAATAAAATAATATATGATTTTACACGTTAAAGACATTGATCGCCGGTATAATCTCTGCGTACAATTGTGTTATTTTGACCGAAAGCGGTGAAAACTCTAAGGAAGATTTTATTATGGTTATGGATGGGAGCTTCCAATGAATTAGTTTTAAAATATTGACAATTTAAGTAAATAAAATAGTACGCAAATCTGGATTTTGGTGTAAAATTATCTACTATCCAGTTTTATGATATTAAACATAACTCTAAATCTAATTGTTGGATCGGGCTGAAATTTTACAAGGAGTCTCTAGATATATTTTTCTATCTTAGGTTAAAAATTCAGGTCAATACAAGTTTGGGAAAGCTTTGCAAAAGTACCAATGGCCGGATAAATTAAATACATAAATAACACATGGGCATAAGTAATGACAATTCTATAATTAAGTAAAAAATTCCTTCCTTTTCTCCTTTAAATGGTCAAAAACATCTATGATGAAAGAGGGGGGATTTTTTTTCTCTTTTCTTTTAAAGTAAATGGCTTATTTAGTCAAGTATATGAGTTTAAGTGTGTTTATAAAGGATCATTGATGTAAAAAACAAGATTAAAAAGGGGATTTAGGAGAGAGTTTAAGAGAGAGAAAGTTGGAAACTTGAGAGAGAAACAAAGGATTTGAAAGGGAGAAGAAGTAGAGGAGAAACTTGCAAGGTAAATCATACAATTAAGTGCAAAACAACTAGGAGAGACACCAGGAGCAAGATCATTTGTGGTTGAAGGAGCTCATGTAGTTGGAGGAGTAGTAAATAGGTGCATGTCACCTCATCCTATATAAAATTCTAGTACTTTATTAAATTTTGCTTTCTTAATGTGCATTAGTAAAAATTATGTTGTAAATAGAAATGTCGTGAATTAACTCGCAAGAGGGAAGTATTGTATGACCTGATTTAAATAAAAGTTAAGAATTCAGTGTAAATGGGGGATTCAATTCTAATCAAGTATAATTATATATTCTTTTAAAGATCGATAATATTGATGGACACAAAGATATTTAATACTTATTATACCGTAATGATGGTAGCTAGGGAAATGAATATCGATGTTGATCAATAATATTAACAGACACAAAGGATGTCTGATACTTAGTATACTATAATGGCAGTAGCTAAGAAAATAAATATCAATGTTGATCGATAATATTGACGAACACAAAGGATGTCTGATACTTAGTATACCATAATAGCGATATCTAAAGAAATGAACATCAACGTTGATCAATAATGTTGACGGACACAAAGGATGTCTAATACTTAGTATACTATAATGGTGTTAACTAAGGAAATGATTATCGATGTTGATAGAAAATATAGAAGGACATAAAGGATTTATGATACTTAGTATACTGTAATGATGATAGTTAAGGAGATTGTTATGGATATTGATTGATAAACTTGACGAGCATGACAAAGAAAAATAAAAGAAATGTATTCCGATACTTAGTGACCATGTTGATGGTGACTAAAGAGATGGGTAAAAGGTTTGTTGAGTCACGTAGATGATGAGTGGCATGAATAATAAATGACTTAGTCATCTATATTGATAACAATTAAAGGGATATGTGTAAATTGATATAGTATTACTAAATCTGACTTATGGATATATAGGAATAAATTGATTTTTGGTCTTATATTGAAAATTTGAATTATTGACAATATTAAGTTAATTTATTGGTTGAGAATAAATTTGTGGAATATTAAATTGTCAAATAATGATATTCATTTTTACTCTAAATGTTATAATTTTTGCAAGTCCATTTTCCTCGACGGGATAGTGCTGATTTAGTTTATTACTTTATATTTTGTTAAGTATAAAACCTATGTATTTTGAAATGATTATGTTATTGTAATAACTTTTTTTAAGGATATATTGAATATGGAATGTTGTTATTGTTGTTGTGCTAAATCTTTTGTTTAAATCCAATCGTGCATTTAAATTTGTAATGTATATGGCCTATTAATGAAAAGAAGAAAATGGAAGTGTCATAAGAACTATAGATAAATTGTAAAAGAATTTGATGAATAAAAAATAAACTGATGGTATTCCTAAGGTATCTAAGTGAAATTACTAGAATTCTCTTTGTGAAGGTAGCACAATGAAATTTTAGATCAGGCTCTGAATATGGAAGATTCTGCTGAAATTTCGTTAAAAAGATAAAGAATTTGGAAAGACTATTGAATTTCATTAAATGTCAATACAGGTCAAACCAGAGTATCTGTAAGAATCATCAGACTTAAAAAAATATACTTTATTTTAATATATGTTATATAAAACATTGATTAAATTTACTATTAAAACATGGGGTATTGCAAAAGTTGTTTTTTTTATTTTTGTAATTCTTTTTTTTTTACAATGCTGGCCTTCAACATTCAGTTGGTTATGATTTGGGTTTTATGATTTTTTTATTTATTTTTATTAAGTTATCTCAGTTTTATGATCCAAGTCGTGAGATTGCTAGGTTAACCTGGGTTAAGATGAGTTGTTTTTTTTTTATTTTTCTTTTAAATGTTTCTTTTCTGATTTCATACTTTAACAATGGGTTGGTTGAGAATTGGGATTCATAAGTTTTTTTTCTCAATCTTCTTTTTATGAGTTAATCTTGTTCTCATGACCCATGTTGTGGGTTTAGGTGGTTGAGAATTGCGCTTCATGATATTTTTTTTATTTGTTTTCTATTAAGCAATTATGGTCATATGACCTAGTTCGTCAACTGAAGCGAGGTTGAATCAAATTATTATTTTTTTCAATTATTTCTTGTTTGATTTCATCATTAAACAATGGGTTGATTGAGAGTTGGGCTTTGTAATTTTTTCAATTTGCTTTCTATAGGGTAATCTTGTTCTTATGATGCAGGTCGCAAGTTTAGCGGATTGACTCGAGCTGCTTTTTAAAAAAAAATGAACTTGTTTTTTTTTCATCATTCAACATTTGGCTTCCTGGGAATTGGACTTTCTAAATTGTTTTGGTTTTATTTCTATGGGGTTATCATGATCTCATAACTCGAGACGTGAATTTTATAAGTTAACCAAGGTTGGTCCAGGTTGATTCGATATGACATCATCTCAATATTAAAAAAATATTTGTGTCATTTGATATTTCCACATCTTAGTATTTAAAAAGGTTATCGCTTAATATGCATCAAATTTCAAATACATGGTTGATTTTTTATGCTAAAAACAACATTAGCAACACTTTTACAATTTTTTTGTGTGTTTTTTTTTTAAAAAAAACTATTCAACCCTACAGTGAAGCGCAAACCAATAGGCTAGTTCCATAGTCAGATAAGATATTACTAGCCATTTGACTCACGCTTTACCGTAGGCCAGATATTTGTTTTAGCAAAAAAAAATGAATATGTAGGCTCTTTCGATGCCTTTTTTTTATAGTAAATGCAAAAAAAAACAATTAATAAGAAATTAAAAATAAAAATATTCAATTCAAAAAAATAAAAAGAAGACCCAAGTTAACGAGAGTTAATCTGTCAAACCTGTTATTTAGGTCATGCACCCCATTAGATTTAGCACTTTTTTATTTTCATAATTATTTTTTATTTAATTATACCTCAAC
>Ga0307507_10012479_pt1 | contig 10493 bp, 3 predicted proteins | sample 7_EM_MG_FD_207223 | JGI IMG/M metagenome (GOLD analysis project Ga0307507, IMG submission 207223) | Populus trichocarpa ectomycorrhiza microbial communities from riparian zone in the Pacific Northwest, United States - 7_EM | ecosystem: Host-associated > Plants > Roots > Unclassified | place... | reverse complement strand
GTTTAGACGCTACTAGCATGTTTTAAGAAAGGAAAACAAATACACGATTTGAGTTATAGACTTTACTAAGTCCAGTAAGATGATTTTATTTAATTATATGATAGAAAAAACAATGATGATAAATGAACCGAATTTTAAAAGAAAAGGTGATAATGATGACTAGAAGAAAAAGAACACCTGTCAAAAAGATAAAAGTTAAAAAGTTGAATTTCAATCCAAGCTAGCTTGGAAAACTCACAACCCGAGTGAGGTTGGACAAATCTCATAAAAAGTAAATTGAAAAATATAATAATGGTTAATCCCCAATAATTCAAATGTAGAAAGATAAAATCGAGAAAAAAACTAGTCAACAAAAGGAAGCCCAGAAAAACAAAACACCTACAAATCTGGGTAAAACCATCAAACCCTACGAGTCAGATTATGCGAATGAGATAACCTAATAGAAGACGAAGTGAGAAAAAATGACAAATCTCAATTTTATAAAGAACCCAATTTTAAAGGACGACACCGTAAAAAGAAATATTAAGAAAAAACAACCCTAAAAAATACTCAGGTCAACTAGCCAAACCTGTTGTTTAGGTCATAGGATCAAAATAATCTGAGTGAAAGAAAACCGAAGAAAATCATGAAACTCATTTTTTGAAACAAACAAAGTCAAAAGATGAAATAAAAAAAATAAGTGAAAAAAATAATATCAATGTATGTTAACTTTTCAAACTCGTAACTCGAGTCACTAAACTAAAATCATCACATTTGAAAAAATCATGAAACTCGATTCCCAACAAATCTAATGTGAAAGGATGAAATAAAAAAAATAATTATACAAAAAGATCCAAAACAAAAGATAGCAATTAATAAATGAAGACCAACTTTGAAATAAAAAATAAATAAGAGTACAACTTAGAATTTTGAATTGAAGGGAAAAATTAAAAAGAAAAGTAAAATTCATAAAAGAATCCATAACAAAAATCAAAATCACAAGGATGAGGATTCTATTTGAAAAATAACAAATCATAATTATGGATTCAAGTATGAAATAAAAAACAAATAGAAACTTGATAAAAGGACCAATAACAAAAATTAGAAATAAAAAAAAATAAGGACTAAAGTTAAAATATCACTAAATGAGAGAATAACTCTGAAATTTTGAATGACCACTATGAATTGTAAGGGGAGAAGAGATAAAAAAGAAAAAAAAAAGCCGTTAGCAACACGTCGTCGCATGAACGACGACATACAACTCCCCATGTAGAAGGAGACGTCTAAACGCTTCTAACATCATCACGAAAGTTGTTGTTTGGGTGTTGGCAAATGCCACACGTGAATTTAGAAGACCACAACACCAACCAACTTTGGTTTTCAAGTTATATTTTATATTTACTAAAATACCATTTTACTCCTATGTGAACTTGATTATAATTAAAAAATCAGGATGAAAATACAAAAAAGCTCCTAGACGCCTCTTAAACAAGTTTTTGCTTTTAATAGTAATTTAGTTATTTCATTGTATTTTTTTTAAAAATAAAAAAATCAAGCTATCCCCGATCAATTTAATAATGACTAATGAATCTTGTGAAAAGACCGTATTACCCCTAGTAGATAATTCATCAATTTTTTTAGAAGAATAATATAATCATTGTACTATTTTAAATAAACAATAAATCCTCTCCCAATAAATAGGGATGAGCAAAAAACCAAAAAATCGAGAAAACTGGAAAAAAAATAACCGAAAAAACCGAACCGTGAGAAAAAACCGATTAAAATTTTGAAAAAACCGACTGGTTCGGTTCGGTTTCGGTTTTATAAGCCTAAAACCAAAAAAACCGAACTGAACCCAAACCGAAAAAAACCGAGCCAAACCGGAAAAAAACCGAGCCAAACTGAAAAAACCGAGCCAAACCGGTTTGAACTGGTTTTTGTCCTAAAAAACCGAACCGAACCGAAACCGGTTTCGGTTTGGTTTTTTTTTTTTAAAAAAATTCGATCTGGTTACTTTTTTTGAATAAAAACCAAGCCAAACCAAACCGAAAATGATCACCCCTACCAATAAATAATGTTTTTTCCTCCTCAAGCTTTTGTTAATTTGGTTGGCACTAGAATTCGATAAAAGGGTTTGAATGAAAAAAGGTTGGTAGTATAAATGGCTACTTTAAAAACAACAACTCGTCATTGATTTGTCCTATTTTATTTTTAATTTATAAGAGCAGGCCTAAAGTGCTCAACCTACTTCTGGATTTTTTTTGGTTATATTTTTTTTTATCTATTTCCTTCAAAACAAAAATTAAAACCACATTAGTCATTTTTTAAAAATTATTTATTTGAAAATATGAATAACTTAGGTTGTGTTAGCATTCATAAAATGAAGTTTCAAGACCGTATCAAATATCATATTTTTGGTATTTTGAGCTTAAAGTTTTCACATGTGCTACCAAAATTCAATCTATTTTCAAAATAATTTTAGAAACTTTGAGTTTAGGAAGCTTTTTAAATTTTTTCTTAAACATTAAATATTAAAAAAAAATAAATTGAAATGATCCCAATTTTTTTTTTTGGTATTTTGAGCTTAAATTTTTCATATCTGCTAGCAAAACTCAATTTATTTTCAAAAATAATTTTTAGATTTTTCTTAGACATTAAATATTAACAAAAAAAAAAATTAACTTGAAACGATCCCAAGTTTTGCCTGGGAGTCTAAAAAATCATATAAATTATTTGCTTGTTCATTGTATGATTCTCAAAATGTTTATATGGTCGAACACATGACACCAAACCAAGTTTAAAATAGGTTAATCTTGGGAACCACACTAATTAAAAAACTGTTTGGGAACGCGATGCAAACCGCGTTCCCAAAAAATTCAAATTTTATTTTTGCTAAAATTTAATATATTTTGTATGTTTTGGATCGTTTTGATGTGCTGATGTCAAAAATGATTTTTAAAAAATAAAAAAACATCATTGACATGCATTTCGGCATGAAAAATTATTTGAAAAGCAACCGCAACCACACTGCCAAACATACTAAGAATATCTATGTGAATTCATATGAACTATTCGGAGCTTCAATTTTTTTTGATGTAATTTTAGCTTATTTTATATTTGTTTAACAACTTTTTGATTTTTTATTATTTAAAAAAATAAAAAAATAGCTTTTTATTTTAAAAATCTTTGAAATTTTTTATGAAATTGGATAGAAGTTTCATTAGCATGTGTAAAATTTCAGTTGAAAATATCACAATATGTTTTTTTTAGAATGAGTTTTGACCAATAGTGAAAGTTTGACTAATTGATCTAACAGTTAAATAAATCAAGTAGAGGGAGGATATTTGTCAAAAACATAATGGTTTAAGGACAAAACTGGGCTAAATCAATAGTTAAGGGGCGAAAACTGATATTAAATAAAAAAAATATAAGTTCCATAAAAAAAAGGTAAAAATTAAAAGAGATCGTATAAATCTCTTCAACTGACAGATAATTATAATAAATCAAAAGTAAATCCATTTGGTTTTAAAAAGAGAAAAAAACCCTAAATCAGTTAAAACGTATCTTTACTTGGAAAAACGTCACTTAAACCTCGATCATATATTTCCAAATCCAACGGTCAAGAAACACCCGCGAACGGGTGGCCTTTCACACCCACTATCCCAGACCAATTCGAGATTTAACGCACTAGCTAGAGTGCCGTTTGAGGTTCAAACTTTGGGCTTACAAAGGTTAAAAACCGTTAAGCACCGTTAGCAAATAGGGTTTTCAAAACCTTAAAAAAGGAAGAAAAAAAATGCTAGAAAGGAAAGCAGTCTATAACGGCAACTAACGGAGACGGTCGGCGCAAAATATATTCGTTATATACAAATTTACGGTCTGGTCGTATATATATTTTTTTATTTTGTTTCAACGGGCAAGGTTTGGTTTTGTTTTGTTTTCTCTGGGAGTCAGAGAGAGACGTTTCCCTTCCTTTCTTTCTTCCTTATTTATTTCTCTCTCTTTCTCTCTCTATCTCTCTCTCTCTCTTTCTCGATGTCGATGAGTTCCTCTTCAATTCCCGCCACTTCTCTTGAAGCAGAGGTCAGTTTTTTTTTTTTTTTATCGTTTAACTGATTTGGATATCGAACGATTATTAGCTTTAAAGTATGTGTGATTTGATTAAGAAACGGTAGAATTGAATACGATTTTCTGGTTTTTTGATCTAATCGGTGTTTTTTAAGATCTGGGTTTTGTTTGTATTGCTAAATATATTTTAGGGCTCTATATGTTACTGATATTATTATTATTTGATTTAAGTAGTACGAATTTATGTATGTATTTATGTAGTTGTTGATTATGATTTTGGGTTTTGGAGATGGTTGTAGAAAGAGGAGATGGATGAACTAAAGATAGAAGAGCGCTGCCTTGAAAACAAGCAATTAACACCCGCTTCGAGCTCCTCTCAATCTGAAGAAGGTAGTGGCAGTGCTATTCTTAAGTCTCCCGGAGTTTATAGTCCAGCCACGGTATCGCCGACTAACAGGTCACTTACTATCCGTTAATTCTCTTTTACCCGTTTTTTAGAAGGTATTTTTATTAATTTATGTCTATCCGCTTTGAATTATTCATTCTCTATTTTTGTTTTTCGTGATCTTGTTTTGAATTCAAATGCTTTATGTGTATGATCTTTTTGTTTGAGAATTATGAGTTGAGAATTTGGATTTGCAGAAGAACTACAGGCCCAATTAGGAGAGCCAAAGGTGGTTGGACTCCGGAGGAGGTTAGTGCTTTCCTTGACTTATTTAATTCCTATGCGAGAAGGTCTTGTTGTTTGTTTGTTTGTTGGCTTATTGGAGGTTGGGGTTTGGTCCAAGTCAGTGGTTGAGTCACTTCTAAACCTGGACCAGCATGATGCTTTACTAGTTTTCAGTGTTATTTTTTATCCTCTTATTAATGATAGCATGATCATTACAATGATCATGAGCATCCACAATATAGCTAGATCTCTGTTAGTGTTCAGCTGTCAGCTGTGGCTTCTCTGCTGTTATGGAGTATTGTGCTAAAATCCAATTGCTACTGACAACCTTTTTAATGTGTTACAGGATGAGACATTAAGAACTGCTGTTGCAACTTATAAGGGGAAAAGTTGGAAGAAAATAGGTCTCTTTCTTAACTAGAAGTGCCTGTCTAAAACTTGTTTAGCAATAGAGATGATTATTCTCGATGCTTTTTTTTATGGATTTCTGTTTCAGCATTGCCTATTGTTCATGCTTTATGTACAGTTCCCTTTAAAAGTCACAGTGAGACTTATATAATGTACTTGAGCTAGCTGAGACTCGTAGAGTTGTGAAGATCCTGTAAAATGTATTTTGAAGTAGATCTAGGAAAATAAAGAAGCTTGCTCTGGCTGACCCAAAGAGAATTATGGCAGCCTAGGAACTGGAAGTGCATAACCAGAGTCAGTAGCATAGCTAGGAATATTTTCCAGAGCCATCATTCAGTAATTTAGTACCTTGTCAAAAACAACTTTTATGCATCTGACTGTCTTAATTTAATTTTCAAACTAATAAAAAGATTCAAAATACTGTTAAAAGAATATAAGGCTAACCACATCAGTCTCATTACTTCAACAAAGAAACATGATACAAAAACGTTTTTTGAGAAAGTGCAAGAGAGAAAAGTTTCGGTCCCACAATTCATCAGTGCACATTTTATTAGAAAACCAGATCGGTCCAATTCTCAATCCACAAAAAAAATAGAAGTAAGAAGCTTAAGTAATAGAGTTCAGAAGTAACAACACTCCTTTTCTACTTGTAAAGTGTTTAATGAGAGAGGTTAAATACGTTGTAAGCGAAGTCCAAAACTCAATCATTTGCGGTTTACAATTATATTTGCTGAGTTAATTAGCAAATAACCTCAAAAATTTGACACTAATCTATCTCCTGCCTTTTGATTTCCCCCCAGTCAAGCTGGGTGCCCCACTAAAATCAAAAAGTTACTTCACCCTTGACAAGGAGGAAACTCAACTACTTGTGGGGCTATACTGAAAGAATGTTATAGGAATCAATTAAATTCGTTTTTAGAATTTTTTCCTTGCACCTAGTGTCCAAGTCACCCTAAATCTGTTTAGATTTGTGGGTGGTTCTGAATTATGGCCGAAGATTCATGTGATAGAATATTTTAGAGCATGAATGAACTTAGATTTAGGCTCTACTGTTTTAGTTGTTAACACTGCCAGAGCCAAACCACATACTCACACACAATCTGAGAGCAGTGCTTGTTTTCTCCAATTATGGAAAGAGCTTGTTCATGTCCATTTCAAGCAAGTTGCTGGTTGTTTCCAATAACCTTCTCTATCTGGAGGACCTGTTTGGAGTCTGAAATGACTGATTCCTTGTTTGTGTTGAATAAAAAAATGGTTTACATGTGACAATAAGATTATATACACATGGATAAATAGTAAAAGTGTTAGTTTTCTGTGTAATATTCTTGTCAAATATCTTAAGTTGGTCTTACTTTTGATGTTATGCAGCTGAGTTTTTTCCTGATAGATCAGAAGTGCAATGTCTGCATCGATGGCAGAAGGTTCTTGATCCAGAACTTGTTAAAGGACCTTGGACTCAAGAGGTTGGCACCTCCTTTTGTAATGTATCTCTTGTTGTAGACTATATCTAGGCACTAAAATATCTGCTCTTTTTGCTTGTAGGAGGATGATAAAATTGTTGAACTGGTAGCAAAATATGGACCCACAAAATGGTCTGTCATAGCAAAAGCTTTACCTGGTCGTATAGGGAAGCAATGCCGAGAGAGGTAACTTTTACTCATTATGAATTCAGGTTGATTTTGTTTAAGAAGGTTGCTGATTGATTCATTTTATTTTTTCATCCACAACACAATTCATGGCACAGCAACCTCTTTTCTCCCTGGAACAGGAAACATGGTCCTAGAACAGTTGAAAATCATATACCTGACCAATAATCTAATACTTAACTTATTTCTTGCATGTTGTGGTTATCATGCCAGAAAACTTATGTGATCTTTTCAGTACCTTCAGTCATCAAGCGGAGGTTAGCATATATTTGTACACCAGTGAAAGTTTATTTGGAATATTTGCAGGTGGCACAATCATTTGAATCCTGATATAAAAAAGGATGCTTGGACATTGGAGGAGGAATTGGCACTTATGAATGCCCATCGGATATATGGAAACAAATGGGCTGAAATAGCGAAGGTTCTGCCTGGAAGGTACTCTTGCATAATTTGTAAAAACTATGAGGGAAATTTAGTTGCTATGTTGATTTTGATTTTATGTTTTATAGGAAATTAGTTGCTAAATTCAGTAACTTCGTTTGAATATTTGATGCTCACATTCTTCTGAGTAGGGTAGGCAGAATGTTAAATCTGCTGATTCATGCAGTAGTGTTGATCTCAAAAGAGGATCCAGCTTATTTGAAAGTGAATTTTGTACATTGATATTGTTATTATGCTTGGGAGTTTATATAAAATTACTCTTCCCTTTCTGAATGAGAATGTCTTGTCATTTATGCCTGGTTGCCAATTTGATTTGATTTGATTAAGAATGCGTCTTGGTAATTAGAGTTAATTTAATACAGGCAATGGCATTTCATTTTTGCTATCTAAGATGTATTATGGTTTTAGAAGTCTATATATTTCGTACTGGGCTTATTGTGACTGAATCAAAGCTATAACTGAAAGAAAAATGTGTTTTGAATCTCAACAATGATCCTCTTGTAATATTATACAGGTGATCAATTCAGTATAGTCGAAATACAAAAATTCATATAAAGTTCCTTTTGTTGCATGTCTGATCCCACTTTTTGTTTATTAAGGGTCTATGGGTCTAATGCCTCATTCTTGTACAAGGAGTTAGACATTGCTATAAACCTAGTCATGGCTCAGGATAATGTTACTAATTAAATAGTAAAAAACCAACAGCTTGCCATGTCATGTATTCCTCTCCCAGATGTGTGTGTGTGTGTGTGTGGGTGTGTGAACAGCTTATATATTGGATATTTCAAGCTACACTAATTTATCTCAACTTTTCTATACACAGGACTGATAATTCAATTAAAAACCACTGGAATAGTTCCTTGAAGAAAAAATTAGATTTTTATCTGTCTACGGGGAAACTACCTCCAATTTCAAAGAATGGTTTCCAAAATGGAACTAAAGATACGAATAAATCAGCTGTGATGAAAACAATGAAAGAATCAGATTCAGCTGCCCAAACTTCGTCAGGAACTACTGATATATGTAAGCTAGATGAAGATGGAAAAGATCAGTTAGAGTCTACATTGGTGCTAGATGTAGCAGCTTCATCAAGTGTTCTTCCAAATGAGTATGCTGATTCTGTAGATCTTAGCTGCTGTGATTCAGAGTCGCAGCAAAAGTTTGAAGATCATCAAGACAAAGGTATTGGGTCTGGATTGCAGTTTGACAGGTCAACTTATGGTTCTTTGTATTATGAGCCACCACTAGTAGAACAATTGGATTCATATCCTTCAAACATGGGTAGCGTGCAGCATGAGAACAATTCTTGCCCAGTTTCATCTCCTATTATTTTCTTCACCCCACCTTGTGTAAAGAGTCGTGATTTGAGTGCACAAAGTCCAGAATCTATATTGAGAATTGCTGCCATGAGCTTCCCTAATACCCCTTCAATATTTCGAAAGAGGAAGACTGCTCAAGTGGATCTGCTTCCTAGTAAAATTGGGAAAGTAGGTGAGGAAACCGTCAAAGACAGGTTAGACATGTCTGTTGAACATGAAAAAATTGAAAATACTTTGGAAAAGACAGCTGCTCAAGATGGAAGTTTGTGTGAGAGTCCTGCTTCTTTGGGTAATGGTACTATTCGGCCTAATGATAAGCCCTTTAATGCTTCTCCTCCATATCGATTAAGATCCAAACGGACTGCTGTCTTCAAGTCAGTGGAGAGACAACTTGAGTTTACATTTGAAAAAGGCAGGAGTGATGGTACCAAACCAACGAGATTATCCGTGAAACGGGGCTCTCCTGTTACTGAAGATTGTTCTCGTGCAACAAAGATGGGGGTTACCTAGAGAAAATCTGTAAGTCATAATTTTTGTTTCCAGCCATGTCTAAAGTTGAATTGCTTCTAATATTTATGCTCTTCCTACTGATATTAGATTTTCCTTATACTTCCATTATGGGTTTCATTCATTATGTTTCATCAGAGTAATGATCCAGAACTAAAACTGTATTTTCATGTTTATTCAAGAATAAAAACTGGAATCTTTAATGATAAGCTTTTGTATGCTGGAATCATTGAAAATGATATCACAATTCAGTTACAATAAATTTTCAAAAAGATTTTTTGAGATACTTTTATTTTTAATATCATGCTGGGTTAGTGAAGAATTCTCTGAGATGGTTTATTGAGTTTGAAATTTATTATCATTATTTATGCATCGTTTTCATTCTCAATGCATTCCTATATGCATACAATTTTCCATACTGGATTTCTGCATTTTAGATACTTCAAATCTTTTGGCAATCATACAACTTTGTTTGACAGCATTTAGTTCTTAGCTACAAGCTCTTCATGTAAAACTTCATTGTTGTCATATTTCCATGACAAAGTGTTTTCCGATTTGTGTCAATAAGAACAATCCATATATTGCTTAACTTGTGTCTCTGGGATAAAATTGAGATTGCTAAACTATAAGAAATTGGTCTCTCGTTGGGATGTCTAATTAATATGAGAGAGTTCTAAGCTTCTTGTATTTTGGTTTACTTGTAACCTCTTTATTCCGGAGACTATTTTGGTCTGATCATCTTCATTTATATTTTTACCGGAATGGATGTTGAGTTTATGATAGGGAATTACCCCGTTTCCCATTCAAGAAATAATCTTGGCCTCTAGTCCCGTTGCATATTCTGAGCGGAGAAGCCTTCAATAAGATACGGCTTCTCAAAGAAAAAGCATGTGAAGCGTCTTAAAGATGTAGTCTTGTATATATCATTGTGTATTTATATTGGTTAATACCTAGAGTCCTGCACAAAACCAATTGAAAAACAAGGTGGAGGGGAAGAAAACTTGTGGTAGAAGTGGAACTTTCTGGTGGTTAAGAAACCTGTTAATCAAATATTGGAAATCTAATGCTCAGTTTTCCTTGTGATTGTTTTTCAGGGATATATAGAGTGGAGATATTTTAGAGGTTGGCCACGGACTCTACAGTTTCCAATATCTTGAAGCTGTTTCGAAGTGACAAGTCAAAATGATTTGTTCATATGCTATGAATCCTGCATCATCTATCTAATCAGTCATGCAGATACTCGCACCCATTTTTTCTTGTCTTACAGCTACGTCTTACATTATACCATCCTGTAAAAGGAGCCGGTGGCTGTAGGCTTCTGGTATGTGGAATAAGAGATATAGGTCCCAATTATGCTACCTGAAATGTAACTTTCTGTACAGAACCTCCCAATAAGAAGAAAAAAAATAAGAAAAAAATTGACGCTCCAGAATTATGTCACAGCTCACAAGTAAT
>Ga0307507_10012478_pt1 | contig 10493 bp, 4 predicted proteins | sample 7_EM_MG_FD_207223 | JGI IMG/M metagenome (GOLD analysis project Ga0307507, IMG submission 207223) | Populus trichocarpa ectomycorrhiza microbial communities from riparian zone in the Pacific Northwest, United States - 7_EM | ecosystem: Host-associated > Plants > Roots > Unclassified | place... | reverse complement strand
AATATCTTGTATGGGTAAACCTAACAACATCCTGCACAATCTTTTCCTTGTGTAAGAGTAATAATTCAGAGGGAGGCAGACCTCCCTCCAGATACTGGATATAATTTAAAGAGGACAAAAAAAAAAGAAAAAAAGAGAGAGAGGAAGAATTCATTTAAAGGGCAAAAGCTGAAAGGAAACAGGAATTTACAGTGTATATATCCCTCTCAGTTGCAGATGCAAAAACATCTTTGACCACATCAATTGCTTCTGCCTCAGAAAGTGGAGTTACAGCGTCCTATGAAAGTCACAAGTTTTTTAGATAACCAGATAAAAGACGTAACACCCCAGACAATTGACAAAAGAAACAATGTTAGCCAAGGACAGCATACCTGCGCAGGTAATAAAAGAGGGCTGGGGGACTTCAGCTGGTTATCTAGCACAGGCATGATGAGTTTAGCACCAGAACCTTGGGCACTATACCCAACCTTCTCATAGGAACCGACAGCATCGTAAGTGTAAACACAGCCCTTTCCTAGATGTTTAAAAAGAACACCAATTTGTTAACACCAATCGAAAGCTTAAAACTGCACCATTAACTTGTATCACTTACCTTCCTCATCAAAGCCAACCAAAACGTTGAAGGTATAATAAGGGAAGAAACGTTTGTAGTAGAGAGTGTTGGAGAGAAGTCGAGCCATGGCAGGGCAGCTCATCTGCTTGTTGTGTTGATGTTGATAGATCTGTTAAGTGATTAAGAACAGATATTAGGTTCCATGCCAAACAAGAAGCCAATTTCTTTTCAAACACAGCAAAAGGGAGTCCATTAGACCACAAAATCATAGATATTTACGAACACACACTTCTAGATGGCCCTTTGTTACTTGAAAGTTACACAAAACACCACCATTCTTAACAGATATAAAGGCACACAAATTACATAGCTCTCAGAGTCTCTTCCTCCAAACAAGAACCTCTCCAACTCCTTCCATGCGGCAATCTTTACAATTTTCAATTTGGACTATAATCCTGAAAAGACTTGGGGCATACCAACCTCCACACTTTCCAAAACAAACACTGAAAAATAACTAACACCCTGATAAAACTTCAAAGGAAAAATCTCAAGATATAGTAAGATCTCAAAGGAAGGGAACTAATGTAATCTCAAGGATACATTCAATCAATTACAACATGCTTCTAATATAATTTAGGTGGGAAAAATTCTGCAGAACTAAAGCATTAGATTGTTTTATATTCAATCAATTTGAAGAGAGAGAGAGAGAGTCGCCTCAAGTTAAATAGAACTAACAACAAATGTATCACTTTATTTTTCATGAAACCTCACCAGGTGCTTAGCCCCCAAAACCTTTTGTAGGGCTCTCACATCAGCTTGAAAGCCAGAAGAGGCCATTAAACACTTGTCCGCTCTGACATCAGTGAAGCACATCAAGTCAGTCTTGTTAATAAATAACTAGGAAAAGAACACACTTCATTAAGAAGCTGAGTAAAGGATGCAAGTACTTCCAGATCATTATCAAAATTGATTCAATGAAAACTCTACCTATCTAGTGAGCACTAAGTTCCATACTTTCAGTTTGTCAAAGGTATATACAGGTATTGGCAAGAATGTGCAAAGACAAGTTGGAAGACAGATATCTCTAACCTCATATTTGTCCAATTTAGAAAATTTATTAAACCTTTCCAATGAAATCCTCAATGAATAAAAATCCCTAATTGAATTATTGTTACATTCATTTGATCCAAGGATGAGATGAAGCTCAATTCTTACCTGTGCCCTCGTGCAAATTCATCCTCTTTGAAAAAAGCACAAACTTTTTTATTTCCAAAAACCAGACCGATCCCACAGAGTACTTTACACCAGCATCCAATTTTACAATGGGGTTGTTGAAATTAAATGAAACTATAAACCCAATTGTAAAAACCACATTTATCAGTCAATTTCACTTAACAGAGCCTAAATTCCGAATTGGAGCACAAAAAACGAGAATATCCAAGATAAGAAAACCCACAAACTAATTCAAGCAAAAAAAGAAAGAAAAGAAATGGAGAGAGATTAAGAAGACATACAATTTATAGATTTTGGAGTAATCGCGAGTGAGAATATTGTATCCGGTAGACATTCGAGTATCAGCGGCGACTACACAGTAATCAGCTCCAGCAATCGCAACGCAAGTCCTTCAAAAAAATAGTTCAAAATCAAACAAATCAACAAATAAATAGACATAACTTACTGAGAGGGGGAGGGGTAGAGGGTTACCCTCCATTAAAATCGTAGGGTTCAAATCTGGCTTGTTGTTTAGTCATTGGGTGCTGGTAGAGAGAGGGGTTGCTATGGCTTAGAGAGAGTGAAAGGCTTAAAATCGGAGAGGGCAGGCTTCGATTTTTATTTGTTTTAGATCTCTCCTTGCCGGGTCTGTCTTGCAGCGCACTTCAGGTGTTTTAAGAAAAAAAACCCCTTCATAAAAGTACCTAACCTATATAGATAATCGATTAGCTCTTAATATATTAATATCTTCTTAATCATACTATTTGGTTAATTTTATATTTTTTGTTCGTAGAAAACCATTGAATTCAATGACATCTCACTTTTATCGTGTGACGATGAACTAAATAATACAAATAAACATAAGTTTTTATATTTCTTTAAGCAATGGTAATAAATTCATGAGGTTTTTTTAATTAAAAAAATAAAGTTATGCAAGCTTCAAATTACCTAATGATTATGTTAATTAAAACTAATGAAAGGATTAACAATTAACAAAAACTATAAAAGCTGTGGAAGAAATCATGTAGCAAACATTATGGAAACCCAATGATTTTATTATTCATTGGTAATAATATTGTGATTTTTCAATTTGATTTTTATTTGTTTCATTGAATTTTTTTTGAATTTTTTGTTAGATTGATTTTTTTTTAATTTCACAATTCAATAAAAAACTTGTAGATATTCTTTAATTTATTTTTTATTTTTATTTTGATTCTCATTATTTTAATTATTATTTTTTATTTTGGATCTTTTTATATAATTGATTTTTCCCCCAATTTTATCTTGCAACATTTGATTGATTAAGAATTAAGCTTTATGGTTTTTTCAGGTACGGTGCTTTCGATTTTATAATCCAGATCACGAGTTTGAAAAGTTAACGTGAGTTGACACTATTTTTTTTCACTTCTTTTCTTTTTTGATCTCATCATTTGATGTTTTTTTTTTCTTAAAAAAATAGGATTTGTGATTTATTTTCTTTTCTTTTCTATCGGGTTATCCTGACCTCATGATCTGACAACGAGTTTGGTAGATCAACCTGAGTTGGCTCGCCCCCTACTCAGCTTATAAGCTTGTTATACTAACTCAGATTGACTTAGGTTAATTTTTTATCTTTTTTTATATCAAAATTCATCATTCTATATTCATCAAAATTTGAAAGGCTTGGAAAAATACTATGGAAGTCCACAATGTTTTTCCCATTTAGCCCTTCTCTCTACAAAAAAAAAAGCTTGCTATCAGGGTATTATGGTCTTTTTAAAGGGATACAATTGTCATTTTCAAATTCATAAAGGTTAGAGAGGTATTTTTACATTTTTTAAACAATAAGATTACTAAAATAATCTTTTTGGCAAATAAAAACGAACTGGGATCCATGGCCTTTATAGACATTTTATTTTTTAATAAACACTTGAATATGTAGCTTCCCTTGGAAAAAAAGTTAAAACTTCCATGTAAAGGCGTTTTCATCTTCGACTCTTGGCTTTTTTGTTATACTCAAGAGGACTAAGGGGTATTTTGATCTTTTAACACACACACAAAATATTAATAAAAAGAAAAAGTGGATGGCTCATGCCATGCACGTGCCAGCGAGTAGACACCCTCGTGCCTTTTAAGTGGCACATGAGGTAGCATTTGGTGGTCAAACATCGCCTTCTGTGGTGGTGTTGGAAGCGTACCGACATCCTCTTCCCAATGGTGTAGCGTGACTGTTAGGCCTCGATGAAGTTTTTCCTTTTCCTCTCTCTTCTCATTGCCAAAGTATGAAAATGTCATATTATTTATTTATTATATCCAATTTGGTTATTATTTGATTGTTAATTTTTTTTTTTATCTTTTTTTGATTTTTTTTCTTCAACTTCGCCCCTACTCATTTGGTTTAGAATGAATTTCATATCGAATTTGATCATTGTTCTTTTAATTTTTTTTTTCTATTACTAATTGATTTCTTTTTCTCAATTTCATCCCTAGCATTTGATTTAATTTTTTATGTCGAATTTGGTCTTATTTGGTTTATTTCTTTTTTCAATTGTGTCCCTAGTCATTTGGTTTAATTTGATATTTATATCGAATTTGATCCTTCTTTGATTTTCTTTTTATTTTATTGATTGAATATTATTTTCAATTTCATCCGTAGCATTTGATTTCAATTTTTTTTATGTTGAATTCGATCCTTATTTTTTTTTATTGTTGTTTGTTTTGGATTTTTTAATTGTATTTTTTATTCAATTTCATCTCTCATTATTTTTTTATTGGGCATTTCGCTTCATTTTTTTATGGTTTGTGTAAGATCCCATATCGGAAGCGAGCGTCCAGAGCCAGGGCTTTATAAGTGCATGCTCACCTTGACTAGTAAGACGCGTTTTGGGGCCATGCGTGGCTGCTAAGAACAAACCCGTGAGGGGGACCTGGGTGGAAGCCCTGGACAGTGGGTGGACTGGGAGGCCCAAAGCGGACAATATCTTGCTCGTGAGGTGGGGTGTTACAGTTTGCCTTTCATAGGATTAGTCCTGGCTTTATGACCAAGATCACGAGTTTCAAAGGTTGACACCAATTAAATTTTTTTTTAGTTCCTCATATGAAATTGATTTATTTTCAATTTTATCCTTCAATATTTAATTTTTTAGAATTGGTCTTCGTACTTCTTTTTTTTCATTTTTTTTTCTATGAGGTTATCTCAATCTTATGTTCATGGTTATGAGATTGGTAGGTTAACCTAGTTTGACTCAAATCTTTTTTTATTTGATTTTTTAATTATCTTTTTAGTTTCATCACTCGATATTATTTTATTAAGAATTTTGCTTCATTGTTTTTTGACAGTTTGCCTTCTATGCAGTCAGTCCAGGGCTCATAATCACATTCACGGGTTTCGAAAGTTAATACAAGTTGACTTTGATATTTTTATGTCATTTTTTTAAAATTATATATATTTTTTAGTTTTGTCATTCAATATTGAATTATTTTATAGTTGAGCTTCATGGTTTTATTTAATTCACTTTCGTGAATTTTTTTTTCTTTTGTTAGCATGAATAATCGTTTGATTAAATAAAAAAATTATTTTGAGAAACATACTTGTTAAACACAACTAAGTGAATGGTTTGTGTTATCAGATCAAATATCTTAATCTTAATTATTTCTTGATTAAATATCAATTTATGTAACTAGATGTATGTATAAGCATTTTAATTTATAATAAAAAAAATTTTATATTCAAAATCACACGTCTGAAAAGCATGTATATTTATTTTTTTACCCAAAAAAATATCTTATGTGTGGCGAAACGCGGATCACATAGCTACTAGTTTCCATAGGGTGATTTAATGATACATGCAACTATATCCCATCACTTCCTATTTTCCTACAGATCATTTTAGAAATCTCCATAGCAGTATCTAAAGATTGGTTATATGGCCAGCCAAAAAATCCAAGAGGGGTCAGCCATGTAGCAGATATGAGCTCATATCATTACATAGCAATTGTTTCTCCTCCATCCATCTTTTCGCATGCATCTGTTTTGATGCATCCTTTCTAATTTTTTTTTAAAACTAACTAACTGGACGTTAGCACTGGATTTTTAACTCTATCTAGGTGGCTGCACTTGCTATCCCGTCGAGCTTTGGTTGTCTTCCTGAACTCCCTCTTGGTTTAATCTCTATTTTTAGCTACACTCCACAATATATAAATCCCTATTCCACGAACATCTCCTGCATCCTTTTCTTCAAGGCCTAAAAATATTAAGCTTACCTTTGGGTATATTATGCGTATCCCTTCTACCTTTCTTTCTCATCCAAACAGGAGACATATATTCGACTACATTCTCCCCAACACACCAAAAACACAGGCTATCGTTTTTATATATGGTGCCTTTTGATTGTATCATTTCTATTGCTAATTAAAAATGGCAACAGAGATAAGACAACTTTCTATGAAGCCAGCTGCTTGGATTGAGGTTGCACCGTCCCTCCTCGGTTTCCCATTGGGGCCTTCCAAGTTTCCCAAATTGGAGACTTTTCGAGAAGAAAGAGCTGAAGGTTATGAGGATGAGAACGATGATGATGGTGATGGTTGATGCTTTTCTTTGTCCTTTTCAAAATAGAGTCTTAGAAGCTGTCACAAGGAAGATGAGATGTTGGCAGCTGCAAAGATGCTCCATAACATACATATTTGATGCAGCATATGTCTTGCTGACATGTTCTATTATATATCTGTGCAGAGAAGTGGGAATTCATCTTAGGATTTCGCAGGAGATTAGGTGCTACTTCACCATTTTACCACTACGTGTTTCGCAATTGGTTGCAGATTTGAGTTTGGGGAGACTTGCAAACGGAAAATTATTAGGAGCCCGGCTCACCATCAACCTGCTCACATAAATTAAGTGGGATAATTTATGTGGGGCTATGAACATAGGCTAATGATGAGTCGGGCTCATTCAATAATGTCTTTGTCTTCACATATGAATAGTGTACCCCTTTTCAATAATAATATGATTTTTATTTTATTTTTCAATCGTTGCCTCCTAGTAAATAACATCTTCAATGCTAATTGTATCCATGCACTGCTGGATAATGGTCGATATTAAACCAAAGGGGAGGTTTTCAAATTCTTTTGGTTGTCGAGTTTTTCCTTGCTTGTGTGACTATGCTCCCCATAAATTTTCAGCACGTAGCATTCCTTGTATTTTTTTAGGGATATTATCCTTCCTATAATGGTTTTCGTTGTTTGGATCTGACAACCACCAAAAATTATATTTGTTTTCATCAAGAGTGTCTCTCGTTCGCTTTTTTTTTCTTTTTTTTGTTTCAAGCTTCTCGTATGTTCTAATCCAATGCTAAGCTTGTGGGGGGATGTTAAGGATAGTACTCAAGAATCCTCTCTTGACATTAAGCAATGATCTTCTCCATGACTGTACGTAGCAGTTGAACATGATTGTACAGATATATTATTCATTGCATTGATTTGTCTCCATCTGCACAATATTTCCTTTCATGTACTTCTCCATAAATAAAATATTTCTCCACCTCTAACAGTGTGGTGGTTTTACATTCTCAGGTAATATATTTTTATTTTCTCTGAAATTTTGGCTTTCTTAATTTTTTTTATTATTTTAATTTAAAATGAATAACAAGTACCTTATTGAATATAAAATCATAATGTTATCACCTTTCACTTAGATAATTAAAGTTTATCACTATAAAGTCTAAATAATAAGCAAAGGAATATTCAAAGTTGTTGCAAAAGTCTAAATTTAATTGATGATGTTGATATTTTCATAAAAAAATTAATATATTTGCATCAAAAGCAAAGGAATATTCAAAGTTGTTGCAAAAGTCTGTGGCGTTTCAAGATACGATGACATTTTAGCATTCCTATGTTCGGCAAACTATATTTTATTTCAATATATATATATGATCTATAAATATAATTATCTAGATTAAAAAATTAAGAACTAAACAATATTTACATGCACATTAAAATTTTAAACACTTTAAAAAATTAAAAATAAAATGAAAATAAAATTTGCCTGTATTATCACCATCCATCTTCTTATTAGAAGATTATTATTATTTTTTTAAAAAAAAACAACTAGCACCACGTCTTAGATGATATATTAGCTTGTTCAAAAAGGAAAGAAAGAAAAACTGAAGCTTTAGTTTAAAAGGATACGCAGCAGCAGCAAGTAGTAAGTTTCTTAAGCACGTGGATAAATAGCGAGTATTTATTAATTAATAAGGAGTCCTGATCCATTAAACAATTCCATGACGTACAAATATTAAAACAAGATGATCTAGCAAAAACAAAAACAAAAACAGAAACAGAAACAGAAACAGAGACAAAGATCAGCATAGAAGGCAAGGCAACAACAATGGGATTTCTTCTCTTTCTCGGATGGTTATATATGCAGCCTTTCCCTTCTTGTTCCCCTTATGGGCGTTATCGGTTACGGGGTCTGTTCTCATTCACTCTATTGCCCTACTTTTCTTTATTACTTTGTTTTCCTTTTTATGCGATCAAGATAGGATTTAGATGCATGGCGCCATGGCGGCATGTCAGAAGTTAATCACATCACCCATATGATCTGATGAACAAGGAAACCTCTAATGGTGGTTTTTTTATGTTACCTTTGACTGTATTGCTTAACATTCAATAATGGTTGTCAATGCGAAAAAAATAGTAATTTTCAAACAAACAGGTTGTTGAAAGCCTCTCTTAAATTATAGTTTTTTTTTTTCAAAACCATACTTGAATAACTGAAACACAAGTATCTTAAAAGGATGAGATAATTTTCAATGTCTAAGTCAATTTAGATTGGGAGATAAGAGCCTTATGAGACTGTATATATTTGTTTAGTTGCATACGGAGATAGTGCATTTAGGTCTCTCAACCCTGTTTAGGGTTTGATTAGTACATGAAATCTTAATGAATCTTCTATTCAGGGATATTGTCATGTTGAGCTTTACAAAACATTGAAGCTTTGGATTTGTTGGGCCATTGAAGCTTCGAGGAACTCAAATCGATTACCTTTGCTCCTGATAAGCATCGTGCCATGTCGTATGTACGGTTCCAAGTAAAAAACCTTACAGAAGCGAGCTTTATTTGAGCTTTGGACACCCAGAAGAGTTTTGTGACCTGACTTTTAAGTCGTATCTCTCCCAAGCCTACTTTGGATCGTGTACAGAGAATATAAACCCTGAGCCCAATACTAGCCAATCTTACTACCAAGCAACAAGTATATTCCAATCACATTATAGGCGGACCAACTACACCAAGATTACTCTGGTCCTACTCACCTAGGTGGGCCAACAACTAATATTCTATTTTAGAAAAACAGCAAACAAATTTTTTTAACAAAATTATGAATTAAGTATTAAGCAGAAGATATGTACATTAATTAATAATTATCGAAAAAAAAAGCACATTTCTTTCAGTAAGGATTTCAAACAATTGAATGGACAGAATTTTGTGTTCGAGCAGATAGAACAGATTAATGCAGAATTTTAGTATGTAGAACAATGGCTCAGTAAGCCAAAATCACATAATTGGTCAAGTTAATGACAAAACATTGACTTACATTCTACATCTTTGTCTCTACTGTTGCAGCACATGCTCGTGGTAGAACTCGAAGCTGATAAGCTGAACGCATATGATGCAGCATCTGGGCTAAACAAGCTTGTTTTCCCGGAGTTTTATCTACTGGGAGCCTTATGCATCAGCTTTCTATTAACAGGACACTGGTTTGCGTGTGTTTTAGCTCTGCCAAACCTCTATCACCATGTCAGATCGTAAGTTTGTTCTTAATTTCTAAAATTTGTTTTTTTATTACACGTAATCTTGCAACTCCATTCAATTCAGAGACCTGAAAGCATGAACAAAGTCAATAACGTTATTGCTTGGTTGTCTTAATATCCTCCAAAGACATTGAATGTTTTCAAACCTGTTGATGCCGATCAACGCTTTTTCAGTACCTTTATAGACACTGATAAAGGCTTCAAATGCTTAAGGAGTATTTTTCGCGCACAGTGTTTCCTCACAAGATTAGAGGGAGAACAGACTTTCGAATTTCTAAGATTCATCACTATGTATTTGAGGGTACACGATAACTCGTTGGCATAGTTGTTATTAGAAAAAAATTAGGATCCATGTTACTTTGTCTACACTGCAATTTAAGTCATGGTTTGCAAATCCATGATCAGGTACATGAAGAGGCAACATTTAGTTCAAGCCGTTGACATATTTAACCAGCTGAAGTGGGAAAAACAGAAAAGGTGGTACAAGATGATCTATTTGGTGACCCTTTTCATGGTTGCTACGGCGGGGTAATGTTATGAGATGTAGTTCAGCAATCCTTGTAAATTGCTGACTTCTTTTAAGTAAGTTGGCTATTGATCACTTAGGTACTGATTATTTTTCTTTGTGATTGTGTTTTAGGCTGCTTTGGCATTTTCCTGAACTAATTGAAGGTTGATCAAGCATTGGTGATCCTTCTGAGTTTCGTGTGCTGTGAGTCGCTACATTCTGTTAGTTGCTCTTCTCAGTTTGCGGGTTTTTTTGAAAATGTCATTGGAAGTAATTCTTCTAATTTTGATTTTTTGGGAAGAAAAAATGTCCCTTTTGAAGGACCCTTTTTTCCCCTCTCTTTCTTTGTTTTTTTAATGTGTGAAAATATTTGATGGAGTCGTTAGAAGGAAAGAAATTACCCACTTCACCAATAATTTCATCATAGTTAAGGATG
>Ga0307507_10012477_pt1 | contig 10494 bp, 18 predicted proteins | sample 7_EM_MG_FD_207223 | JGI IMG/M metagenome (GOLD analysis project Ga0307507, IMG submission 207223) | Populus trichocarpa ectomycorrhiza microbial communities from riparian zone in the Pacific Northwest, United States - 7_EM | ecosystem: Host-associated > Plants > Roots > Unclassified | place... | reverse complement strand
ATATTACACCAAATTTCCAACTTTTAAAACAAGTATACCATTCCTTGTACTTGTATTTACAAATTAAAAAAACCGTACTTTTATTCTCCTTAATCTCTTCTATCTCTCCGCAGTTTTTTTAAATTATTTACACAAGTATTGGGTTGGTTATACTCATTTGAAAATACCCCAAAATGAGGTTCACGCTTATCCCTTGATGCACTATACGACATCTACGATATGACGGAACCTATGAAGGACACCTTCAGAATCATGATCCATTGCCGATATCCCACTCTTAACTATCCCAATGTTCATAGTATTATAAGACAATTGTAGAATGTTTTAGCACAGGAGTAGATACCAATAATTACATGGAGACAAGTTTCTTTGTTAAATACCAAGGTTAGAGAATATCATACTACCGCCATTAGCTAGATTTTCTACGATACTCCGGTAGTGTTATCAGGCCTAATATAACATCTAATGGTTACCAACCCCCACCGGAATCAGCCAGGTACCTATTTATGAAGGTACTGCGGGAGAACCCCAGCCTCACAGAGCTCCCACTTGAGAACACTCGCTCTATCTAGTATTCCCAATGCCGCACACCATACCCACAAGACAGCATAGATCACATGGATATGCATGTACCGCACCACCCCCAAACAATCACCTAACTCTAAATACTCAACTACTGACCCACGCACCGCCACACTCCAGATTACCCCATCGCAATCGGGAGATATTCAGGGCGTAGTATATCGTACAGTCCATACCTCCCCGTAGTTTAGAAAGCTGGTTACCCAACAAGACCCAGAATACAAATACCACACCACTCACCCGCCATACCAAAGTACCCCTACTACAGATACCCAGACCACTACCAGCAGATAACAAGCCGGAAACCATCGGTCGTGCTATACCCAGCCCCAAACGCTGTGTAACCGGAGTCCAGCCAGCCACCGAGCCTAGATTAATATTTCCCTCCGGCGAACTCAGAATCACCCACGATGCTATACGGTAATTCCCCATGTCCATGCACTCGGATGCTAAGTTGGGACGTGACCAGGATTGTTTCTGGAATATTTAAAGTTTGAGGCTCCGTTTGGCGCTATCCCAGACGAGTTCCTGTCTGGTGGAGTACTGTATTGTACCGGTACCTCGTTTACTGCCGTAGTATCTTAACCCAGGTGCGGGCCCTCCCTCGTTGGGGGGGAAGCGATCCAGTCGCGGGATTAGTGCACCAAACAGAAACGAGACAACCCCGGAATAGAGTGCCTTTTATTGTAGCCGCCGACGTTACACAGGATCAACAATGGACTTTAGAGAAAACCTGATATAAATTACTAAATACTGCCCCCACCAATGCTTAACTGCCCCGAAATATGATGTTGTAGGATTGAAGTAGAATACCGGTACCTAGCAGATGTCTTATGCTAGGGTCTGAGGTGATGCATCAGGTTCTAGGCTGCGATAGGGAGGTGTTCGGAATTATGCTCCCCCAGGACCCAGGTGGATGTGATGTGCCGCACCGCAAGAGGCGCTGCCGCACCCGTGTTTTTCCTGATGCAAGCCCCCTGCCCCTGCTCGGAATAATTTTTGACCAGGACACCCCACACACTCCACCACCATATCGCAACCACAACAAGAATATCACAAACAATCACTCGTGTAACCCGGTAACCATGCAGTTTTCAAAAATGCTTTCTATTAAAATGTCGCACTCCTATGATAGCACCATACATACTCGAGTACTCCAAGATTCTCTCCTCCTCCTCGTAGTCACATTTTCACATTAGGAAAAAAGAAAGAGAAAAATGAGAATAAGAAAAATTCAACTTCATGTTTAATTGGCCTCGAGCCCCGATTTTGACCAAAAGCGAGACAAATTAAAAACTGTCAAGTTAGGATATTAATTATTTGCCAATAGTAAGGAATAAGCGGTCGCCAATATCGCCAACACTAAGAATGGTAAGCTAAGTGGGTTATAATATGGAGGAGAGCTGTTCGTACCCAGGAACAATCATTCCTCCGTTCTCCCCGCCCAGTTCCCTATCAACAGCTCCGACAACCACGTCGAGACCTTCGCCGTTGCTGTCGCTGGCGGCACGGGCAACACCCTCTACGCTGCCGAGAATGCTAACAACAAGGATCTATAGTGTGTGAGGTTAGTAATGTGTGGGGTGGGTATAATAGGCTAATAGAAGGAGAGAACCTTAGGAACACCCCATTCTCTCAAGGTTTGGATCGCTGCCTCAGCGGTACCACCCGTAGCAATAACCGGATCAAGAACAATGGCAATGTCACAAGGGGGGTTCTTATCATCCTTGGACAAATCGACGCGTGTAGGCAAGTTGTTGTAGTACTCTACCGGCTGGAGAGTGACCTTCTCTCTAAAAAGGCCGAGATGGTGAACGGGAGTTGGCTCGGGGAGAAGGGTTTGAAAAGCTAATGAAAAGTGACGATTGTCAGAATTAAACGCCAGCAGAGATGTGAGAAAGGAAAGGAAAGAACCCTACCTTCCAGCATCCCGAGACCACTACGGAGAATAGGAACCAGAGCGATGCTCTTGGTAACCTTTTCAACATCGAACGAAACACCGAGAGGGGTAACACCCTTCTCACCGGTCTTCTCAACCGTAAGAGCGCGCCCAAGAGCTTCAGTAGCAAGAATCAGGGACAGCTCGTGAACAAGCGCCTTAGTCTCCTTCGGAGGTGTGGAGGCCGAACGGAGAAGACTCAGCTTCGAAATGAAGCAAGGATGGGAAGAAACGGCAACGTTCGCGGGAAGGGAGGACATGATGAATTGGTTGACTGAAGGATAAACTTAAAAAAACTATGGAAGAAGAGAGGAATAAATAACGAAGCAGAGGAGCAGTGTGGTGTAGTGGCGGGTAGGTGGGAGGAAATTGAAGGTTAAAGAGTTTTAGAAGTTGAAGGAAGGTGTTGAACAGAAGAACAAGGACACCAGCAGAGAGAGGGCAGACGGAGGGAAAGAGAAAGAAGGAAGGTATAGTATCATACCGGTGGTGAAAAGCCAACAAAGGGAACCAATGAATTGCGACCCCGCTTAGAGCATCCTGATAAGGCATGCAGATAAGGGTCAAAAGGCGGATCTCGACAATCTCCATGTGGTTAAGAAGTGCAGTTCGTCTGTCACACGCGAAATGTTAAAGTATGGTTAGTTTAACCTCTCAACAACAAACTTCATCGGACTCTACCTTAAACCCCTTCACGAGCAGTCAAGGTCGACTGACAGACAACCTCCAGCGTCCGCCTATAGACTTTCCAAACCATTAAACTATCGATGCAATGTCGAACCCACCCCCCCGCCACCGCTGGCCAAACAGAAGTCATCGCTCTACCACCTCTAGAACACCAACTCTCAACACACATTGAGGACCTTCCATCCTATCTCCCCCCTCCTCCTACGCCTCAAAAGTCCACTCCCTCTCAATTAACCCACTTTGTTCAGCTACACAGCTACCTAATCATCTTCTCCATACTAGGGACCCTTTCCCGCCTCGGACTAGTCTCGATAACGACCTACGAAGCGGCTCCTCTACCACCCCTCTTCTGGCCACAATTCGCCGGATGCCTAATCATGGGCTTTCTCCTGGAGGACGAGACACTCTTCCTCACGTCTACAAAAACAACAACACCGCTATATATCGGCCTAGCTACCGGCTACTGCGGCTCGGTAACAACTTTCTCGTCATTCATCCTAGGCGCGTTTGAGCAACTTTCTAACACCGTGCCGGTCAATCGCGGTCGAAGAATAAGAGACGATGTAGCGGCTGTGCTAGCCTACGTTATTGGTACTATGGCGATATCATTGGGTGGGCTACAGGTTGGGGCCCATTTAGCTGTTTTTTCTAAGGGGTTTTTGAGGAAGTTGCCCTTTCGTTGGACCGACGCGCTGGCTGTGCCAGTTGGGCTTGGAATGTGGATAGCGTCGGTGATTATGGCAGTGCTTATCAAGAAATGGAGGGGGGATGTACTGTTCGCTTGTGTGCTCTCTCCACCAGGGGCTATCATAAGGTTTTGGGCGTCTCGGTTGGGGAATCCGATGTTTCGAGTGTTTCCATTGGGCACCTTCATGGTGAATATACTAGGCACGGCGACGCTGGCTGGACTGTTGGTTGGGAGATATACGCATTTAGGAGGGAACACTTGTGATGTGTTGAAGGGATTAGGCGATGGATTTTGTGGGTGTTTGACGACGGTGTCTACCTTCGTGGTGGAAGTTCGAAACCTGAGGAGTGGGTTTCTGAGGATATTGTGAGGAGAACAAACCGCTAACAGGGAAGCAGCCGGCCACGACTATATTTATGCTGGCGCCAGTATTGTAGTTGGCCTATGCTTGACAATATTGATTTTGGGTAGCTACGTAGGTACCCTTTCCCTATTCTTTATACTCGAGGCTGACAGGAGCGTAGACATGGGTTCAGGGAGCAGGAAAGCTCGTGTGTTAGAGGTAAAGCGTGCTGTAGATTGTAAATATTTGACTACTGGACCTCTATTGTATACCAAACTGCGCCCCTTAATGCTGGCCGCCTTACGCAGAACAGAGACGTCAAATTGAAGTACTTCACCAAACCTCCTAGTCGCAACTTTTTCTCTATAATTCCAATCTGGCAGATGAATATCTAATAGGCCTACTTTTTAAGGGCGATAATGAATATAAAAAGCAGACCCAGGAACGCCATTTCCCCCTACACACTGCCGGGTGAAACGAAACCTCTAATTTAATCAACCCATTGTCTTATAGTTGAAATCTCAAGACTGTTTTCTTGCTGAGGTGACAACATCCACTGCCCCAAACACCCGGTCTTTCACAACACTGCTGAAGAGGCCAGTGATTTCCTCAGAGGCAATCTTGTTACTATCTTTGACAACCTTGTCGAGTTGACTTTCGGCCGGTGGCTTGCTGGTTGCAGCGGGAGCGAGCAGTGACGATCTGTTGCTCTTACTAGCTCCGGAAAGTAGCGAGTGCTCCGTCTTATGAATTTTCTGAGACAAATCGACCATCTGTTTTGTAGAGTAATCGCGATTGGTAAACAGTGGAGATTGCGACAGTGTCGAGACCCAGTACTTATTCCATAGAAGATCGAGAAGATGGGTATCGAGAGAGGATTTAAAGTGGGAGACCTCAAGTGTATAATACCTACATGTTGTCAACATTGAACTTATTCCTAGGTAGAAGGTAGACGGACTGGTTAGTATGGGCTCCGAAATCCTCAATCTTTGCCAAAGGAATAGTCTGGTATTCCCCCTCCTCGTCACTCTTCCCTTTATGCCCCTCAGGATAGGTTCTGAAAGCTCCAATATCCACCTTCCCGGCGGATATAGTTCTATCCGGATCAATAACGACTGCAAGAAAAGGATCGGTGAACTTTTGTTGGTTCATCTGAGTGTTGACATCGATTCCCGACAACCAGCATCCATACCCTGGATGAGAATGATACCAGCCGACGATATTCTCCGGACGCTTCTCGGCCTTTTGAGAGTCGACATAAGCTCCCACATACTCATAGGCTTGCTCCTGTGCGTTTACACGTGTCTCTGTGCCCTCTACGGGTAAGGGGAAGGCATCGGTTACAATAAAGGTCTCGTGGGCTATTTTTCCTTGCTGGTAGTTGTTAGCGAGCGCGGCTGAGAACGGGACAACAGAAAGCTGAAAACAAACCATGAGGCCCATAATTTCGATTGAACCACCCGACCGGGCATGCATAACCATCTTTAATAGAGCAACAGCAGAAATACGAACACGTTTGAAGTAATTTGGGTTTTCTCGCCATGGCCGTTTCTCGCTCAGCGTTCTATGCGATTATTAAAGGTTTGCTATCGATACCTTGGACTAGGGATGAGGAAGAATGCCCACTTCTGTTCAGCATCGTCATAAGCATAGATACCATCTTTGGTGGGATCAACCAAAGCAATGCTATTTTCGAAATCTAGAAATCAGGACGATAATTAGCGAAATTATGAGAATGATAATTTTAGGGATCAAGGGGGTTCTCCGAGCTTACCGAACTGTTTTCTGGCTGAAGACTCCATGGTTGGAGATGGTATCGTAAAGGGGAAGGCGGTGAAGAGGGTGGAAGAGTGCTTGTGCGATGCTCCCGGCAGTTTTGGTACTATAGCTCTTGGAGGAAGGAGGGAGGGAGCTTGGACGGAGGCGTTGTGGAGTGGATGCGGGGTGATGCGATATGATACCCGCAAATCCTATGTTAATCAGCCGAGAGGCTTAAAAAAAGATTCATCTGCCTGAAACAAGGTCTTCCTTCCGCTTCCTTGTCCTTGCCCTGTAAACGAAGTGTTGCCTTGACAACCAATAACGTCACACAGCTCTGAGCGACAACAACAAACCCCGAGCCTTCTTTATCCCCAAGGGTCCCCGAACAGAGTCTCTATCTTCCACCACCTCTGTTACTTCCTCCTCCTCCATTAACCTTTCTCCATTCCTTCTTCTCCCTCTTTCTCCTCTTGAGTTGTTTTATGAGATTTGTTTCCCTTCTGCCTGTTCCTTTTTCTTAATACTTGATAAAAGTTGTTGCAAGAAGGTTTCCAAGTGAACAAACAAATTCGTAGAACAGAACGGGTAGCTCCTAACTCTGTTCTCTGTTTCAAACAACCACATTCTTTTACCATATAAACCTTCCATACCAGACAGTCGACCCGCTGATAACGCTTTGTTCCCACAAAGTATCCATTCCTCTTTAACGCGCCGCCGATAATTCAACACAAAGTAGCCTTTCAGCTATGGCGACTAAACAGCAGTCCTCCTTAATGGAGGAAGTATCAAAGGCGCAGGAAACTCTGCATAGCCTTTTTGATGAGATTGGTCTAACCAGATGCGATCGAGAAGGGCGACAAGAGAGCTTATTCGCTGCATTAAAAACAGCCCTGCAGGACCAAATGCGCTCTATTATCGCGTATGTTCCATTGCTGCCATTCGATTACGTTTTACTAACTAGCAGAAAGGGAAAAAAATACATTGGTTGAAGAATGCAATAAGGTCATTTCATCTATAAAGCAGATGGAGAAATCGCTCGACGACAAGAAGAAAAAGTCCAGCGAAGAATTAAAAATCACTGCGCCATTACTTAGATGTTTAGAGGCGCTCCGCGGCAAGCATGAGGATGTCAAGGCAAGGCATGCGGAGAGATACAATGCCGTCCGGGGTGAGGCAACTCCCAATTCTGATTCCGGAATTGCATACTGATTGGGCTGTATTAGAATTGGCGCATTCAGTCGAGGAATACGCTGCCCGCCTTGAACCTGGCATAATCCAGGTCCCCTTACCGCCAGCAACCAATGATTCCTCATCTGTTGCCTCATTTGACCTATCATATGCTTACTATGAGCGCCTTGAGAATGAGTGCAACCGCATACACAATGAGTATTCTAAGCGCGTTGCTAATGTCACCTCGCTAGCGAAAGACATAATCAACCTTTACGCCGAACTTGGTGCAACAGGTTCGGGCGTTGATAAGAGGATAGTTGAGTTTGGAGCTACTGATCCCGAGAAATTGGGATTGAAGCTGGACGACTTGGATAATCTCAAGGGCAAGAGAGAGAGGCTTATCAATGAAAAGGAGAAACGCGGAGAGAAAATCGAAGACCTCAAGCAGGAGATTGGAGAGTTGTGGGACAAGCTAGGTGTAGCGCCTCTTGAGAGAAAGAGATTCCTTGCGCAAAATAGAGGCTTCGGTCTCAAGATTATACGCGAGGTACGCAAAATTGCACCGTCCCTCTTGTTTGACCTTTACTAACGATTTAGCTATATACAGCTTGAAGCCGAACTCGACAAGCTGCTGGAACTAAAGCGCGAGCACCTGCAATTATTTGTAGAAGATGCACGACAGATCTTACAAGATCTCTGGGATAAGCTATATTTCTCCGACGATGAAATCATGCAATACCAACCGGCTATGTCAAGTAAGTCACCTAGCTCAAAAGTTTGTGTAACCGAGAACTAATTAGATCGCAGATGTCTATACTGATGCTCTACTTACTTCTCACGAAATGGAAATTCGTCGTCTACAGCTTCTATTAGAAGAACGCGCTCCAATAATCGGCATGATCGATAAGCACCGCTCTCTCGTCAACGACCGCGAGCAACTGGCTATTTTAGCAAGTGATTCATCTCGTCTTGTTTCCCGTGGCGGCTCCGGCAACCGCGACCCTACCCGTCTTCTGCGCGAGGAGAAGATGCGAAAGCGAATTGCCAAAGAACTTCCAAAGGTAGAGGTGGAACTGAAGAAGATTCTTGAGGACTGGGAAGCTAAGTGCGGCCAACCATTCTTGGTTAACGGAGAGCCATACTTGCAAACCTTGATCAACGCGAGTCCCGTCCTTCAATCGAGAGTAGGGACTAAAGGACCTACTCCAGCTCAGGTGACTGCCAAGGCAGGGAAATGGAATCCACCGGCTGCGGGTTCGATCCAGCGCGCTAGGTCTAATACCGCGGGATCTGGACAGGCGAGACCTCCTTCCAGGCCAAAAACGCCCAGTGGTCCTCCTATGAGATCCAAGACTCCCACCGGAGGGCCTGCCTTGGTGTCTGCCTCGGTTGGCAGATCAGGCGGGAGAAGTGTGGCCGCATCACTCAGCAGATCTAACAGTGTCAGGACCCCAGCGACAAGCGCACGTCTTCCAATTCCCTACACTACCACTTCTAGCACTTCCTCTAGTAGCGCTAGTTCCGGTTCTAGAACCCCGACCAGACTTCGCGCCCCAGTCTCTCTGTCATCGTTCCCTGATGCCACTTCGTCCGATAAGTCTACAACTAGACTTGTCCGCTCTCAGTCCGTCAAGCAGCTTGAACGCACAGGTCTAAACCATGCACTCGGAACTGCCCCAAGAATGGGCCAACTCCTCCCCTCCCAACCCATGGGCCCGCCGCAACTCCCGCCCTACCTCCGCCAGCAGCAGGAAAAAGATCGTGAGAGAGAACGCGAACGTGAGCGCGAGTCCCAACGCCCCTCCAGCACTGGCCGAACCATGTCCCGTGAAGGCACAGTTATGAGTGTCCGCAGCGTGAGCCCGGAGTCTCAATTCGGTGGTAACGACGACAGCGACGATCAGCAGGATTACCGTGAGGAAACGCCTAGACAAAAGGCTTATCCAAAGCCTCCGGCCAAGAGCTTGAGCTATCACGAATGCTCGTCGTCAAATGGAGATACTGAGAGCACACGTATGTTTTCTGGAAGCTCTACTGGGACTAGTGCTAGCTCCAACGAGAATTGGCAGACTTTCGGCGATGAGAGCGAAGAAGAGGAAAGCATTGCTGGGGGCCATGATGGGGGGTATTATAGACGGGGGCACGATGGATATTCTTCCAAGCGCGTCGGCGGTGGTGGCGGTGGAGTAATAATGGTGAGAAACGAAGACGAGGTCGAAGAGTGGGAGGGCGAAGCTACTAGGAGATATTAGTTATTTCGTACCTACTTCTTGCTTACTAGCACCCCTCCTTTCTTTCTTCTCTCCATTCATTCATTCATTTTCACGCGATGGTGATAATGACGACATGATCAACTCGATAACCTACCTAGCTACTCATCAAACTACGCATTATGCACCAAACGACCATTATGCAAATGAGAACGATGAGAATGATGAATTTCATTCATTGTACTGTTATCTCTGCACTTTTTTTTCTCCTAGTGGCCGAGGCTATTTCTTGTCGATGGTGTCTTCCATGATGCCCCCATTTTTCTTTGTAAAAAAACTGTTCTTTCTTATTCTTTATTCTTCTCTATTCTCCCTTGTCATTTTTATCTATTTCTCCAGACTATTGTTCCTCCCCCTCAATGTGTCATTTTTCTTTCTCATCCAACGTATCTCTGATTTCGGCGTTTGGTTTTTATCTCCCTTTTTCCTCTCTTCCCGCCCCTTTTCCTTGCGTCTACATATCCTCCTTACCCACCAATCCGGCATTTCCCTTTTTGATAACCAACTATCACTACCACAACGTCACGCCTTGTGCATAGTCCCTCTCCTAGTGTATCTTTCTGTACTCTTATCTCCTATACAAATTTCTTTTCTTCACCCCTTTTATCGTATTCAGCGCTTGTTTTTGTTTTTTCCGCTGTTAGTCCTCAGCGATTAAAAGTATTACGTCCGGGACGTGTTCTCTTTTGTATGATGCTTGTTATCGCTTTTGCAGTTTCCTTGATTACTTTCGATTCGTGTATTATGGTTATTTATTTCCCCCTCTTCGTATATTCCTGTGGTAGTTAGTACGGGAGGCGTGGTGAATGGGGGACTATGAATTTAATAGATTACATGATATTATCGCTGGCCGAGGTGATGGTGAAAGATTAGGGCATAAGAGGACGAGAGAAAATGAGATGTCCGATTTATATAATAATAATTATTATTATGTACTTCGGCTGGAAATTGTGTTGTGCTCTTGTATCCTCGGCGTCACGAGTGACACCCCGTGATTGCCCCCGCCACCCATCTATGACTACCCTTATTTCTAGGCCCCGCTTTCTTCTACCCC
>Ga0307507_10012475_pt1 | contig 10494 bp, 9 predicted proteins | sample 7_EM_MG_FD_207223 | JGI IMG/M metagenome (GOLD analysis project Ga0307507, IMG submission 207223) | Populus trichocarpa ectomycorrhiza microbial communities from riparian zone in the Pacific Northwest, United States - 7_EM | ecosystem: Host-associated > Plants > Roots > Unclassified | place... | reverse complement strand
GCCGTTTACGGCTTCTCGATCATTGAAATCGTCAAAGACAACCCGAAAGAGAAGACGGTACACTTTGGAGGAATTAAGGGGCAGGCCATCCGACAACGTTATATGGACATGACCTATGACGCCATGGACAGAGATGGGAATGTGAAAACTCTACCTCTATTCGCAGACATCGACGTTCGTACCCCAAAGTATACCTTCAGCCACCCACATGGCCTTCTATTCGCGACACAATTCGCTCAAATTGCTCTCGTCGTAACAGAGAAAGCAGCTTTTGAGGACATGCGCATGAAAGGCTTCGTCCAAAAAGATTGTGCCTTTGCTGGCCACTCTCTCGGTGAATATTCAGCCCTGGCATCAATTGCGGACGTCCTTCATATCTCTGCTCTCGTTGACGTCGTTTTCTATCGAGGCATTACAATGCAGCGCGCTGTCGAACGTGACTCGGAGAATAGATCGAACTACGCAATGTGTGCGGTGAATCCAAGCAGGATTTCACCTTCGTTCAGTGATTCTGCTCTTCGAGAAGTGGTCGATACTATCGCAACCTTGAGCAACTCCTTGCTCGAAATTGTGAACTACAATGTGGAGGTACGTTTTTTCCAAGGGCCTTTACTTGCTGAAGTTCATTGAGCACATGTCAGGGTCAACAATATGTCTGTGCGGGCGAGCTTCTCACCCTTCAGACCATGACCAACGTCCTCAATTATCTTAAAGTCCAGAAAATCGACATTGCGAAGGTAAGTTTTTAAAAGGCGGTACCGCACAAATGCTGAAGTATTGTCCCCAGTTAACACAAACAATCGCTGTCGAGAAGGTAAAGGAAATGCTTGCAGACATCGTGAAGTCCTGCCTTGAAAAGGCACGCGAACAACAGAGGACAGAAGGATACTTGAAGTTAGAACGAGGATTCGCAACTATTCCATTGCCAGGAATTGACGTTCCTTTCCATTCGCGTTATCTTTGGGCTGGTGTTATGCCTTTCCGAGCCTGTGAGTGCCATTTGGCGTCTATGAATATCTGACTCATTCCCCGCAGATCTTTCGAAGAAAATCAATCCTGCTGACCTCAATCCCGACATGCTTATTGGGAAATACATTCCGAATCTTATCGCGAAGCCCTTCGAAACTTCCCGCGATTATACACAAATCATCTACGATCAAACATCATCTCCTAAACTTGGAAAAGTTCTATCCAACTGGGACAAAGAAAAGTGGGATAGCTCTGACAATCGCCAACAACTCGCCTATATAATTCTCGTCGAGCTCTTGGCGTATCAATTTGCCTCCCCTGTCCGTTGGATTCAGACACAAGATCTCCTTTTCATGCACTATAATTTCCACCGTCTCATCGAGATCGGTCCTTCACCCACGCTAACTGGCATGGCAATGAGAACCCTCAAGTCCAAATATGAAAGGATAGATGGGTCTCTAAGCAAGATTCGTGCCATCTTGTGTCATTCGAAGAACGGGAAGGAGATTTACTATCAATACGAAGATGCTGTTGAAGCTCCGATAATCGACGACTCTCCTGATGTCTCTGTTGCTCCTGCCCATGTTCCCGTTGCTACTCTCATTTCCGCCCCTTCCGCCATCTCTGGGCCGGCGGTCAGCATTGAAGACATTCCCATACCAGCAATTGATGTTCTTCTTGTCATCATCGCCCAGAAACTCAAAAAGAAAGTCGAAGAAATTCCTATCTCCAAGACTATCAAGGACCTTGTTGGTGGGAAGTCGACAATGCAGAACGAGATATTGGGTGATCTTCAACAAGAGTTCGCGTCTGCTCCAGAAAAAGCGGAAGAACTCCCACTCGAGGAACTTGGTTCTGCTTTGGGTAGTGGGTTCAGTGGTAGCCTTGGTAAATATTCAACAGGCTTGGTGTCTCGACTCGTCAGCGGCAAGATGCCTGGTGGATTCAACGCTTCGGCTATCAAGTCTTATCTTGCGAAGACATGGGGTTTAGGTTCGATGCGTTCAGATGCTGTCCTCTTACTTGCAACCACTGTCGAACCTCCGAAGCGCCTTGCATCTGAGGCTGAAGCCAAATCATGGTTAGACAATGTCGTATCCATTTACTCTCAACGTGCAGGAATTCAACTTTCGTCTGGTGGTCCTGCTGGAACCAGCGGCTCTGGGTCGAGCGGTGGTGTAATTAACAGTGAAGAATTCCTGCAGTTCCAGACAGATCAAAACAAGTTCGCTGCCCAGCAAATTGAAGTATACATGCGCTATCTGGGTCGCGATTCTCGTGCTGGCGAACTTGCTTTCGACAAGGAAAGGAGCAATAACTTGGCACTGCAAGCCAGACTGGACAGCATTACTCGCGAGCATGGCGATGCCTATCTTGATGGCATACAACCTCGTTTTGATCCTCTGAAAGCTCGACACTTCGATTCGTCCTGGAACTGGGCTCGACAGGATGCGCTCTTGATGTACTATGACATTATCCATGGGAACTTGAAAACGATTGATCGAGAAATTACCGCACGGTGCATCGCCATCCTCAATCGTGCAGATCCCGGTCTTCTTCGTTACATGCAATATCATATCGACCGCTGCGACCCTTCCAAAGGAGAAACATACAAACTGGCGAAAGAATTTGGTCGGGAACTCATCAAGAACACCCAGGAAGTCATCGGCAACCCTCCGATGTACAAGGATGGTAAGTTTCAAATTGAATTCTTCTTGACCTCTGTTCATGTCCCACTACAGTAACATTCCCCACCGCTCCCCGGACTGTCGTTACTGATAAGGGTGAGATCAAGTATTCAGAAGTGGTGCGTGAGAAAGTTCGCAAACTTGAGGCATATGTGCAAGAAATGGCTAGCGGGGACAGTGTGTCAGGCAATGTCAACATTCAGAAGTTGCAGGATGACGTGCTGAGGTTATGGACGGTAGTCAAATCTTTGCCGGAAATCAGCAACGATCAAAAGAATCGCATTAAGGCCTTGTACGATGGCGTCGCAAAATCACTTCATGCCCCTCCCGAACCACAATCCCCTCATCCTGGTACCCGCAGCCGTCGCTCATCATCGCAATTCCTTCGGCCGCAAATCACGGGTATCACTCCTTTTACTTCCATTACCCACGATAAAATCCCTCTCCTACATCTCAAACGCAAAGTCGGTACAACTTGGGAGTACAGCAGTAATCTGACTGGAGCGTACCTCGACATTCTGCATGAAATCGCGACTTCCGGCACGTCTTTCAAGGACAAAAATGCTCTCCTTACTGGGGTCGGGAAAGGCTCTATTGGAGTCGAGATTGTCAAGGGCCTCTTGGCTGGAGGAGCTCGTGTGGTAATCACGACCTCGAGCTATAGCCGCAAAACTGTTGAATACTACCAATCAATCTACCACAAAGTTGGCAGCCGAGGCTCATCTCTCACCGTTGTTCCCTTTAACCAAGGCTCAAAGCAAGACGTTGAAGCACTCGTCGAATACATTTACACAACCCTCGGCATGGATTTAGACTACATTCTTCCCTTCGCCGGTATCCCTGAAAATGGCCGTGAAATCGATGGTTTGGACGACCGGTCTGAACTGGCACATCGCATGATGTTAGTGAATCTTCTCCGTATTCTCGGTGCCGTCAAGAACAAGAAGGCCAGTCGTCACTTCGTCACCCGTCCTACCCAGGTTATTCTTCCATTGTCTCCTAACCACGGTCTTTTCGGCAACGATGGTCTTTATTCTGAATCGAAGATTTCTTTGGAAACATTATTCCAACGCTGGGCATCAGAGAGTTGGGGCGAATATCTTTGTTTGGCAGGTGCAGTGATTGGGTACGTTTTATCATTTCTCACCTGTTAACTACTCTAACGTCGGCTTTCAGTTGGACTCGTGGTACCGGGCTTATGGCACCGACTAACATCATTGCGGACAAACTAGAAGGCTACGGTGTCCGAACGTTTTCAGCGAAGGAAATGGCTTTCAACATCCTTGGACTCATGCATCCTCTCTTATTCAGCATCACTCAAGTTGAACCCATCTGGGCTGATCTAAACGGCGGTATGGACCGTTTAACGGATTTGGCGGAAATTACCACACATATCCGGTCTGAGCTGCATAAGAAGGCCGATTTACGTCGTGCTGTCGCCCGTGATAATGCCGCTGACTACAAGGTCATTCATGGAGTTGAAGCCGAGCGCTTGTTACAATCCGTGGACGTTCTGCCTCGCGCAAACTTCCGGTTCGATTTCCCTACCCTTGAATCCGCGAGTTCCCTTCAGGAGCTGTCACAATTGCATGGTCTGATTGACCTTGAGAAAGTGATTGTCATTACCGGTTTCGCTGAGGTTGGACCTTGGGGAAGTTCACGCACTCGTTGGGAGATGGAAGTTCGTGGAGAATTTACAATTGAAGGTGCCATTGAGATGGCATGGATCATGGGCTTCATCAAACACTTCGATGGTCGCTTGAAGGATGGCTCTCTATATGTAGGCTGGGTGGACAGCAAATCAGCCGAACCCATTGACGACAAGGACATCCGGGCTAGATATGAGAAGGACATCTTGGCACATGCCGGTGTTCGTTTAATAGGTAAACAGACTGCGAATCTTCCCTACTAACGAGCTGATTATTTCGCAGAACCCGATCTTTTCCGTGGCTACGATCCTAATAAAAAGGTTTTCAACCAGGAAGTACAACTCCTCCACGACCTTGAGCCGATTGAAGTCTCTGAGGTAGAAGCCCAGAGGTTTAAATTGCAGCATGGAGAGAAGTGCGATGTCTGGGCTGGCGAAGGTGGTCAGTGGTTCGCTAAGTTGAAGAAGGGCGCCATTGTTTTTGTCCCGAAAGCCTTCAAGTTCAGCCGCACAGTCGCAGGTCAAATCCCGACGGGATGGGATGCTGGGCGTTATGGTATCCCTGACGATATCATAGCTCAGACAGATCGTGCAACACTCTGGGCATTGGTATGTACTGCCGAAGCCCTCAACTCCTCGGGGATTACAGATCCGTACGAGTTGTATAAACACATGCACCCTTCAGAAGTTGGTACTTCTCTTGGAAGTGGTATGGGCGGTGTGACTAGTATGGCGAAGATGTTTAAGGACCGTCGCGACGAAAAAGATGTTCAGAATGATGTTCTCCAAGAAACGTGAGTACCTAAAACTGTTTCGGGCGTTGACTGATTTAAATCTTGCAGATTCATCAACACTACTGCTGGTTGGATCAATCTGTTATTGTTATCGTCGAGCGGTCCGGTGAAAATCCCAGTTGGTGCATGGTATGACCTCTTGTATTCTCTATCAAACTGTTTTCTCAACCAGCCAATAGTGCTACCGCTCTGCAGTCCTTAGAGATTGCTTCAGACACAATCCTCTCCGGAAGGGCCAAGGTCATGATAGCTGGTGGCTTTGATGACATCAGCGAGGAAGGTTCATATGAATTTGCAAACATGAAAGCAACAAGCAATGCGGAAACAGAATTTGCGATGGGTCGTGAGCCAACGGAAATGTCTCGACCTGCAACAACATCTCGCGCTGGGGTGAGTTCCTACGAAATGACAATCCTGATTTTTTTTCTAACGATATATCCAGTTCATGGAATCTCAAGTATGTGCGGTTATCTCACGAAAGATCCCCCTCTCATCTCTTTGGTAGGGTACAGGTGTCCACATTGTGATGAATGCAAAGACGGCCTTGGAGTTAGGAGCTCCAATTCGTGGTATTTTGGCATTTACTTCAACCTCCACGTTCGTTTTTTATTCACTTCAAATGGTTGTTGGATGCTCATTTCCATATTAGTGACAAAGCAGGACGTTCTATTCCTGCTCCCGGCAAAGGAGCGCTGACGGTTGCACGTGAAGTACCATCTAAACATCCCCTTCCTATCCTCGATGTCTCTTATCGCTCCCGGCAATTGACTTTCCGACGAACTCAAATTTCGCAGTGGTTGCTACACGAAGAGGGCCAGCTCCAAGAAGAAATTCAATACCGAAAGAACCAGAAGGAGACCATTGACGAGGAATACATCGCGTCTCGCATTGCAGATCTAGAAAAACAGGCCGAACAACAGGAAAAGGAAGCTCTTGCCATGTATGGAATGTTGGAAGGTTTCGATCCTCGCATTGCCCCTCTTCGAAGAGCCCTTGCTGTGTGGGGTCTCAGCGCTGATGACATTGGTGTCCTTTCCATCCACGGCACCAGTACGGTTGCAAATGTACGTGATTACCCTTTTTGGTGATCCATCTGACAGAAATTTCTTTAGGAGGATAATGAGACACTCATCTGGAATGATATTTTCACAACAATCGGCCGAACACCTGGAAATGCTGTCCCCGTTGTGGCACAGAAAAGTCTCCTTGGTCATGCAAAAGGTGGAGCTGCTGGTTGGCAGATGGCAGGCCTATTGCAAAGCGTGATCACGGGCATAGTTCCTGGAAACCGCAATAGCGAGTGAGCATTCACTATTATGACGCAGTTCCATCATCTAACTATCTATACCCACAAGCAATATCGACTCTCACTTCCAAGATCTACAATTCCTATTGTTCCCTTCGAAGTCGATTCATACTGATGGTATTCGAGCTGGCGTTCTGGTGTGTCTCATCCACGTCCCAACTCGGGATTTCCCTCTGACACTACTTTTCAGTCATCATTCGGCTTCGGGCAAGTGGGAGGAACTGCAATGGTTATCCATCCACGCTACGTCTTTGGAGCTCTTGACCCAGAATACTACAACGGATACAAACAACGGAACCGTGTCAGAGCGCTGCAATCATACAAGGCAATGAGTGACATGATGATCAAGAACTCGTTAGTGAAGATCAAAGAGCATCCGCCATACACTGGAGACATGGAAGGCAAAGTTCTCCTGAACTCAATGGCCCGAGCCACATTCGATACCAAGACTGGAGAGTACTCTTTCAAAGGAAAACTCTCCTCTGTAGCTCCCATTGACACCTCAAATGTTCAGACCGTGTCTACCATCTTGTCTATGAATAATGTCTTTGATGGTAGCCATCTTGCTGGTGTCGGTGTTGACCAAGGTATGTTAAATTTGACACCCCGAACACCCCGAATTCAACTGACGCCTATGGTTTTTGATGCAGAACTCATCTCTTCCGTGCCATCACATAACCCTACCTTTGTTGCCCGGAATTTTACAGAAAATGAGATCACTTATTGCCGAGCTCAACCTTCTCCTTCGGCATCATTCGCCGCTCGTTGGGTGGGTAAAGAGGCTGTCTTCAAATCTTTAGGTATAAAATCGAAGGGAGCTGCGGCACCCATGAAAGACATCGAAATCATTAATGGTGAATCTGGTGCCCCAACCGTTCATCTGCACGGAGATGCCAGAGCCAAGGCTGAAGAAAATGGAATCACGAACATCTTAATCTCTTTAAGCCACTCTGAGGTACGCGATACTTTTCCTTGTCCCAATCCCATTCCTGACTCGCACTCAGAATGTTGCCATTGCCTTCGCCCAAGCCACTTCGTAATCTTTTTGCACCATTGTCAATGTCATCTTAGATTCTAATTGTTGCATCGCACTTCAATGTATATCACGGACTTAACCTTTAATGCAAATACTTTTTAATTCGACCCCAATGCTCTGTCGTCTACAAACTAAATTTTTGTAAAATGGAATTTGTGCAATGTGTGTTACTTCAGAGCCTGCTTCATTTTCTGCGACGGATTAGGATAATTTGGTATGAGTGTGTCAATACTTACCTCCTCCATTTCATCAAGATCATGGGTCTCTATCCGCATAATTTTCTTGCCGAGAGCTTTCTCAATTTGTTCCATTTGCAACCACGTCTTCTTATCGTGTACGAAGTTGATCGAAATGCCCTTTCGGCCAAAGCGACCGGTTCGTCCTAATTTTCATGGTCGTCATCAATGTAGAGAATGTTGGCTGACTCACCGATACGGTGGATGTAGGTCTCAATGTCAGGTCGTTCGTCCGCGCCTTTGACACGTTCATTCATCAGAGGAAGATCGTAGTTCACCACCATGTTGACTTGGAGAATATCAATTCCTCGAGCGATGACATTAGTGGTAATCAAAACCTAGAAATGATTGTTCACTGGATGAAAAGAAGATAAGGCAAAGAAATAACTTGCTTTCTCTCGACCCTCACGAAAACGATCGATGATGGCATCACGCTCTGCAGCGTCTTTAGCCCCGTGAAGCGATGCGACTTTGTGACCTTCAACTGTCATCCTCTGCGATATCCTATCCGCTGTGTGTCGATGCTGGTGAGAGTAGAGGTCACAGGGTGATAAACAGTGAAGTAAAATGAATCACCTGGCAGAAGATGATGCTCTGGCCAATTGTCAAGAGTTGGTAGAGGGAAACGAGGATATCATATTTGTGCTCCTCGTTCCTGCAGTCCATATAAAACTGTCTGATGTTGTCAACGCTTAGCTCCTCCTTCTGCAACTCGATCTTGTTTGGGTTGGGGGCAAATTTAGAAGCGAAAGTTCGGACGTGGTCTGGGAAAGTGGCAGAGAAGAGGATGATTTGAATGCCTTTGCGAGGGAGGAGGCTTAGAAAGGCATGGATGAGAAACAGTCGCAGCGAAGCGAAGAGAATGCATACTTCTTGACACGGAGCGTCTGATCACCTAACCCATCCTGATCGAGCATGTTATCGGCTTCGTCTAATACAAATACCTTGACATGAGTGACGTCGAGAACCTTTTTAAAATGATTAAGAGGGGAAAAAAGCAACTACGATTTCCACATACTTTCCGCCTGATTAGGTCCATCATAGTGCCAGGCGTACCAATTATGATTTGAGCAGTGATATTTGTCGCATCCCTTGGAAGGTTTTCCTTGATTGCGTATTCAGTTTGCACGTTCGTGTATTTACCCATAGCTGTGACGACAGACATGATTTGACGAGCCAGTTCTCGAGAAGGAGCAAGGCAGAGGGCCTGTGATATTAAGAAATAATTGGAATGCGCGGATGTATTGGACAGCAGTGACTCGTACCTGAGGTTTATGAAGCTCATAATCGACGCGACTTAGCATTGTCAAAACGAAGGCTGCAGTTTTCCCCGTTCCAGACTGAGATTGACCAATCATGTTTGTAGGCCTGCCGATTTTCTGTCAGTAAATGCTTCCTGTAATGCATTAATGCGTCTTACGGATCAGCGAGTAGGAGAGGTAATGCCTTTTCCTGGATCTTGGACGGTTTGTCAAAACCCATGGAGAAAATACCTTTTAAGAGATCAGGATGCCTGAAAGAATTCTTTCCATCAGACACTCCAGTCAGTTGTAAGGAAACGTACAATCCAAGTTCTTGGAATGTCTTGACACTGTAAAGAGGGGAATTTGGATTTCCCTGCTGATCGGCGAGTGTGACCTGGAAGAACAATGTGAAAATGCGAGGAGACACGGAAACAACGCAGAAACACAGTACCGTCACTTCAAAAGTGGAAGCGAGGAGATCGCTGTTTGCACCTGGTATTGGATATTCAATATTGATCTACCAGAAAGCGAATCCAGTCCAACTCACCCGGTTTTGCCACTGGTGCACTCGGACTTGCTTCAGCTGAGGGTTGTGTAGACGTTGTTGGCGCTGCAATAATAAGGGGGGTTAAAATCCTCGAATCAATCTAATTTGCGCCTTTACCTGGAGTGATGAACCCATCATCGTCCTTACTGAGTGCGACAGACATAATTGACTACGAGGGAACGTTGAACGGGATGATCACTGATTGAGTCACGATAAATGTGATCTTCGGCATTGGCCGTCAACTGAGATCGTTTGACGGAGATGCACGACACCACAGGATCTGCTATGCTCGGCGTTCGCAAAATCGCGCCGCGTCTGTCGCAATATCTACTGAATAGTTCCTCGTGTCCACGGGTAGAACTCGTATACGAATCCCACCCCGATTGGCCCCTCGGTTTGTCAAAGACCGTTCGAAAATCATGGCGAATCTCTGTACTCGACTCATCGTTCAACCCCCCAACCTTGGCTCATCTTGCTTTGGCAAATACCCATTTTCCTTCGGAATGGGCCAAGGAATTCAATACAGGATCACAAGAAAGCATTGACTACGACTCCAAATTACTTCTCTTGTCTGTCAAAAACGCAGACAAAGTGTTGAAGCCTGGCGATGCAAGTTATCTACAGCGTCTGGAAATGATGTCCTTACTAACACAAAGGATGTCCACGACAAATGTAGCGATAGCAATCACAAATGAACCAACATTTGTGGGGAAATCAGAGGCTCTATCGGCCTTTCTCGAACAAAAACTCGCTTCGTCGTCAACCCAACCGCCACCAACTTTTGAGCTCACTTTTCTTGTTGGGTTGGATACATTAGACCGCCTTTTTTCCCCACGTTATTATCCTTCCGAGGCCAACATGAAGGCATCGTTGCAGAAATTCCTGTCCTCAACTCCTGATGGAGATAATTCACGCATAATATGTGCCAGACGAACGTTTATCCCGCCTATCACCTCGCAATCTACGATGGAAACTCAAAAGATTTCGGCTTTGGCTAACCATTACCTCGATTCAGGCAGGATCGCG
>Ga0307507_10012474_pt1 | contig 10494 bp, 2 predicted proteins | sample 7_EM_MG_FD_207223 | JGI IMG/M metagenome (GOLD analysis project Ga0307507, IMG submission 207223) | Populus trichocarpa ectomycorrhiza microbial communities from riparian zone in the Pacific Northwest, United States - 7_EM | ecosystem: Host-associated > Plants > Roots > Unclassified | place... | reverse complement strand
GCCTCCAAGTAATAAGACTATATAAGATTGTATAAGATTATATTAGATAATATATACTAGTTAAATATATAATTGCATATCAAGAAATATACAGTTACCTTTTAAAGTTGCTAAGTAGGTTAACTGCGTGTTAAGGAATATATAGTTAGCTTTTAAAGTTGTCAAGTAGGTTAACTGCGTGTTATTTAACTTTTAAATATATTAAGTTAGTTAATTGCGTGTTAAGTTAGTTAAATTGCATATCAAGTTAGTTAATTGCGTGTTAAGTTAGTTAAATTGCGTGTTAAGTTAGTTAATTGCGTGTTAAGTTGGTTAAATTGCGTGTTAAGTTGGTTAATTGTGTGTTAAGTTGGTTAATTGCGTGTCGAGTTAGTTAAATTGCATGTTAATTACGCGAAACGCGAAAACCAAAGTCTACTTGAATCTCATCCTGCGAATATTTTCCTGATATAAGGAGTCTGTACTTAGTTCTGCCTATATCTAGGGGCTAAGGTGCTCTAGTTATAGTAGTATTTGGGTCTATAATAAGATCTTTATAGCCACCTAGTTACCTAGGTCCTATTTACGCCTTATAAGAGCATCCGCACAGTTTATAGCGCCTAGTCTATATATAATTAAGAAATTAAACTAAGATAGGATATCTACCTAGCGTGCCTACTAGGCCGTAAGGGCCTTAGTTATTATAAAGTATTCTAAGGCCTTATAATCTGAAACTACCTTAATAGGCTTAGGGGTCCCCTCTAGCTATACACACTAGTGCTAAAAACTAGAGATAATAGCCAGCATTTCTTTATTATAGATATGGTAGTTTAGCTTAGTATCTATTATAGTCTTTAAATAGTATATAATAGGGTGCCATTCTCCGTCCGGTTACTTTTAGGAAAAAATACTAGCTATTACGCTATCTAAGGCATTAGTTTCTAGTATTAAGGGCCATTCTAGGTTAAAGTGGGCAAGTAGGGGAGCTAATACCAGCCATTTTTTAAGCTTATTAAAGGCCTATATATATATAGCGTTAAAGTAGAATAGCTGGTCTTTCCTAGTAAGGCGGTTAAGAGGCCAGGTAATCCTGCTATAGTTCTTAATAAAGCGTTAGTAGAAGTTACAGAAACCTAAAAACAATTACACCCCCTTTATAGTCCGTGGGGGTGTCTACTAGTTAATTACAGCCGTTTTTTCTAGGTCTGCCTTAATTCTATCCATACTAATAATAAACCCTAGGTACTTAGTGCGCTTAATACTAAATTTTAACTTTCTAATATTAGCCTAGAGACTAGCTTTATAAAGCCGTTATAGGACTTTACGGACATACTCTTTATGTTCTAGTTTATTCTTAGAGTAAATTATAATATTATCTAGGTAGGCTGTATAGAAGTTATTAAGGTAGTTAAAGAGTATATTATTTATATACCATTAGTATATAGCTGGTCCATTAGTTAGTCTAAAAGGTAGTACTTTATATTTATATAATCCATAGCAGGTCTGAAATATAGTAAAATCTTTAAATTTAGGGTCTATTTTAATTTAGTAAAAGGCCTAGTGGATATTAAGCTTTATAAAGATCTTAGCCCTACTTATATAGGCTAGTATTTCTTTAAGTAAGGGTAGCAGATATTGGTCTTTGCGGGTTATATAATTTAGTTTATAGTAGTTAATATAGAAACGGAGTCTACCGTTAGGCTTTTTTATAAAGAGAATGGGTATGTAACGGGACTAGCCCAGTTACAGTAGGAATGTCTCAGTGAAACACTCGATAGATAAATTCCAACGCTTTAATCAAATTCCGCCAACTTAATTAAATTCCACCAAATTCTACTAACGTAATGGAATTTGGTCAAAACCTGTTAAAATCCGCATGGGCTTATGCCTACGCGTCTGCTGCCAAGACCTTAAATATTTAGTTATAAGTTTCCTATGTCCCTTTCTCTTCTTTACGCAACGTCTTGTTCCTAGCAAGAGCTATATACTCTCAAATTTAGATAGAATTTATATTATTCCTTTAAATCTTTCCTAAAGCCTCTTTACGCCCTTATATTATATTACATTAAAAACAACTACTATCAAAATAGCAAACGACCTTGAATCCTATACGTTAACTATAAGCATTATAACCCTAGTTAGGGAATAGTTAACTGCAATATAAGAAGCCTTTACAGATGCTTTGGCTTAGCAGTGGGCTGCACTAGAAGCCTAGTATTAGCAATTAATAGAAACACTCTGTAAAGAACTCTGTAACGTTAATACACTTATAATAGAGACCCTAATAGTAACACCTATAAATAAAATTAAGATAACTATATACAAACCCGGCCTGTTAAATGCGAACCCTAAACTAGTAACAGTAGCTTAACCTGTACCTATAATGAACCTAGTACCTACTACAAAATTAGAAAAGCTTCCTAACCCTCTAATATTTAATAGAAATTAAAATAACCTACGTCCCTTTATAACTAAGCTCCATCTTAAACTTTTAATAAACTATAACTAATACCCTACTAAAGCTAGTAAGATTAGCTATAGAATGTCTTAATTAAGCAAAGACGCTGTATAAACTATGGACCCATTCTTCTATAACAGCACCTTTGTTAATTTTAAAATCTTTATCTCTCTGTTAGAACAAATATATAATGACGCCAGCCGCGAATACACCGCTGTTACTAAACTTAAAAACCTATAATAATGGAATCAAGACTTTACCAGCTTCTTTTTAGAATTTTTAGGCCTTATTAGTGAACTAGATTGGAATAAATCCGCTAAAGTTGCTGCTCTTTAATAAGCTATTTTAGATAAAATTAGAGCATAGTTAGTAGGTAGGGAATTGCTAAAGGACCTACCTAAATTTGCTATGATGTGTTAATGAATTAATAAGGACCTTTGATATAATAAACAAACTCATTCTCTAAAGCCAACTATACCTTGTATTTAAGACTTTACAAAACCAATATATACCCCAAAGCGCGACCCTTCTCTAAAACCTACGCATAACCCTATAGACCTTAACGCCACTTAATCCTACGCACCCTTAGGAACCAATAAATAAAGAACTTAAGCTATAAATAGAGAATGCTTTGGATGTGGTAGGAAAGGACATATTTAAAGGAATTGCTGAACTTACCCTTTTAAAAAAGTCCGCCGTAGTTCCTCCCGGTCTTTAAATCGCACCTACTCCTTAAATTACACTTGTTCTTTAAGCCGTACTCACTCCTTAACTTATACTTATTCTATAAATTATACCCAGTTATTATAAAGCATCTTATGCTTGGCTAACTTGGAAAACAAATTATCCTAGGGCCAAGTCACACCTTAGGATAAGAAGTGGAAGAGCATAAGTGTCTAGGCTCTTCCAGTGCTGATACACAATATAACTCCCTTAATATACTTAGTAAAATTTAAATACTTAGAAAATAGAAGGAGGTATAAATCCTTATAGATAGCGGAGCTACTAGCATAGGCTTTATTAATATAAACTACGCAAAAACCCAACGCCTAAATTTAAAGAAACTTAATAAGCCCTAAGGCCTATAAGGCTTTAACGGCAAATCCTTAATATATAGCAAATTAATATACTATGCTCTTATAAAAATGCGGATAGGTAAACACCTTAAATATATTTCCCTATTTGTAACACCCCTAAAGTAATATAAGATAATACTTAGATATGGATAGCTAAAACGGCATAACCCTTTAATTAGCTGGGTTAAAGAAATACTAAAATTCCGTATAACCTACTGCCGAAGTCATTGTTTAAAACACCACCTACCCTATAAATATATATAAGACTATTTAAATTTAATATAATACAAATTGCCCTTACTATAAACCTTAAACTAATATAATAAAACTATAACTACTAATTGTAGTAAAGAATGTAAAGATAATATATTAAAACCCCTTAAAAATTATATAATACAAGCCGTACCTTTTATTTTATTAGCAAGAAAATGAGACTATAAAATCTTTACTGTAACAATAGAAGATATTAAAAAGGCGCTAGAACTAAAGCAGTATATTAACCCTTAACCTCTTATACCTAAGGAGTACTATAATCTAATTAACAAGTTTAAAAAATAATTTATAGACCAGCTGCCCCTACATTAGGATAAATACAATTTTAAGATAAAACTTAAACCTAGTATAATACTAAAGTTCGGTCCGCTATATAGTATGTTATAAGAAGAACTGCTTATAATGTAATAATACCTTAATAAGCATCTAGAAAAAGGATTTATTCGCCCTAGTTAATCTCTATTTGCCTTACCTATATTATTTATTAAAAAGCCAGGAGGAGGCTTAAGATTCTATGTTAATTACTAAGCCCTAAACATAATTATAATTTAAAACTAATATCCAATCCCCTTAATCTAAGAGACGCTTAACTGCCTAGCAAAGGCATAATATTTTATAAAGCTTAATATAGTCACTGCCTTTAATTAAATTCGCATTTAAGAAGGAGATAAGAAGTATATAGCCTTTTGTATATAATGGGGACTCTTTAAATACCTAGTAATGCCATTTAGTGTAAAGAACGATCCTAGTATGTTTTAGTAATATATTAATAATACGCTCCGTAAATTCCTTAATATATTTATTACTATGTATATTAACAATATCCTAATCTACTTATCTTTGCTTTCTAAGCATTAAAAACATATTTAAATGGTCCTTAAACGTTTGCAAAATATGGGTTTATAATGTGATATTAAGAAATATAAGTTCTATATATCTAAAGTTACGTACCTAGGCCTAATTATATCCTATAACGGAATTAAAATGGACCCTAAAAAGGTTGCTATAATTATAAACTAGGGAAGCCCTAGTAATGTATAAGATATTTAAGGATTCCTAGGATTTGTAAATTTCTATTACCGATTTATTAACTAGTTCTTAAAAATTGCCCAACTATTAGTAAATCTAATAAGAAAAAACAAGAAATTTAAATAGACTGCTAGATATAAATAAGCTTTTAATAACTTAAAGCAACGCTTTATAAACGCTCTAATTCTTACCCACTTCGACCCTAACCTTAAATGTGTTGTTAAAACAAGCTTGTCTAATTATGCCCTAGGGGGAGTGTTATTATAATATAATAAGGACGGTAAGCTGCATCTGGTAGCCTTTCTCTCTTAAAAGCTCGCCCCTACTAAATTAAACTATAAGATATACAATAAGGAACTACTTATAATTATTAAATGCTTTAAACAATAGCGCCTAGAACTTAAAGAATTATTGTTTTTAATATATATGTTAACGGATTATAAAACCCTACAGTACTTTATAACTATAAAGCAGTTAATATAGCGCTAAATTCATTAGGCTAAATACCTCTTATAATTTAACTTTAAGATTATATACTAACTAGGTAAACTTAATTAGAAGCCCAATACATTAATATAACAATTATAAGAGTTACCTATAAATGCCTTAGACAAACGGATTACAAATTAATTACGGATCTTATTGCCCCCTAAATATTTTAAGAAACTATATCCTATATTCCTAGATATAAAACTTAATAGAAATAAATTAGAAATTAATAAATAGGAAATGGAAATTAATAAGCTAATAGAATACAAATATAAGAATAATATATGGATAGTAGATGTAATTGTAGCTAGAATATATTGCATTGCAATAGGAGGCAAATTGCCGCCACATATAGCAAGTTGCCGTTACGTAAGGCAAGTTGCCGTCACGTGTCACCGCGGCACTAGCGTGGTAAGGAACCTTAAGTTTCTCACCCTTCTTTATATTGGAAGACAACATTTATCTACAACACCGCAAAATACATATTATTGTAATATATGTATTTTGCACGTTGTTAAAGCATACCAACACTAATTAGTAAGCGCGCATAGATCAGGAAATACATAGGTAGCTTAGAAGACAGTTATACTATCCACCTTATAGCAGATTGGAAGATAGCTATACTTATCTACCTTTTATATCAGCCTATTTTAGTTAAAGAAAAGAAGAGAAACTACCTAGGAGTACTTGTCTGGTATCTATAATAACTTCTAGATATCTTGTTCTATCTATTTCAGAAGACTACTGCGTAGAGCACTTTACCCTACTTAATTAACTTAAACTATCTCCTTAACCGCCTCCTTAACCGCCTCCTTAACCGTTCCCCTATTTTTACCTTTTAAACACTCTTACCTTTACCCTCACTTACCTAAACAATATATAATAAACAAGATGTTAGAAACAGAGAAAAACTAAAAGGAAGAAGTAGCTAAATAGAAAAATAGTATTAACCTAATAGAAGCCTCTAAAGATAAACTGACTAACTACCTACAATACAAGATATACCTATACACAGAGATATATAACTAGCTCGACTTAACACTCTAGAAATTATTCTAGGGAGATTTTAAGGACTTTACGGTTAATATCTTTACGCAAATCCCTTTATACTAGCTTTAGTAACTACATAACTGCCTAAATATTAGAGGAGTATAGGTTAATGTTAACCATAAACAAAATAAAACACTCCCTTAGTCTTTATATAATATAGTATAAGAAGAAGACCAAACTAAATAGAGTAGAGAGATAATTAAATTAGCTAATAATAAATACGGACCAATACTATTAAGATTAATTAAGGTATATATAACAAAGAGTACCTTAAAGGAGTAATAATAAGCTAAAGCTACTACAACCCAACTAACCGGTACACTGACTACCTCTACCTTTATACTATCTATTATACCTTAATCTACGACTACGTCCACTTTTATACTATCTGCTACGCCTTAACCTGTAACAACAATATAGCAACTCTACGTACAATCTACAGATGAGGAGAACCGCCCTATTACTATAACTAGCTATGGCAAGGAAATTGCGAACGCAGCCAAGATATATACAGAGGAGCAAAAATACGGTGGTATAAACAAAAGCCTTAACTACAAATTAATAATATTCTACAACATCTATAATCGAGCGGATGTACCCCAAGAAGCCTACCTTAAGGCATTCCCTACTATACTAAAAGGACTAGCTTTGGACCACTTCTATATAAACCAACTATCCCGCCTACCATTTGCCAAAGCTTGCGAGCACCTTTGGAATTTCTTTAAAGGACTAGGATTTTAATATAAGAACCTAGACAAGTGGAACACCATTACACTTATAACAGTAATAGCAGAAAATATAGATAAGTTAACAAGCAAATATCTCTAATTGTTAATCTACAGACTTTGTTAACTATAGTATAGCCTTAGATCTACCTTATAAACTATAGACTTCCTTTATAACAAAATCGTCACTTCTTGCCAGGGAATACTAGTATGTAGATATACAGTCTCTGACCCACTAGATAACCTTAAAGCCCTTATTAATAAACTTTAATCGTCTATTATAGCATATAAAAAAGAGTATATAGAGAAGATATAAGCCTTCTTCACAAACCAACGGTTCTATAAAAGAGATAACAACTACAACTATAGTAACCGTAATAACCCTCTATATAACCGCAACTAAAAGAAACCACGTTGCTTTATATATAATAGGGAAGGATGTTGCTTATAGAGATATACTAAGGAGGAGTAAGAAGAGTCTAAAGCTAAGTTTAGAACTGCTAATAGAAATAGGTTTAGCAAATTCGATAACTGATTTAAGAAATGACTTAACCAATATATTATGGATTATAAGGATAACGATACTAACTTAGAAGAAGAGCTTAAGGAAGCTTTTTAAGCACTAACTATTAATATAAGTTATAAGGCAACTAACAAGAACTCATAACTAAATATTAATTACTACTATACCTCTCTTGGCCAAGTGGAATAGCAGAAAGTAATTTCTATAGCTGCTACCCTAGCTAATAAAGCCTTTGGCCATTTGGTCACAACTATAAACAATATAGTACCTCTTATAACTGACCAGGACCCCTTTACCTACAATATAACTATATCCACGTCCCACTATACTGCAGACAAGTTTATAGGTATAATAATTAATATAGGAGCATCTAAATAATCTATAGCAGGATATGGCCAATTCTTAGCATTCCAGAGACTTAATACTAATATATAGCTTAATACTACCACATAAGGCATAGTTAACGTATAGTTTGGTATTAGATTAACCTTATTAATTAAATCAGCCAAAGTAATTACCCCAATTGGCATAATTAAGTTTTATATTATTAAGGTTAACACCCCATTTTTACTTTACTTGGCAGACATAGATTACCTATAAGTATACTACAATAACCTAAAAAATATGCTAATCACCCCTTGGAGCGAAGTACCCATTATACGTTGCTTTGGCCACCCTTTCCTACTTTAGAACACATCTCTATATACTTATTTAACTGAGTTATTCAAATAAAACCCCTGCTACCTTACTAACATAGAATTAAAGCAACTGCATCGCTGTTTTGGCCACCCTTTAGCTAAGCGTCTTGTACAAATACTTAAACGCTTAGGGCATAATATTAATAGCAAGACCTTAGATTATCTCACACACTACTACCACTATTATTAAAAACATAGAAAGTTGCCTAGTAGATTTAGATTTACCTTATATAATAATATTAATTTTAACTATTTAATTGTGGTTGATATTATATATATTAATGGCGTATCCCTTTTATATATTGTTAATAAAGGAACACGATTTCAAGCTAGCAGATAGCTACAAAATATCAGCGCCAAGTATATATAGGATATATTACAAATATATTAGATTAACACATACCTAGGACCTCCTAATATTATCACACATAATATAGGCAAGAATTTTATAAGCAAGGAATTCAAATAATACGCCATAATATTTAAAATAGTTATAAGAAGTATACCTATCAAAGCCCATAATTTAGTTAGAATGGTAGAACGCTACTATAGCCCCCTCTATCGTATATACCATATCATTACTGCAGAACTGCTAGATATTAGTAAAAACATAGCCCTATAAATAGCCTTTAAAGCAATTAACGATTCCGCAGGCCCTAATAGTCTTATACCCACCTTACTAGTATTTGGAGCTTACCTATATATAGTAGAATCCAACGCACCTAACCCTATAGTTATACAACAAGCAGCAGCTCTTAAAAAGGCTATAGAAGAAGTTAAGAAGCTTAGAGCTAAGCGCCAAGTGGCAGATATTCTTAATATGCGCAATAGACCCAAAACAACTGCAATCCATGACCTACCACTTAACTCACCTATATTAGTATAGAGAGAAGGACCTATAGGCCAACCTAGCTACTGGTCTGGTCCACACAACCTACTTAGCATTAAAAATAAGACCTATACTATATAACTTCCCTACGGACCCACTAACTTCCATAGTATAGTTATAAAACCATATCTAGTAGACCCTAAGATTATAGAGGATATGTAACTAGAAGATAATAAAAGCAAACCACCTTAAACTAAGCCTAAACCCCTACCTTAAACTAAACCTAAACCCCTACCTTAAACTGAGCCTGGACCTCAACCTATTAAGCGTAAAAGAGGTAGACTATATAAGTACCCTATTAAAGCTAGTGCTGCGAACATTTTAATATATCTATAAGATAAGGATAATAATCAACTTATAAAGTCCAATTAGTTTATAGTATTACGCCAGAAGGAAATTAAGGGATTACTTAAAAAAGGAGTTTTCGAACTAGTTAACCCTAAAGATATACTACAAAGCAACAGAGTATTTAACTCTAGATTTATTAACGAGATTAAAAACCCCGGTTCTAATAAAGCCTTTAAGAAGTCAAGACTAGTTATATAGATATATAATAACTTAGAAAAAGACCTCGTATTAACCTAATTACCTATAATCTAATAAGTCAGCTAACGCCTTATTCTCTATATTACGGCTATAACTTAGAATAGTAGTACATATCTCTACTTACAAGATATTTTACAGGCCTATATATAATTAGCTATAAGACTAAATTAAGACTTCTATATTAGGGCACCTCTTAAACTTAATACGGCACTTAGAGTCTTATAAGGCACAATTCTAAAGGTTATTAGACCTTTATACGGCATTCCTAAGGTAGGTAATCATTGGTTTAAGACTTACATCGGGAAAATATTCGCAGGATAAGATTTAAGTAGACTTTGATTTTCGCGTTTCGCGTAATTAACATGCAATTTAACTAACTCGACACGCAATTAACTAACTTAACACACAATTAATTAACTTAACACGCAATTTAACTAACTTAACATATAATTAACCAACTTAACACGCAATTTAACTAACTTAATACGCAATTAACTAACTTAATACGTAATTTAACTAACTTAATATACAATTAACTAACTTAACACGCAATTTAACTAACTTAACACGCAATTAACTAACTTAATATACAATTTGACTAACTTAACATGCAATTAACTAACTTAATACGCAATTTAACTAACTTAACATGCAATTAACTAACTTAACACGCAATTTAACTAACTTAATATGCAATTAACTAACTTAACAACTTTAAAAGCTAACTATATATTTCTTAACACGCAATTAACCTACTTA
>Ga0307507_10012473_pt1 | contig 10496 bp, 9 predicted proteins | sample 7_EM_MG_FD_207223 | JGI IMG/M metagenome (GOLD analysis project Ga0307507, IMG submission 207223) | Populus trichocarpa ectomycorrhiza microbial communities from riparian zone in the Pacific Northwest, United States - 7_EM | ecosystem: Host-associated > Plants > Roots > Unclassified | place... | reverse complement strand
GCGGCGAGCGGGCGCACCTGGCGCAGGTGCCGGAGCACGAAGACGGTCAACACGGCCAGTGCCAGCGCGCTGACCCAGGCGACGACGTGCAGGCCACCGGCGAATCCGGCGGTGCGGGCCACCGTGTTGCCGAGTGTGCCGACCGTCGCGATGCCCAGCGCGTAGCCGAACTCACCGGCGGTCTGGGACAGCGACGCGGCGGCTCCGGCTTTGCGCTGCGGCACGGATCCGACGACGAGGTCGGTACCCAGCGCGACCAGCGGGCCGGCGCACAACGACGTCACCGCGAAGCCGAATGCGAGCCATGCCGGGCTTGAGGTGGCATCGACCTGGGTCAGCAGAACCATCCCGGCGACGGCGCCGGCCAGTCCGGTCGCGATGAGGGCCCCGGGCCGGAAGCGGCGGGCGAGGATCGGCGCGGCGAGGAAGCTGACCGTCGAGGCGGCCATCCCGGGCAGCAGGCCGAGCGCGGCGCCGACCGGCGACAGGTGCTGCACGATCTGGAAGAACTGCGCGACGAACAGCATCGTGGTGCCGCCGAGCATGCTGAACACGAGCATCCCGCCGAGTGCGGTGCTGAACGCCTTGTCGCTGAACAGGCTCAGGTCGACCAGCGGGTCACCGAGCACGCGCTGACGCCGGACGAAGGCCACCCCGAACGCGAAGCCGATGGCCAGCGCTGCCACGGGGAGCGGCTGCAGGCCCTGGCGGGCGAGCTCCTTGACGCCGTAGACCGCGGGCAGGATGGCGGCCAGGGACAGCGCGACGCTGGGGAGGTCGAGACGGCCGGCGGTGGTGTCGCGGAACTCCGGCAGCAGCTTGGGGCCGATGACGAGCAGCAGCACCATGGCCGGCACGCCGAGCAGGAACACCGAGCCCCACCAGAAGTGCTCCAGCATGACACCGCCGACCATCGGCCCGATGATGGCGCCGACGGTGAAGCAGCCCGCCCAGATCCCGATCGCGGCGGCGCGCTGACGGGCGTCGCGGAACATGGTGCCGATCAGGGCGAGGGTGGACGGCGCCAGCGTCGCCCCGGCGATCCCGAGCGCGGCGCGGGCGGCGATGAGCATGGCGGCGCTGGTGGAGAAGGCGGCCAGCACCGAGGCGAGGCCGAAGGCGGTGGCGCCGGTGAGCAGGAGCTTGCGGCGGCCGATCCGGTCGCCGAGGGTGCCCATGGTGACCATGAACCCGGCGACCATGAAGCCGTAGACGTCCATGATCCAGAGCTGCTGGGTGCTGTCGGCGTGCAGGTCGGCGGCCAGTTTCGGCAGCGCGAGGATGAGCACGAAGACGTCGAGCGAGACGAGCAGCGTGGGCAGCGCGAGCACGGCCAGCCCGATCCACTCGCGGCGTCCCGCCCGCACGGGCGTTTCGATGGTGGCGGTCATGGCCGGGTCCTCTCGTCGGGGGTTTTCACCTCTCCGTCGAGTGGGATGCAGCGGAATCGACAGACTCGTGAGTGGCAATTCCGGTTAGAACCGGCGTTGCCACTCACGAGTCCTTGGTCAGCGTGTTGCGGCGGCTCGGGCTGCGGCGGGGTCCGAGGTGGCGAGGGCCGCTTCCGCGAGGGCTTCGCAGTCGGCGAGGGTGGCCGAGGCCAGGCTTGCGCCCACCGCGCGGACCGCCGGGGCGTTCATCGACAGGCTCGTCAAGCCGAGGCCCGCCAGGACCAGGGCCAGCCGCGGGTCCGCCGCCGCCTCGCCGCAGACGCCCGCGGGCTTGCCGGTCGCCTTGGCCGCGTCGCCGATCAGCTTGAGCAGGCGCAGCAGGCCCGGCTGCCAGGGATCGTTGAGCTTCGCCACAGCGCCGAGCTGGCGATCCGCCGCGAACGTGTACTGCGCGAGGTCGTTGGTGCCGACCGAGACGAAGTCGACGACGCCGAGGATCTCGCGGGCGCTCAGCGCCGCGGCCGGGATCTCGATCATCACCCCGGCCCGCTCGATCCCCGCCACCCGCACGCGGCCCGCGAACCAGGCGGCCTCTTCGACCGTCGCGACCATCGGCGCCATCACCGACACCTCGGCACCCGAATCCGCCGCCGCGCCCGCGATGGCCTCCAGCTGCCGGTCCAGCAGCTCTGGCCGGTCGAACGCGACCCGCAGGCCGCGCACCCCCAGCGCCGGGTTCGGCTCGACCTCAGGCGAAAGGAACGCCAGCGGCTTGTCGGCACCCGCGTCGAGCGTCCGGACGATCACCGGCTTGCCGCGGAACGGCGAAAGCACCGCCGTGTAGGCGGCGCGCTGCTCGGCCACGGTCGGCTCGGCGGAGGCGTCCAGATAACAGAACTCGGTACGGAAGAGGCCGACCCCTTCGGCGCCCGCGTCGGCCGCGGCCTGCGCGTCCGCCGGGGAACCGACGTTGCCGTACACCTTGACGCGGTGGCCGTCGGCGGTCGCGCCGGTGCCGTCCCACTCGATCGCCGTGGCCCGCGCGGCGGCGACGACCGGGGCGTCCGGGTCGGCGACGTGCACAGTTCCTGCGTCGCCGTCCACGGCCAGCGCCTGCGCGTCCAGCGCCAGCAGTCCCCGGACGGCGACGACGGCCGGGATGCCCAGCGCGCGGGCGAGGATCGCGGTGTGACTGGTCGGGCCGCCCTCTTCGGTGACCAGGGCGAGCACCTTCTCCGGGTTGAGCCCGGCGGTGTCGGCGGGGGCGAGGTCACGCGCCACCAGAACGCTCGGCGAAGCCAGCTCGGGCAAGCCCGGCGGCGCGATGCCGAGGAGCTCGGCGATCAGCCTGTCCCGCACGTCGCGGACGTCCTGGACGCGTTCGGCCATGTAGCCACCGGCTGCGGCCAGCGCCTCGGCGAAGCCTTCGGCGGCCTGGTAGACCGCGCGCGCCGCAGGCAGTCCCTGCGTCTTGACCAGCTGCTCGGCCTGCGAGGCCAGCGCCGGGTCCGCGGCCATCGCCGCGGTCGTGATGAGGATCGTGGCCGCCTCGCCGGTCGCGGCCTCGGCCTGCTTCTCCAAGCGGGCGGACACGACTTCGGCGGCGGGCGCGATCCGGGCCGCCTCGGCGGCGGGATCGGCTGGGGCGGGCGTGGCGGCGGGTTCGGCCAGTGCCTCCGCGACACGGACGACCGGACCACTCGCACGGCCAGGGCTGACGGCTACCCCGGTCAAGAACTCAGACGACATGGTCTAGACCATAACTCAGATAGGTTTGGATATCGCGTGGTGGCGGGCACAAACCTCGCAGCCGTACCCGGTCGAGCACCGGGCGGACCTCCTCGTGCCACCAGGCACCGGCCAGCTCGTCCCGGCTCTGCACCGGCCGTCCGGCCAGCATACGACGGAAACCCCAGGCCTCGGCCGCGTCGGCCAGCCGGAACCAGTCCGCCGGGTCGTCGAGCCACAGCCCGACCCGGACGTCGTCGGGCAGCGGCACCCGCTCGAGGAACATCCGTTCGGCGGTCTTGGACGGCAGGTCGGCCAGGGTCAGGCAGCGCAGCGCGCAGGCCACCGTGCTGATCCAGCGCACCCGGGCCGGGATGGTCGCGGCGCCACGGGCCCGCGCGATGGCGACGCGGTGGTGCCCGTCCTCGACGAAGTACATCTCACCCAGCCGCACCAGCTGGACCGGTGGCAGGTCTGCGCACGTCCTCGCCAGTGAGTCCCAACGCCCGCGCAGCGCCCGGTTGCGCGGCCGGAACTCGCGGTCGAAGTCCCCGACCCGAGCCACGGATCCGACGACGCCGGCCAACGGGACGTCCCGGATCCCCTCGTCGACCTCGCTCTGCCGGCCGAGCGCGGCCAGCGTCTCGTCGAGCGGCATGAGCGCGAGACGGTCCGGGCGCCGCGCCTCGGCGATTGCCCTCAGCTGGGCGGCGTAGCCCCGCCACCACGCCGATTCGAACGAGTCACCCATGTGACGGTCAACACGTCCGGCCGGACGATCATTCCGTCAGTTCGGCCGCGGTGGGGTAGGACGGCTGCGCGCCGTGGCGGGTCACGCTGATCGCGGCGACCCGCACCGCGCGCCGCGCCGCATCGACCAGCTCGACGCCGTCAGCGAGCGATGCCGCAAGCGCGCCCGCGAAGGCGTCACCGGCCCCGGTGGTGTCGACCGCTTCGACGTTCGGCGAGGCGACCTCAGTAATACCGTCGCGCTCCACCACGACGGCACCAGCCGCGCCCAACGTGATGACGGCCGAACGCGGGCCGAGCTCGAGCAGCCGCCGGGGGTCCGCACCGGGTTCGGTGAGCCACGCGGCTTCGTGTTCGTTGACCAGCAAGACGTCGAGCGCGCCCAGCGTCGCGGGCGAGACTTTCGCGGCAGGAGAAAGGTTGAGAAGGACCCGGACGCCGCGCTCGGCAGCGCGCGCCACCGCGTGTTCGACGGTCGGCAGCGGCACCTCGAGCGACACGACCATGACTTCAGCCCCGTCGAACACGGCGTCGACGTCCGCGGGCACGAGACTCGAATTGGCGCCGGGCGAAACGAGAATCGCGTTCTCGCCGTCGGGTGTGACGGTGATGTAGGCGATCCCGGTCGGCCGGTCGCTGGTCCGGACCAACCCGGTGTCGACCCCGGCCGCACGCAGCGAATCGAGCAGCAGCCGGCCATAAGGATCGTCACCGACCGCGCCCAGCAGCGCGACGTCCGCGCCGAGACGCCCCGCGGCGACCGCGGTGTTGGCTCCCTTGCCACCGGGAGAAAGCACGGTGTCCCCGCCCAGTACCGTTTCGCCGCCGGCGGGGCGGCGATCCACCGCCACCACCAGGTCGGCGTTCGCGGATCCCACCACCAGCACGTCAGAGTTCATGCCCCACTGTGCCACGATGTGCGTCCGGCCTGGTCGCCACGGTCACCGACGGAGAAAGTGAAGGTTTTTGTAACTAATCCGGCAGACAGTGCGACAATCAGGCGAGCAGCGGATGGCCGTCACTCGATCGGGGGATATCACTCCCCCGGACGTCACGTCGAAGATCGGCCCCGCTCTTCTGGTGCGTCGCCGCGGTCACGCGGTGATGTTGCCCCGACCGGCACCCGCCGGGCAGGGCATCGTGTCGCCGGCGCCGATCACGTAGCCCCCCGAGTGATCGGCGTCGGCGGCGTCCTGCCCGCGCTTTCGCGACTGGGCCGAATTATGCCCGATCGGCCGTTCCCGCGGGACTTCCTGACCGGATTCTCGCCGTATCAGATCATTTCCACCCACCGGCGGTAACTGCTGTTGTATTGTCCGTGACGCAAGTGGGGTAGCTCGAAGGGGCGAGGGGAGCGCGACCGGTGGGGCTGTTCGGCGACCTGTGGGACGTGGCCAAGCACGTCGGCACGGGGGTGGCACATGCCGTCGAAGAAGGCGCGAACGAACTGGGCAACGTGGCCAAGGGCACGGCCATCGGCTGGCTCGCGGGCGGCCCGGTGGGCGGGGTCATCGGCGGCTGGATCGGCTCCCAGACGGGCAAAGGCAGCTACACCCCGCTCGCGGGCGGGCTGACACCCGAGGAGCTCGTCAAGCGGGTCACGCACGGGCCTGGCACGGACTCACTGGAGAAAGCGCACCAGGCCGGCGTCGACCAGACGCAGTACCAGACGCAGCTCGAGCAGGGCACCCGTGAGCTGACGACCGCGCTGGAGTCCGCCTGGACCGGAGGCGGCGCCGACGCCGCGCGGGCGCGGCTTCAGCCGTTGACCGACTCCGCCGTGTCCGCGTCGGCGAGCCTGCAGCAGAACTCGAACCTGTCCCAGGCCCAGATCGACCAGTTCCACGCGATGAAGAACGCGCTGCATACCGACGTCGGCGGTGACCCGCCGACCAGGAGCGCCTGGGACGTCGCGACGCCTTGGGACACCGACACCGAGGACAAGATCAACCAGTACAACCAGAAGGCCGCGGAGAACGTCGAGAAGTACAACGGCTACCACGAACAGTCGACCTCGAACACCGCGGCCAGGACCATCGACTACGGCCAGCTCGGCAAATACGGCGGCGGCGACTTCAAGGTCGACAAGCCGGAGGAACCCGGCGGGAAGAAGCCGGGCGGCAAGAAAACGGTGGGCAAGAAGACCGGCGGGACACCACCGAACATCGAATACCCGCCGCAGAAACCGGGCCCGCCACGAATCGTCGAGCCACCGATCGGCATCGCCGAGCCTCCCGGCCCGCCCCTGCCCGACACAGGCCGTCCGCATGGTCCTCAGGACGACAGCGTCCAGAAGCAAGGTTTCGTCCCGCCGCGGACTTCGGGTGTGCCGTTCGTGCCGAACACCGGCTTCGGGCCGGGCGGCGACTCCACGGCCTCCCCGGGCGGCTTCGGGCCAGGCGGGGGATTCGGACCGGGCGGCGGGTTCGGGCCGGGCAGCGGCGGATTGGGCTCGGGAGCCTCGGGCGGTCCGGGCTCCGGTGGCACCCGCGGCGGCGCGATGCCGCCGGGACAACCCGGTGGACGTCCCGGCATGGGCGGCCCGGCCGGCGCCGGTGCCGCGGGCAGGCCCGGCGCGTCCGGGATGGGCGGCATGGGCTCCGGCGCGGGCAAAGGTGGCAAGGGCGCCGAGGACGAGGAACACCAGCGCGCGTCCTACCTGATCGAACCCGACGCGGACAACATCTTCGGCGGCAGCGACGAAAAGCCGGTCCCGCCGGTAATCGGACTCTGAGTTGTGCTGACAAAACCTTTGTACCTGCCCAAGTCTGCCCTGCTCACCGCCTGGGAATGGGAGCGCCACGGCACTCCGCCCGCGGTGCTCGGCGCCGACAACCTCTGGCTCGCCGAAGAGACGAAGAAGAAACTCGATGACACGGTCCTCGACGTCCTCACCAGTCTCCAAGCGGCCGCCCGCGGCACCCTGACGCCGGAGTTCCGCCACGTGCTGCGGGTGCTCGCCACCGGCCCGCGGCAGTTCACCGCCTGGCTCGGCGACATCGACGCCGACGAGTCGGGCGCGGCGCTCGTCTCGGTCTCCGGCGAGGAGGCGATCCGCCTGGTCCGGCAGGACGACAAGGTGCGGATCGACCAGGTCCGGCCGGAGTTCGCGGCGCAGTCGCTGGTGGGCATGCTGCCGCAGGTGCCGCCTGCGCGGTTCGACCCGGTCGACATCCCCCAGGCACGCTTCTCCGGCCGCCCGGCGTTCGAGGAGTCCTACGACCTCACGGACCCGACGAATGATCAGTCCCACGATCCGCTGCCGTGGGCGCGAAACCTGATGTCGGCCAAGCGAACCGGCCTGCACCAGTGCTACGCCGTGCACAACGGCCACCGAAGCGCCCCGATCACGGCGGTCGACGTCGCCGGGGTAGGACGGGTACTGACCTATGTCCGCCCGGGCCCCGGCGGCGAGCCGACGGTCTCGTTCCAACCGGGCCACCGGGAGGCGCTGACCGAAGTGCTCTACACGACACAGGACGGGCTGGGGAGGAATCGATGACTCATTTCGGCGACCTGGGCTTCTGGGCGACAGACTCGATGACCAGCGGCCCGCCGCCTCCGGGTGGGCAGGGCTTCAGCATGAGCACCGACGAAATGCGGTCCATCCTCGACAAGGCGAGGACCCTTTTGGCGACGATCCATAAACAGTTCAGGAACGCGGAGAAGCTTTGGCAAGTCGATCCTCCCGCCGATGAACCGGCGAGCGTAGGTGCGGTCAATGATGCGAACGGCGTCATAGCAACGGGGCGATACTACAGCGGACACCTACAGTTTCAAGCCGACTATTTGTCCGAGTTGATCAAGAGGCTGGAAAAGGCGCTCGGAATTACTGAGGAAGCCGACCAACAAGCAGCTGACATGGCGAAGAACAGTGGAGCAGGAACAGCCCTATGAAACGACGGCACATCGCAACGATCTCGGCCGCCATGGCAGGTTTCCTGCTCCTGTCAGCGTGCACTGGTAACCGTCGCGTGTCCGGCACGGCAAGCACTCCCACATCTACGGTGGCCAGTGATACCGGCGTTCCCAACAGCGGCGCACCGAAGGTGCAGAATCCCCTGCCGACGAAGGTGCTTGAGGGCAGCCCCTGCGATAGCGCGCTCACGAGCACCCAGATAGCTACCTTTCTGGGAAAACCGGAGCAGCCTGAGCCGAGCACTGATCAGCTAGGTGCAAGCTGCGACTGGAGCAACGTCGAAGCCGGGGCCGGATTCACGGTCGGCTACCAGACGAAGTCCGACCAGGGCATCAGTCTTGCGTACAAGAGCGTAAAGCCCTCAGCCAAGCGATGGGTTGAGCTGGAGTCTGTTCAGGAATATCCGGCGATAGGTTATGCCGGTACCGAACTTGTCCCCGGCCAGAACAAGAACTGTGTCGTGGTTGTCGGTGTGAGTGACGAGTTGGCCTACTCGGTTTCCTTGGTGATCGGGGACGCCGGCGCCAAGGCAGGCAAGGACGCTTGCAAGATCGGACGGGACATCGCGGATGCGGTGATGACCAACCTGCGGCAGCGAGCCTGAGCTGCGCCTTTCGGACGCCGGGTCGGCCGCGTTGATCCGCGGTCTGTCGTAGTGGGCATTTAGACTGTTCGGATGAGCCACCCCACACGGAGGGGTCGCGCGCGAGCGGCTACCGAACAGGACATCCGCAGGACCGCCCGGAAACTGCTGGTCGAGCAGGGGCCGGAGGCGGTCACGCTGCGTGCCATCGCTCGTGAGCTGGGGATCACCGCGCCCGCGCTCTACCGGTATTACGCCTCGCGGGACAACCTGGTCGAGCAACTGCGGCTGGATGTCTGCGCGGATCTTGCCGCCGAGCTGGCCGAGGACGTCGCTGACCTGCAGGACGACGGGTTGCTCCAGCTGTTCGCCATCTGCAAGGGGTTCCGGCGCTGGGCGCTGACGCACACCAAGGAGTACACGCTGGTCTTCGCTTCGCCGACCGGCGGGGTCGGGTCGGCGGCGGGCAGTGCGCTCAGCCGGGTGGACGAGCCGTTCGGGCGGATCTTCCTGGCCACCGCCGGGCAGGTGCTGGCGATGCAGGAGCTGGTCACGCCCTCGAGCGACGTGGTGCCGGTCGAGCTGCGGGACGATCTCGCCGTGTTCCAGTCCGAGCTGCTCGCGGTCCTGACGGATCAGGGGCTCAAGTTCCCCGCGGAGAAGCTCGACCTCGGCGTGACGTACCTGATGATCCAGTTCTGGGCCCGGCTCTACGGGCACGTCACGCTCGAGGTGTTCGGCAACTACCCGATCCCGGTGTCCAAACCGGACATCCTGTTCGAGGCGATGCTCATCGACCTGGCCAGGGAGATCGGGCTGTACAGCGGCTAGGCCGCGTGGCCGCCGTCGACCGAGAGGGTCGCCGCGGTGACGTAGGTGCTGCCGGGACCGGCCAGATAGGACACCGTGTCCGCGACCTCCGTGGCCTGGCCGTAGCGGTCGAACACGGTGGAGGCGCGCTGGTCGGCGGCATACGGGCCGTCGGCCGGGTTCATGTCGGTGTCGGTCGGGCCGGGGTGCACCAGGTTGACCGTGATGCCGCGCGGCCCCAGTTCACGGGCCAATGCCTTGGTCAGGCCGACCAGGGCGGCCTTGCTCGTCGCGTACAGCGCCATGCCCGGGCCAGGCACGCGGTCGGTGACGCAGCTGCCGATGGTGATCACCCGCCCGCCTTCGCCGAGGTGCGCGGCGGCGGCCTGGGTCACGGCGAACACGCCGCGGACGTTCACCGCCAGCACGCGGTCGACGTCCTCGATCGCGGTCTGGTCCAGCGGGCCGACGAAGCCGACACCGGCGTTGTTGACCAGGACGTCGAGCCTGCCGAACTCGGCCACCGCGGCCTCCACGGCCGCGGACACCGCCGCGGCATCCGCGCTGTCCGCCTGGATCGCCAGTGCGCGGCGGCCGAGGGCTTTGATCTGCTCGACCACCTCGGCCGCCCGCGCACCGTTGTGCTGGTACGTCAGCGCGACGTCGGCGCCGTCCCCGGCGAGCCGCAGCGCGGTGGCCGCGCCGATACCCCGGCTGCCGCCCGTAACCAGCGCCACCTTGCCGTCGAGAGTCATTCCCGGTTCTCCTTCGATCGAGCCGTTTCCCTTACGCCTCAATCGAATCGCGAACCCCGGCCCCCCGCTGGCGCCTTTCCGCCATCGCGCTACCTGCGCCACCCCACCCCCCGCCACTCCCAGGGGGGCGACCCCAGGTCCAGTCTATCGGTGGTATCCGACGGGGCTGCGGAAACGAGGGGGCGGGGGCCGAGTTGTCCACATTGAGCGGTCTCTGTGGACAGCTTGGGCCAAGTCCGCGAAGGCCACATTGAGGGAGACTATTGAGGGGTAAGGCAATGGTGGCGTGATTGGCGTGGCCCCAGTGTCTCAAACGCGTCGTTCGGGACATCGGCGGGGAGCGAAGGGCGCCTTCGTTGCACGGGACCCCCCTCACTCCATCGAAACTCAAGGGCAAGGTCGTGAATGACGCGTTCAGGACACCCAACGTCCTGAACGCGCAAGGCCGGGTAGTTAGGGCGGCGGGTGGTGTGTCAACCCTGTGGCATAAGACAACGGAGCTTCCGCTAGAACATCGTCGACCAAGATCAACGTTCGGCGGGAGCTCCGTTGTCTGCGCA
>Ga0307507_10012470_pt1 | contig 10499 bp, 14 predicted proteins | sample 7_EM_MG_FD_207223 | JGI IMG/M metagenome (GOLD analysis project Ga0307507, IMG submission 207223) | Populus trichocarpa ectomycorrhiza microbial communities from riparian zone in the Pacific Northwest, United States - 7_EM | ecosystem: Host-associated > Plants > Roots > Unclassified | place... | reverse complement strand
CCTAATGGACCCCTCTTAGGTGGAATGAAGCCCACTTACAATTGACCCAAATAATAATAATAACTCAAACACTAAGAAGAAAATAATAAAAATCCAAAAATTATCATGCTAAATATGCTAGAATCAGATTTGTCACCCTTATGAAGTTCCAAATAAACTAGGAGAAATTTGATTTGAAAAATTTGTGTTGTTGCCCCCTTTGATGTCCTTGATTAGCTTGGATATCCTTGTTTAACTTGGACAAATAAGAAAACAAATTTCCTCCTTTGTTGCTGATTTAATTACTTTCCATCCTAAGTTAGGAAAAGCATTAAATAATCCTCCCCTCTTTAGGAATAAGATGTGGCCAACTTCCTTACTTAATTAGGAGAATAAATTGCTGACTTTCTATCCTTATAGCATTAGGGAAAAAACAAGCCTAACAAGGCTGGTATTGGGCCAGACACATCAGCCCCTTGTTCCACACGAATTGGGCTCTTCTTAGACCTGAATTAGATGACTTAAAGGCTGTCCTTCGTTCTCCTTAAATGTCTCAAGCCCCTCTATATCCATTTTGCTCCATATGTTCTGAACAAGCCCATTCAATGCTTCTTTAAGTTTCTTTACCCTAGCTCTTGTAATTGACCCAATTGGCACCTCTAATGGGTTGTTGGCATTATTACGCTTGGTGTTTGGCTGATCCTCATCGAAAAGTATAAGGATAAGGCCATGAAGCTAGTTGTTCTTCGATAAGTCATTTTCAGTTCTTTAGAGAACCATTGAAGGAAGATTATATCACCAACACAAACACATAAAGTGCGGCAAATAAAAAGTTTTATTAATCTGAATTGTCTAACTTACATGTATGGTTATGCCTTTATTTATACAAACTGTAGACTTAAATAAACCCTAATGGACCCCCTTAGGTGGAGTTATATGAGGCCCACTTATAATTGACCAAAATAAGTAATAATAACCCAAAGGCTAAGAAGAAAATAATAAAAATTCAAAAATTATTATCCTAAATATGCTAGAATCATATTTGTCACCATTTAGAAGTCCTAAATAGACTAGGAAATATGATCTGAAGGTAGAATTAATTCTGAAGTCTTCTTTCCTTGTTGTAGCTAGGATGAATAAGGAATCCTTGTAAGGAAAGGATTCTGAAAACATTTATAAATTCTTGCCACAATTGAAAACTATGGTGCAACCCATTAAAGATCTTTGTAGAACTAGGAGATTTCCAAAACAAGCTACCACATCCTTTTAGGAAAAGAATTCTAGCTAACTAGGAAGTCCACAAGTCAAAAGGAAGTAAATAATAAAATTCATACAGCCTTTGTTGACCAGTATTGTGGTGCCTTCCTGAACTCCAATTGACCTGAAATTTGAATCTAAGGTAGGAAACCATGTCAGGAGACTTCTCGTAAAATATCATCCCGATCCAACGATTGGATAGAGAATTATGATTGTTGCCGTAAAACTGGATAGTTGCACATTTTACATCAAAATCCAAATTTGACTTTACCTGGATCGTATCAAAGAAGGTGATGAGTGGAAAACTGTATTTCAGACTAAGCATGGTTTGTATGAATAGGTAGTAATGCCATTTCAACTGACAAATATGCCTGATACGTTTATGTTTTCAATGAATCATGTATTGCGTGCGTTTATAGGTAAGTTTGTTGTTGTGTTTTTTTTATGATATTTTGATCTTTAGCAAGAACTTAAATGAGCATCTTGATCATTTGCATAACGTACTTAGTGTATTGTGTAGTGAGCAATAATAAGCTAATCTTAAGAATTGTACCTTTTGCATGGAGAAAATTGTGTTTCTTGGCTAAGTCGTAACTGCGCAGAGTATCGAGATGGATAGGGAGAAAGTTAAGGCCATCCGGGATTGGCCTACACCAAAATCAATAAGTGAGGTATGAAGGTTTCATGAACTTGCTAGTTTTTATAGAAGGTTTGTGAAGGATTTTAGTACTATTGCAGCACCTTTAACTGAAATTGTGAATAAGTCTATTGGACTTAAATAGAATGATGAACATGATAAAACTTTTAATTTGTTGAAAGATAAACTTTGTATGACACCTGTTTTAGCTTTGCCAGACTTTATGAGAGCTTTTGAAGTTGAATGTGATGCTTCAGGTATAGGTATAAAAGTTGTTTAATGTAGGATAGGAGGCCCATTACGTATTTCAGCGGAAAACTTAATGGGGCAGCCTTGAATTACCCTACATATGACAAATAGCTTTATGCCTTGGTAAGCACTTTAGAGACGTGGTAGCATTACATATGGCCCAAGGAGTTTGTGATGCATTCTGATCATGAATCATTAAAGCACTTGAAAGGGCAAGGTAAGTTTAGTAGGAGACATGCCAAATGGATTGAATTTATTGAAACCTTTCCGTGTGTGATCAAGTATAAGGAAAAAAAAACATTGTGGCAAATAGATTTTCGTGCAGGTATGTTCTTTTATCTACTTTGGGTGCTAGACTTCTAGGATTTGAACACATAAAAGAATTGTACAAGGATGATAGTGATTTTGCTAATGTTTACAATGCTTGTAAAACTTTGGCTTTTGGGAAGTTCTATAGACTTGATGGATATTTGTTTAAAGAGAGTCGTTTGTGTGTTCCATCAAGTTTTATGCGTGAATTGCTTGTACGTGAAGCACATGAGGGCTGGTTAATGGGGCATTTTGGTGTTGTTAAGACTTTGGTTGTGTTGCATGAACATTTTTATTAGCATAAAATGAAAAAAGATATGCAACGTATATGTGATAAATGCATAACTTGTAGGAAAACAAAGTCTAGGACTCAACCACATGACTTGTATACACCCCTTTGCTTGTGCCAAAGGAACCATGGGTAGACATTTCGATGGACTTCATCTTAGGTTCACCTAGGTCAAAACATGGTAGGGATTCAATCTTTATAGTTGTTGAAAGGATTTCAAAGATGGCACACTTCATTCTATGTCATAAAACTGATGATGCAACTAGCATTGCTGATTTGTTTTTTAGGGAGAACCTCGTGATCACGTGGTCACGCAACCCACACGCAAAGACACCAATTCCCGGAAAGCCAAGGAAATCAGGTTTGATAGGAGTGTAACATAAAGATAACTTGTACTTAGGCACCAGCACTATTCAAAACAAAAACCCCCACCTAACGAATATTGATTCCCAAACGAGAAGTATAAGGATGACGTCATGAACCTAGTTGTTCTTTGATAAGTCATTTTTCAGTTCATTAGAGAACCATGGAAAGGAGATTATCTCACCAACAAACACACACAAAGTGCGGCAAACAAGAAGTTTTATTAATCTGAATTGTCTCCCTTACATGTCTGGTAAGCCTTTATTTATACTAACTCTAGACTTAAATAAACCCTAATGGACCCCCCTTAGGTTGACTTATATGAAGCCCACTTACAATTGACCCAAATAAGTAATAATAACTCAAAGACTAAGAAGAAAATAATAAAAATCCAAAAATTACCATCCTAAATATGCTAGAATCAGATTTGTCACCATTAAGAAGTCCCAAATAGACTAGGAAATCTGATTTGAAGGTAGAATGATGCGAACCTCCTGATCACGTGGTCATGCAACCCACAATCAAGATTGAGATCTGATCCCGGAAAGCCGAAATAGGTCTGATAGGAGTGTGACACAATGGAAACCTGCCCCAAGGCACCAACACTATTGGATTGAGTAGAATGATGCCACGAAGCCAGTAAATCTTTGATAAGTCAGATTCAGTTCGTTCAAGAACTGAAGAATGCAAGAATCCCTCTCACACGTTAAAACTGAAAAATTTAGAAGTAATTATCATCAAAGCTGCCGAAATTTAGGTTACATGTGGTTAAATAATTCTTAAAAGTAACCCTAATCGATCTACCCTTGTGAGCTGAACTGACCCACAAACAAAACTGACCTAAAAACCCTAAACTAAAAAGCCCATAACCTGATCCAAACAAGCCTTGGATCCTAGCTCAAAACAAAGTTTTAATTAAGCCCAAATATGAAAGAAAATAATAAAAATAGCTAATTTGTCATTAAATACCACTAGTTTTTCTTTCCTTGTGTAGCTAGGATAAATAAGGAATCCTTATAAAAAAAGGATTCTGACACATTAATGAATCCTTGCCACACTTGGAGATTATACTGCAGCTCATTAAAGATCCTAGTGGAACTAGGAAATTCCCAAAACCAGCTGTCACATCCTTGTAGAAAAAGAATCCTAATCAAATAGGAAGTCCACAAGTCAAATGGAAGAGTAAATAACAAAATTCATAAAGCCTCTATTGACCAGTATTTCGGTGCCTTCCCGAAATCCGATTGACCTAAAATTTTAACCCATAGTAGGAAAACATGTCTGGAGAGTCCACGTAACATTTAGCCTGATCTAACGGTCGGATTGAGAATTATAATGATTGCCGTAAACCTGGACTGTTGTGCTTTTTACGCCAAAATACGAATCTGACCTTACTTGGGTCGTATCACAAGGGTGAACCATATCATAGAATTTATTCTGAAGTCTTTTTTACTTTTTTGTAGCTAGGATGAATAAAGAATCCTTGTAAGAAAAGGATTCCTAAACAATTATGAATCCTTGCAACACTTGGAAACTATATTGCAGGCCATTAAAGATCTTCGTAGAATTAGAAGATTTCCAAAATAAGCTGCCGCATCCTTTTAGGAAAAGAATCCTAGCCAAATAGGAAGTCCACAAGTCAAAAGGAAGTAAATAACAAAATTCGTACAGCCTCTGTTGACCCGTATTTCGATGCCTTACCGAACTTCGATTGATATGAGATTTTAACCCAAGGTAGGACAGCATAACAAGAGACTCCATGTAACATTGCAGCCCGATCCAACGGTCAGATTGAGAATTATGATTGTTTCCCTATAACTAGATAGTTGCACATTTTACATCAAAATCTGAATTTGACCTTACCTGGATCGTATCATTCCCTCTCTCTTCAAGATGATTCATCCTTTAATCACCAACAAGTTGAATGGACAATTCCTTAGCCTCTTTTTGAAGCCTTTAGAGTTCTTTTCTGGCCAACAATCATCGCCAACAACTTTGGATGAAAGTAGTAGCCGTTCTATTTTGTATATCATCATTGCAGCATTTTTTCTCCTCTCTATCAGAAGCTTGCTGGGCATTGACTGCTGCTGTTAACACATCAAGTTCTTGCTTCATCTCCCCTAGAATACAGGATAGACTATTGGATTTTTTTTTACAACACTAATCTCGTTATTTCTTTCCGTTTGATACCACCTCTCCTTTTGAATCCGCCTTTTCTTTTGTCATAACACCTCATCAAAATACCTGAAATCCCTTCGGTTTCTAGGCTGCCGAAAACCTTCCTGATGGCCTATGATCTCATCCTTAAAACTACCATCACCAATATCATCAACGTCCTCCTCATAATCAGCCCACCTTGGCCTTTCAGCCCCACTGTCATTGTTTGATTTCGGTTCATCCCCAACTTTTCTCACGTCTTGATTACATGTTCGAGCCACGTTACCATGTTTTCCCCACCTTCTCAAGTCTGTCACACACATTCCCCATCATGAAATTCATTCTTTCCATCATTTTCGTCATGGCTTGCATTTGGAATTGAAGTTGTACATCAAGAGGGGGTGGTGTGTTGTTTTGATCTGACATGATAGTACCAAGACCAAATAGAACCAACTTGGCAGCGCAATTGAAATATGTATATATGACTCAAAAAGCAATAAAAACCAGAAAACAAGCAAAACAAAACTGCGATGATAGTCTCGCGAGTAGTAAGCGAATCTATCCGAAATTTGAACGAAATTGAAGACTTGAATAAAAATAGAAATGAAATATGCAAAAATGATGAAACAACACCCAAATATGTTGGATATGTTGAAAATAAACTACAAGAAAAGAGAACAACAGAAAGAAAGTGAATTTCAAAAGTTGACGCAAAATAGACTCGTTTACGACGAGTTAAGTCCGAATCTTGAACCTAAAGTAAATGATGTCCAATTGAGCTAATATTTTAGATATAGTGCGATATCAACCCAAATAGCCAGAATATAAAGTTTGAGTAATTTACAATAAGGTTTGATATACTAACACAAAAACGTTATGTATCAGACTTGAAATTGAAAACCAAAGCAAACGATCTCCCTTCCTTGGTTATCTAAAGAACTGAAAACAACTTATCAAAGAACAACTGGCTTCGTGGCGTCATCCTTATACTTCTTGTTCGTGAATCAATATTCGTTGGGTGGGAGTTTTCGTTTTCAATAGTGCTGGTGTCTAGGTACAAGTTATCTTTCTGTAACACTTCTATCAAACCTGATTTAATTGGCTTTTTAGGAATTGGTGTCTTTGCGTGTGGGTTGCGTGACCACAAGGTTCACATTGGTAGCAGCCGTTCTATTTTGTATATCAACATTGCAACATTTTTTCTCCTCTCTTTCTGAAGCTTGCTGGGTATTGAATGCTGGATAGACGCTTGGATTCTTTTTTTCTCTCTCCCTTTGATACCACCTGTCCTTTTGAATCCTTCTCTTCTTTTGTCATAATACCTCATCAGAATACATGAAATCCTGAGCTAATGACAGTAAAGTAAGAAGACACTAAGGATTGAAAACTGACCACAAATCACATAGACTTTCAATTGACGAATGTAACAAACCCCTTTAGACCCCAAATAGGACCCTAAACCAAACGACTTTCAAATGGTCTAAAATTTGATATATAGAGGGAATTCATGCCAAAAAACCAAATTTATGTCAAGTTTGATTCAATTCCGAATTGATTTGATATATGGACGCGAAACTGACGCGAATCAGACCATTTAAAACCTGAATTTGGAACCTAAACTAAATGATGTTCAAATGAGTTGAAAATTGATATATTGAATGCATTGGTTTAAAAGGTTTCGACCAAGTCAGATTTGAAGGGTCCATTGGAGTATAAAGAGGAGGCTAGAGTACATCTTATCCATGTGCAAGAGGAGCCCAATCCAACCTTATTTGGGCCATAAGGTTAGGACAACAAAGAAAACAAAAGAATCCTACTACAACTAGGAAACAACATTGGTGGCTACATTTTTCTTATGTTTGTAGGATTAATGGGCTGCATGGAAGGCTCTAAATAAGTCTTGAATTAGTTTTGTAACATTGTATTTCCTTCTCTTCTTCTTATGGAAGAATATGAATTTAATATTATAGGTTTTATTTTATTTTGTTAACTACTACAACCCAAGGCTTGTTTGAGCTTAATTAAAACTTTGTTTCCAGCTTGGATCCGAGGCTTGTTTGGATCAGTTTATGGGTTTTTTTGCTTAAGGTTTTTGGGTTAGTTTTATAAGTCGGTCAAATCAGTCTACTAAGGTAGATCCATTAGGGTTAATTTTTCAAGAACTATTTAAATTCATGTAACCTAAATTTCAGAGCCATTGTTGAATATTACTTTTAAAATTTTCAGTTTTAACATGTGAGAGTGATTCTTGTATTTTTCAGTTCTTGAAGGAACTAAATCTGAGTTATTGAAGATTAATTGGCTTTGTGGCATCATTCTATTTCATTCCAATAGTGTTGGTGCCTTGGGACATGTTTTCATTGTGTCACACTCTTCTCAAACCTATTTGGCTTTCCGGGACCAGATCTCAATCATGAGGTTTACATCATTTACTTTCCTTCCTTATTTAGAAGCATAAATTGCTGACTTTTTATCCTTGTAACATTAGGAAAAACAAGGCTAACAAGGCTATTATAGGGTCGGATATCAACCCTTTGTTCCATACGAATTGGGCTCTTCTTAGACTTTGATTAGATGAATTAGAGGTTGTCCTTCATGCTCCCTAGGTGTCCCAATCTCCTCTAGGTCCATCTTGCTCCATATATTCTGAACAAGCCCTTTCAATGCCTCTTTAAGCTTTTTTGCCCTAGCTTTTATAATTGACCCACTTGGCACATTAAATAGAGTAAGATCAGAAACATTAAAGGTGACATTAACACCATACTCACTTGGCAAATCAACTTTATAAGCATTGTCATTGATCTTCTCAAGGATCTAAAATGGCTCATCTCCTCATGGTTGTAGCTTGGATTTTCTATGGGGCTAAAAATCTCTCCTTATACATACGCACCTTAGCCTAATCGTTGGGCTGAAAGACAACATGTTTACGCCCTTTATTGGCTTTAGTTGCATACATACACACGGTTCCTCTTTTCAATATGTTGCTGCACACTCTCATGAAGTGTCTCACCACTTATGCCTTACAATTACCATCTAAACTAACTCTTATACAAGCAAAGAAGTCAAATCCATACACAATTTTAAATGGTGGAAATCCAATAGTAGAATGCACACTATGATTATATGTAAACTCTATCAAGTCTATAGAACTTTCCAAAAACCGAAGTTTCACAAGCATGGTAAACATTAGCAAAATCACTATCATCCTTGTTCAAATCCTAGAAATCTAGCATCTAAAGTAGATAAAAGAACATACTTGCATGAAAGTACATTAGGCATAATGTTTTCCTTCCCTTGCTTTATACTTGATCACTTACGGAAAGGTTTCAAGTGCTTCAATAATTCATGATCTCAATGAATAACGAACTCCTTAGGCCATAGTTAATGCTACCACGTCTCTAAAGTTCTTACCAAGGCATAGAGCTCCTTACCATATGTGGAGTAATTCAAGGCTGCCCCATTAAGTTTCTCACTAAAATACGCAATGGGCCACCTATCCTGCATTAACACAGCTCCTATACCTATACCTGAAGCATCACATTCAACTTCAAAAGCTTTTGCATTTAAAGTCTCGTGAAGCTAAAACAGTCACTGAATAAAGTTTATCTTTCAATAAATTAAAAGCTTTATCTTGTTTATCATTCCATTTAAATCCAATAGACTTTTCCATAATTCCAGTTAAAGGTACTGCAATAGTACTAAAATCCTTCACAAACCTTCCATAAAAGCTAGTAAGTCGATGAAAACTCCTTACCTTGGTCACAAACTTAGGTGTAAATGACTCACGAAGCAATAAAAACATGGAAAACAAGCAATACTAAACTACAATAATAGTCTCTCGAGTAGCAAGTAATCTATCCAAAATATGAACAAAACTGAAGACTGAAATAAAAATACAAACGAAGTATGCAATACGATCAAACAACACCTGTATATGTTAGATATGTTGTAAATAGACTGCAAGAAATGAAAAAAAAACAGAAACAAAATGAGTTTCAAAAGTTGACGCAAAAAACAGACCCGTTTACGACAAGTTACATCTGAATATGAAACCTAAGGTAAATTTTGTAAATACACATCACCCCTTTGATCGACATGAATTGGGCTTTTTTTGGATTTTGATTAGATGAATTGGAGGTTGTCCTTCATGCTCCCTAGGCATCCCAAGCTTCTCTAGGTCCATCTTGCTCCATACGTTTTGAACAAGCCCAGTCAATGCCTCTTTAAGCTTATTTGCTCTAGCTCTTGTACTTGGCCCACTTGGGACCTCCAATGGGTCTTTGAAATGATTAAGCTTAGTGTTGGGCTGATCCTTATCACTCAGCTTCTCTAAGGCAGTGCTATGTATGTAGATAGGAGGGACACCGTTGGAGAGATTACCAATACCTGAATTCTCCTTGTTATCTCTGTGGAGAGATTGGGCATCACAAGAAAGAAAGCCCAAATAGGATTGCTAAGCAAAGTTTGGCTATAGGCAGTCAACACAATCATCAACAATCAGTGATAGTGAAACAGGCCTAGTAGATCGACTTAATTTAGAACCAGTGCAAACAAAGGGCGGCCTAGAGGAAAAAAGGAAATGACCCAGGGAAAAGTCTACCACATGACCCATGAGGAGGCCAGAGTTGTCAAAGATGTTGTAGGGGGTACAATACTATTATATTCTCAACCAGTTTATGCATTAATTGATACTAGAGCCACTCATTCATTTGTGGCAATAAAATTTGAGAATAAATTAAGTGCACGATCTAGTAAGGTAGAGAAAATATTTCGTATTAGCACTCTATAGGGGATGATATATGTGTGGGATATATGTATAAGGCTGTTAGGGTCAGAATTGGGGATCGAAATATTTCTTATTACATGGTTTTGAATTAATACTAGGGATGAATTGGTTGAGTTTACATCGATCTCAAGTAGATTGCTTTGTAAAAACCATAACATTATGAAATAAGAATGGTGATCAAGCATGGAGAAAGAAAAGTCCTTCCTAGTTGTGTGATTTCAGTTATGATTGCTTAAAGGTTGTTGAGAAAAAGGTGGAGGGCTTATTTAGCCTAGAGGACAAGAGGTTGAGTTGATAAAGATTCCCATAGTAAGGGAATACCCTAACGTCTTTCCTAGCAAATTACTACAACTCAAGATAAACTTCATCGGTTTGGTATACATGGTCCCAATAGATGCTCACTCTGTCTCCGCAACAATGAGGATCACAACCACTTGTTCTTTGAATGCTCCTATACTAAAGCGATCTGGTGG
>Ga0307507_10012469_pt1 | contig 10500 bp, 3 predicted proteins | sample 7_EM_MG_FD_207223 | JGI IMG/M metagenome (GOLD analysis project Ga0307507, IMG submission 207223) | Populus trichocarpa ectomycorrhiza microbial communities from riparian zone in the Pacific Northwest, United States - 7_EM | ecosystem: Host-associated > Plants > Roots > Unclassified | place... | reverse complement strand
TAAAATATTAAGGTATAAACTTTCTAATTTTTTAGAAAGTTTTAAGGTATATTATTTACTTATTTATATTACTTACTTATTAAATATATTCTTAAAAAAACTTATTTATATATAAATATAATAATTAATAATAATAATAATAATAATAATAATTCATTGCTTAATGTCCGATTCGGATCCCTATTAGGCCTATGCAGACTACTCCTTATTTACATATAGGGAGAAAACTCTATTTAAGAAAATAAGAAAACCCTATAATCTATCTCCCTACCTTTTAGGACTTGCCTATAAGGCGCCTGCGAGTCACCTATAGTACTCTACTACCTTACTTTTTAACCTTCTTAGGAACCACTACTGCCGTAACAAGCCTATGGACGTGCTAGTATCGCAAACTTAACTCTACTACTATAGAGTTATTAGGGGGCGCTTAATACTCGCCCCTTTACCTTTTATTACTATTTCCTTTGCAACCCGGAACTGGTCTAGTATACTTTAGTTAATAAGCCACTGGGTAACCGCCTTAAGACCTTTTTATATTAAGAGTAGTGTATTATAGTTCTCTATACCAGCTACTAAGAGCATTGCTTCTTAGTTAATATATAAGGGGCATAACAGTATTATATATTTTGGTGTCTATCTTAGCCAACTATATTTGTATCTTAGGCTACCTACTAGGACACCCACCCAGTAGAGCTAGTCTTTTAGTCCTATTATTTCTGTTCTTAAGAGTGTTGCCATTATATTTTCTACCTTTATTAGGCCTTCTTAGAGCCCTTAAGTATTTACCCCCTATAGCGTTAACTATGCTACGGCTTAGGTTCCTCTTGCTTAAGACAGCCTCTATACCTTTAACTCCTATACGCCTCTCCAGCGTTGGTCCAACTAGTATTATATTACGGTAGATAGTTTCCCAGCGTTCTTTTATGCTCTACTTTAGCTCCTTTCTCTCTCTTACTATTATCTTTACTAACCTCTTACGCGTCTCCCTTCCTCCTCTATATAGGCCTAGGCCCTAAAGCAGCACTATTCTTCTTCTACTTTCTTTACCTGTTTCTCTAATATATCTTCCCTACTTTGGGGTTGTTGGTTTGTTCTCCTATAAGGGGCCCTAGGGTCCCTCTATAGTTTATTTAGGCATATCTTAATATACTTTATAATATTAGAGTTGCGTTTATTTTGCGCCCTTTATATTACAGCGGCTTCAATATATAGTTATAGGGGGGGAATATTAGCTTCCTTCTTAAGCAGTACTATGGCCGTTCGCTTATACCCTCCTATTATACTCTAGAGGCAGGCTGTTTGGACCTTTTAGAGTGGTTTAAGGAGTAATTTAAGGGGGCCTTTTTTAGTTTCTCTAATAGCCCAAACACTAGACCTATACATTATGGTTAGCCAGACAACTGCTATATATAGTAGGCGTAACCTCTAGAAGCATGGTCCCTATATAGAATTAACAATCCTGGATAATGCAATATACTATACTTAGCCCTTATAGGCCGCTTACGCCGCATATACACTCCACTAGAGCTTACTGTCTACCTATACTCCTAATACCCTTAGGCCCTAAACTGGTTAACCCCTAAAGCCTTAGCAGGTAGTTATATAGTAGAGTTTAACATACCTGCTTATCCAGGCCTCTACCCCAGTTTTCTAGTATTTAGTCCTAGTTACCTAGGCCTAAAGGCCTAGGGGGCTTTCTATAAGCAGTTAGCTGCTACTACTAATTAATAGGGGGTTTTACCATTCTTTTAGATATTTTATAATGGGGTTAACCTAAATACTAAACTGCCCCCTAGCGGTCTATATAAGAATCTCCTCCTAGAGTTAGTATGCTTTTGCACAGCTTAAAAGCCTTCTATAGCCTCTAGTTTTACGCCTTTCTTTATTATTTCCGCCAGTATAGGCATAAACTGCCACTTCTAGGGGTCGTAACTCCCTTCTTATATACCTACTGGCGTAATCCTATAAGGGCGTTATAGCTGCATCCTATAATATAGAAGCCTTGGGTACCTTCTATAGTTAAGGCCTAGACCAAAAGCCTCCCCTACCTAAGTAACTCCTATTTACTCCTTAAGTATACCTTACCAGCGTACCGCCCTAAAGGCGAACGGTTCCGTCTATTAGTATACCAATACGCGCATCCGTTCTCTTAAGCTATATAGTAGTCTCTTTAGCTAGGACATAATCCTGCCTGCCTACTAGGTACACTAAGGGTTAGGGCCTAGCTAAGGGGTAAGGTCCTTAAAGCTAGCAATAGCTACTATATACTATACCCCGCGGGAGGCTAGTAGTAATATAGGGGCGTAACACCCTATACTACTACTAGTTCCCGTTTCGCGTTGCCTATAAGAGTCTTCTTATAACAGGCCGACTATGTCTTGTAGGAAAGGGGCCGTAGAGATACTAGGTCCTATATTAGACAACCTACTCTTCCCTCTCCTACTAACCAAGCTTATATCCCCCCTTTTTATAAGCTGGCCTATATCTCTAACTGTCAAGTCCTTATTTAACTGGCCTGTGTTTCCCCTATAGCCTCCCCCATATATATGCATTAGGTTGCGAGCACTACGCCTATTAAGACCCTCCTATAAGTCGTCTTATATATATACGCATCAGGTTGCGTGCACTATGCCTATTAAGACCCTCCTATAAGTTACCTATAAGTCAACTATGGGTTAACTGTGAGTTAACTATAAGTTAAATGCCATAGGGCTGTTAAAGCTGGCCTATATTTCCGCTGCCTAGAGCTTTGCCTATGTTTCTACCTTATTAAGCTGTCTGGTCGCCGTCGCGTCGCCATTACGTTGCTGTTACTGTACTAGGTCGCGCGTACTACGCCTATTAAGACCCTCTTCTGAGTTACCTAAGTGTACTGGATACTAGATAGGCCCTTATAGAGGGGCCTTAACAAGTTCTCTAGGCAGGGCCTTAATAAGTTCTTTACGGTGGCCTTAGGGCCTTAATAAGTTTCATATAAAGTATCTGCAACGTGTTAACCTTAACAAGTTCTTATAAAAAAAGAATCCCTATGCCCTTATTATATATACTTCGCGATCTTAGAGCTAGTATAAGCCTAAGGGTGTCCTATTATACGCCTAGGACGCGTCTACGTTAACTAGCTAGATAAGGCCAGTTTCAGGCCTAGCTGCGAGCCAGGTAGTTGTATATTGGGCAGTTTTCGTATCCCAGTTTCCCTTGCTAGGCCTCCCTAGATGGTAGAACAAGAGCTCTAAGCGGAGGCAGTAAGGCTCCTGGTGTTGTTAAGGGCGATGCTTTGTATGCGTTGCGGGCCTATTACCATAGAGTCGAACGACAGCGCTGTATGCGCTGCGACGGCTCTCTACTATTGCCTCTACACTTAGCCATTAATAGGAATAGGATTCTAGATAATGTTTCTACCCGCGGCGACATAGACGCGTGCAGTAGGGCTTTGCGGGCAAATATAATAATTATAAATATAATAAGCATATAATAAGTATATAATTAATATTATTAATAAATTTACTATATATTAAAAAAAGGGCTTTTTTAACCTTATTTTTAAGATAAATATATAAAGGTATTATATATTTTTATATTATAATTGTCGGTATACTCGCTTTATCAACGTGCACGAATATCACTGTATTGCGATACGTATGCGGTGTTAAAGTTAGTAGTTATTAATTGTCTAGAAGTAAGGGGTTACTCTAAGGTTAGGTTAACTAGCCTCGCTTTATGGTCTTATGACCACGTCACATAACTAACATTCTGACACTAGAGCAACTCTAAAAAGAAGGCTAATCTATACTCCAAAGTCAAGTCTACTTCTAGACTATTCGTAGCGTATACGCAATAGCTAGAGATCCAATTAATACGTAATAAGGAGGAGAAGAAGAAGAAGAATCGTTAGGGGTAGCAGGTTGACATATTGCAAGGGCCGCTAAGGCACTAGTGGTAAGCGAGCTAATAGCGATTTTTCCATCCCGGGGATGGAAAATCCTGATTGGCTAGTTAAATTCAGGGTCCACACCGTCACAATTAGTTATATAACGCTAAGCTAAATCTAAGTTTATTCGTTTAACCCATCCTACAACTTATAGGTCGATTCGGTTTATATTAATAAGCTATTAAAGAGCTGCGTAGGGTTGGCCTCTCTATTAATCCATTTTACCTCTATAATCTATCTCCATTTATAGGCTTGCTGGAGGCACATTACGTTAATTATTAGGCGTTTTTCTTGGGTGGTTCTAAGTCGTACTAGACAGTTATATAAGGACTTAGAGTTAGTGCAAAGCACAAGTAGAAGGTTAATTTGTAGGATCTTATCTACTATAGACTTAATCACAACGCCAATGTTAATGCCATAGGCTATGCCATAGAGTTTAAAAGCTAGTACGCTCCAAGTAACTCTTTTACACTTAACTAAGCTTCAATAGACGATATTAGCCTTCTTTATAGCATTAGCTAGTACAAGGACGTAGCTAATCTGCAAAAAGAGGTTCTTATTATTAGTAAATAACGTGTCCGTAAATACTAGTAGCTATAGGGTTTTAATATCTAACTTAACGAACTTAAGACCTCTATTAGCGTTCTTAATTTGCCAGTTTAGACGCTTATTTAACTGTTTTATATCTTCCTTGTTAGGGTTAATTACCTAGGCGGCAAAGAATAAATTAAATAAGGCTTCTAGCTGGTATACTAAAGCAATATATGCACCTCTAGTATATTAAGCGATGTACTAGTCCTTTAGAGTTAAGATTCTTGTGGCTTCTCTTAATCCTATACTTATAGCAAGCTTGGTGCTAATCATACTAAGGTTTATGCATTGTTATTCCTAAGTAAGCGTAATACTCCCGTTAGTTAGTAGCTGAATAACTCTACCGTTAAACTTAATGGGCGTATTAATAGTAAGTTATTCCCATTCCTTAGCCATAAACTTGGCCTTATATAGCTTATTTTACTCTGCGTTTATAAAGGTCTTATCTACTAGGAATAGAGTATTATTAGTTTATAGGCCTATAATACCAAAGGGTTTGTTACTCTATAGAAGGCAGGGGTCGTATATAGACTAGTCTATATACAACTATTGGATATAATGCGAGTAATATATCTTAAACTAGTGGTTACCAGCTTCCGGTACTCTATAGAGTGGTTTTATAACCTTTAGAATAGAGGCCTTGTTAATCCCAAGTTACTTAATCAGCTTGTGCGGAGGTCGTACATAGAACTCTCAATTTAGTGTAGTGGTTAATTATACGTAGGCCTATAAAATATCTTAGAGGTAAAGTTATGCCTATAAAAGCTTTATAGCGGCGATATAGAGAATTAGTTATTAGCTAACTTATTAAATAGTTAGTAATTAGGTAAAAACCAGTTCCTTTTCTAAGTTATTATAAGCTTATATAACTAGTTGGGATTTCTTAAAGGCTTTATTAGTTCCCTTATTTTTAATCTTATTAACAAATCGCGAGTTAAAGAGTTATACGCCTTATAGTATATCCGTAAGTCTTATAATCTCAAAAACTCCCTTCTTAAGTAGACTAGTAAGCTCCTTCTGTTAAAAGGCGCTAAATTAGGTACTAAATTAACTATCATCCTATAGGTAGATAGTAATATCAGTCATAGCCATAAGTAGAGGGTATTTGCAAGGGCGTCCTCTACCTTATTTTAGGGGTTGTTGCTAAGCTTTAGTAGGTCTCTCTAAGATAGTCTCAAAAAGGGCTAACCCAAGTAGAGGTTTAGGTGGCAATTCTAGTCCAATAATTTGCTCCTACGATTTAGTTGCTTAAAGGTAGGGTTTTACAACCATAGATTAAAAGGCTATAGGTCCACTAAACAGCTTAACAGTACATATTTTACCCTTAACAGTAAGTAAGGTAAATAGCCCGTCCTAATAGCCGCTTTAGCTAGTGTTTCCTTCTCTCTAGACCAAAACAGGCGAGTTTAGTAGGAGATTATAAATCATATTAGCATTGGGTCCGTTTCGCATATTTAATATATTAGCAATTTATTATTTAGCTTATAGCTTTTATATCTCTACTATAGCCTTTTTAATTGCGGCAGCGCGTTATATAACAGTAGGGGATAGTATATTAGATTCAACCATTTAGGGGTAGGCTCTAAAGACTAGAAGTATAGAAACTAGTCCTTTAGGGCTAGCTAAATCGTTAATTGCTTTAAACGCCATTTAGAGTCCTATCTCCTTATTAATATTAGGGATTTCAGTTATAATAATCTAGTAGGCTCGCTATAATAGACTATAGTAGCGCTTTACCATTCCAATGGAGTTATGTGCTTTAACCGGTACTCCCTTTATACTAATTCCCATAATAGTGGCGTATTGCTTAAATTCCTTACTAACGAAGTTCTTTTTAGCGTTGTAGGTAATTAGGTCTGGTGGCCCTAAATAGATATTAATCTAATATATCCATAGAACGTCCTATATATATTTAGCGCTAATATCTTGTAGCTATCTACTGGCTTGGAATCACGTTCCTTTATTAATAACGTATAGGAGGGGTAATCTGCTAATATACATAATATCAACAATAATATTATAGTTAAAATTAATGTTGTTTTATAGGGTGAAGCGGAATCTGCCTAGTAATTTACTAAACTTCTAATAGTAGTAGCAGAACTTGGTTAGTTGCTTAATGGCTATTCTGTTAGTTTTATGGCCAGTATAGTAGAGTAGCTTTTGTAATTTCTTAACTAAGGGATGTCTAAATCGGCGATATAGGCGCCGTAGCTCTATATCTATTAAGTAGCAGAGGTTCGCGTTAAAGGATTTAGACAAATATAACTATAATAATAAGCTCTATAGGAGAAATAGGTAGCTAAACCGTCGCACTACTAGCACTTTTTTGGTGTGAGTAATAACAACGTTTCTAAGGTTATTATAGTAGATTTAGAGTCTGTCTATATCCGCTAAATAGAGCAAGAAGGGGGTATCCATATAGATAATATAAAACTATATCTTGCCTATAGGGGTGATAACATCCGTAGTTCTAATAGAGGTAGCAATTCTAATACCAAACTGCACGTTAACTTGTTCTTTGGTTAAGGTATTAAGTCTTACAGATTAGTCCACGTTCTATAGTGCCTAGAATTATCCGTAACCGGCTATAGACTTCTTTAACGCACTAGTATCAATCATAATTCCCATAAATACTGTGGAAGTATAGCGTAAAGCAGCGGTTGTTGTGTTATAGTTAAACAGGTCAGTTTCCGTAGTAGGTTCTATAGAGGTTGCAGTAAGTAAGTAAGCGCAAGCCTTATTAGCTAGTTCTACACTTATAAAGGTTGCTTCGTCTATAGTAAAAGTCCTAAATAATATAAGGTAGCAGCCGTTAGGGTCTTCTAATTCTTCCTCGCTGTTATCATTATTAGTGTTTTTATTAGCGTCTATATCTAGCACGAGAGCTTTAAAAGTCTTATTGCACTTATTATTATCGTCTCCTTTATAGTAGATAGTGTATTGTCTAAAGTGTTCTTTAAAGTTACCGTTGCGGCCCTTGTTATTGTTAAAACATCTTTTGTACTCATTTCTAAAACAGTTCCGCTCCTCCTCTATATGTTTCCATAAGCGGCAGCTCTCCTTTTAGTAAACATAGCACTTGGCCTTTAGGGATCTAACGGTGTTTTATCTATAGGAGCGGGTTCGGTCACGGTTATTATAGATATTACGGCAGTATATATAATCCGTAAAGTAGGCTCCTTAAGACAGTCTTATTAGGGCCTAAGAAGGGTGTTCCTTCTCCTATATAACTATGGAAGATTATAACTTACTAATTAACTAAGAGAGGTCTTCAGAAGGGTTAGAAATAGCAATACGGCATGCTAGTACTCCTTAACAAGCGGTAACTAGCTTATTTATAAAGAAGAGGTCTATATAAAACTCTAGATATAATTTATAGCGATGTTTTAAGAGCTTATTAAGAAGTAGTTGGAAACTCTAATAGATTTGCTTATTAGGGTTCTTATTAATAATTCCTTAGAAGTTAGTGGCGTTCCATTTAGTAAGGTTTCTCTAATAGTACTCTAGTCCTTCAAAGAAGTAACGCATATGGTTATATACCTTAGTAAATAATCTAGTTAAAAGGCTGCTATTATAGTAGTGATCCTAAGCAAGTCCCTTTAGCATAGTTAGGAATACAGTTATATAGCCTTTAGAAGGTAGACCAGCTCTCTTACAGATATTATAGAAGATAGTTAACTTAAAGTTAAAGCTATTACTCACTCCATCGTACTTCTGGTCGTCCATATAGATCTTAGCAATAGTAGCTGCCTCTTTACTATACATAGGCAGGTGCATAGCAGGGTCGGTATTAGTAGTACTAGGGTGAAAATACTAGGCAGAAGGAGCACTAAGTAGAATAGAAGCGGTTGCTAAAGGGAGGGTAGAGGCAGTTACCATAGGCAATAGTTACTAATTCTGCGTCTATAGGAGTTAAGTAAGGAGGGTAAGTAGTTAATCCTAGGTAGAGATAGGTGCAGCTTGCTATTAGGTAGCGGTTGGTGCAGTTTACTAGGGTATAGATACAACAGCTAGTTAGGGTATTATAGGGGTAGGTATTTACGTTCTAGGTATTATAGCCATAGCTATAGGCTGAATTACAGGCGTTGGAGGTAGTGGAGGTAGTTAATAGTTTACAGGCGTTAGTACCATATAGGAAGGTAGTAGGCTATAGGGGGGTTTATAGAAACTAAAGAGGTTATAACTAACAGGGTTATAGCTTAATTTAATATCAGAGCTGTTTATGTCAAGTTAAGTTATTCTTATAGTGCCACTATAATCATAGGGCTGACTTCCTTGAGAGCTCCTGTGATTTCCTTATCTATCCATTCGTAAGGTTCCTCTTCTATAAGGACATTATATAGAACCTTATAAAGTGGGTATCTATTACTGTGTGTGGCAACATATACTCCTCTTTGGAGTAGGTAAGTACGGAGCTTTACTCTAGTAACAGAGCGTATCTTTCTAAAGTCCTTAATAGTAAAGCCTTTAAATTCTTCTTAGAATAGCGACCGTAGTGTATAATCTATAAAGTTCTTATATGTATACTCATAGATTTTCGTTTCTATATATTCTTCTAGGTCTTCCTCTAAGGCAGTTGCTATATTAATCCTATAACCATGTCTGGCGATTTTCTCCTTCTATTTAGGATCTATTTTGTTGTTCAAAGCAGTGTACTAGTCCTTGTATATGTTGTAGTTTAAGGTTAAGGTTGAGGTCGAGGTCGAGGTTAAGGTCGTTAAGGTAAGGGTGTCAAGGTAAGGGTGTTTGGGTGTGTACGTCCTTTGCAGCCGTCGGGCCTATAAAGTATTCTTAGCAAGACTGCGATTCTCTCAGCGATCTATTGTATTGGCTGTAAGGCCAGTACAAATTCTCTCAAGCTTGAGGGAGGTTGTAATCTTCTCTAAGTAAAGATACAATTCTCTAGGCGATTTAACGCGTCAGCAGTTAAGCTAATACGTGGTCTCGAGCTTTAAGGGTAATATAGCTTTCTCCTTTAACTGAAATAGACAAAGTTAGGCGATCTGTGTACTATTTCTAGTACGGTTCTTAAGCTCTAGCTTATTGCGTATTTCCTAATCTATACGTCTACTAATCAGTGTCGGTATACTCGCTTTATTAACGTGCACGAATATCACTGTATTGCGATACGTATGCGGTGTTGAAGTTAGTAGTTATTGATTGTCTAGAAGTAAGGGGTTACTCCAAGGTTAGGTTAGCTAGCCTCGCTTCGTGGTCTCGTAACCACGTCACATAACTAACATTCCAACAATAATTTTATAATTTTAGTATTAGATAAGTTATATTTTAATTTTTATAAAATTGTATTAAAGGGTTATTAAGTTATAGGTGGTATAAAAAGGTGTATTTTAGTAAGGAACATTGTGCGTCAAGTAGAAACATGCGTTAAGCGATTAGATACGGTACCCATATTCCGCTTTATACAGGCAGACGACTTATTCCGGAATAAGTCGTCCTTAAAGAGGAATAATTGATATATCGCTTTTGGCGGTTACATTCCGGAATAATTACTTTATTCCGGAAAAGATCTTTTAAAAATTAGGCCAATTATAAGGTAGTACAGCCCAGTTAAGGTTTACTAACGCTGTACATCGGGAAAATATTCGCAGGATAAGATTTAAGTAGACTTTAATTTTCGCGTTTCGCGTAATTGACATGCAATTTAACCAACTTGACACGCAATTGACTAACTTAATACGCAATTAACCAACTTAATACGCAATTTAACCAACTTAACATGTAATTAATTAACTTAACACGCAATTTAACTAACTTAATATATAATTAACTAACTTAACACGCAATTTAACTAACTTGATATACAATTAACTAACTTAACAACTTTAAAAGTTAAATAACACGCAGTTAACCTACTTAGCAACTTTAAAAGGTAACTATATATTTCTTAACATGCAATTAAGGTAAAGTTATATGCTATATATTTAACTATTATATATTATCTAATATAATCTTATACAATC
>Ga0307507_10012467_pt1 | contig 10501 bp, 11 predicted proteins | sample 7_EM_MG_FD_207223 | JGI IMG/M metagenome (GOLD analysis project Ga0307507, IMG submission 207223) | Populus trichocarpa ectomycorrhiza microbial communities from riparian zone in the Pacific Northwest, United States - 7_EM | ecosystem: Host-associated > Plants > Roots > Unclassified | place... | reverse complement strand
CCAAATCAGAATCAGATATCAAATCAGATTATGCAATGGGGCACGCCAAACACCCCCTGATTTCAAATCATGATTTCAAGTCAAATCACGTTTTCAAATCAGAATCATGGCGCGCCAAACACCCCCTAAGTTCTTTCATACAGTATACTTTCAATACAAAGATCTTGATCTATCACGCTTTCAGGAATCAAGACTCGACTGTCTTATATCACCCTAGCGATCGATCTTGCTAGATGGGAGTCAGAGGACTTAACTATCGCAACAGCTATTGGGCTGGGAAGAAGTGATCGTTAGGAGACTATCGGTTACCTGCTGCAAGTATCACCGAGAGAGAAGAGAATTGTAACAATTATAGAGATCAAAAGTGGCGGAGAAAGACTTTTAATACCCCATAAATATATCTATTGCCCGAACCCACCCATACACAATCAGTCCTACTATACCCTGTTGAGCCTCAAAGCCAAGTTCCTGTAAACCAAAGTAGGTGCCAAGTTACCTCTCATGTGTACTGAAAATTCTCTAGGGGGCCCTGTAGAGGCCAGCACTGGCATATCTTGACTGGAAACTGGTTAACCGTATCCAGCTCGAGTGTATTGTCACAAACGGTGACGAAGCAAGGCACACTGTCGCATGACCAATAGTTATTAGTTATTGGTTTATGTACTTTGCACATGACTCATACTTATGAGTCAGGGGTTTCACACATGTGACCCCATTAGGGTACATAACTTGTTTTATGGGTTTTGATTGGTTGCGAGATAGGGCGCAGCTGACGCAGACAAGTCAGCTGATGGATTTCACACTATGACTCACTATGAGTCATGAGTTGCGTGACGCGAGGGTATGGGTCATGCAGGGTTAGGGTTGAGGGAAGAACCTCTCTATAAGGGGACCCTCGGGGCATGAGATTTGGGTTCTTCACGCAACCATCTAAGTTCCTTCATACACCATACTTTCAATACAAGGATCTTTATCAATCACGCTTTCAAGAATCAAGACACGACTGTCTTATATGAGCCTAGCAATCGACGTTGCTAGATGGGAGTCAACGGACTTGGCTAGGGCAACAGCTATTGGACTAAGGGAAGTGATTGCTAGCTGACTATCGGTTCCCTCCTGCAAGTAGCATCCGGAGAAGAGAGGATTGTAACATTTGGTTGCGTCAACCCAGCCGCACCTAATAAACCGACAAAACAGAGCCCAAGGATGAAAACAACATTGATCCCCTATTCGAAAATCCCACCCTTTCATCATCAGGAGAAGGACTAGCGAGGGCCTTGACAGAAGAAATAGGACCAAGCCCTATCACACCAGAACCACCATCGCCACGTGGATCAGAAGAGACCGAGGAACGAGGAAGGGGACGAGGAAACACAAACTCGACTACAACAGCACAAGAAGGGGCAACATCCTCGTCGACAATGCCAATCCGGAAACCGGAACGGATGAGGCAAAGCATCATATCCCTAAGCTGAGGAACTAGAAAACCCAATGCAAAGCAACCAGAGGTCTACCCAGGAGAACGACATAAATTACCAGGCTGGCTAACCCAACTCATAGTATACTACAGGACAGTAGTATGGCAGAAAGGCCATGAAGAGGAAAAGATCCTCTATGCAACAAGCCTCCTAAAGGACGAAACAGGAACCTGGATCACGCCATACACAGAAGAACTTACCACTCCAACCTGGGAAATCTGGGCAGGATTCAAAGCAGAACTACAATAACAATTTACCGTAATTGACGCCAAAGAAGAAGCAAGTATCAAACTGAAGAAGATAAAACAAGGCAAATGATGGGTTATGGAATATGGGAATGAGTTTCCGCCTTGTGGCTAGCGAAGAGGAGTTGGATGACTCGACAGGTGGAGAACTACTCCTAGGAGGAATGAAGACTGAAGTACAAAACGCCTGGGGAGCCAGTACCGAAGAATACGAGGACCTCGAAGTACTAGCCCAATGGGCAATCAGGAAGGAAACCAAGCTGCCCACGGTCAGACACATCCAAGGATCAGCATCGACCAAGAACATTCAACGGGAGTCCATTACACCACGAAACCCAGACGAGACATATTGACCCACAAATGATGGCAATCAGATCAATGTCGAACAGGAACCTGAACAGTTGGGAAACGAGGAATGGCCCCAGTAAAAGATGGTCTGAGGGACAGACCCGAACCAAAATCCATCATCCTGGAAAACTATTACGCGGCACTCAACTACACGGAAATCCTTGAAAATGACAATGACCATATCATGGTCAAAATACGATTACACGGAGAACAGGAGTCAGTTATTATCAACGCCATGATTGACTCCGGAGCAACGGAAGACTTCATCGACCGCGAAGTCTGCAACAAACACGGGATCAAGAATATCAAAGCAAAAAACCCTAGAGAGATTTACCTGGTGGGGGGAAAACAAAGCGCTATGAGACCTGTTACCCATATGACGAATGTACCTATGGACATTAGTAGCCATAGGGAATTGGCAACCTTCTAAGTGGCAAATCTCCAAAACTATGAGGTCATCCTCAGGATGCCATGGTTAAAAGAACACAACCCAACAATCAATTAGAACGACAAAACAATCACATTCAACAGCGAACGATGTACGACTTGGTGTCTCAAATGTTCAATTGTGTTACAATCCTCTCTTCTCAGGGTGATACTTGCAGCAGGTAATCGATAGTTCGCTAACGATCACTTCTCTTAGCACAATAGCTGTTGCCATAACTAAATCCGTTGACTCCTATCTAGCAACGTCAATCGCTAGGCTCATATAAGATAGTTGTGTCTTGTTTCCCGAAAGGGTGATAGATAAAGATCTTTGGATTGAAAGTATAGTATATGAAAAAACTTAGATGGTTGCGTGAAGAACCCAAATCTCCAGGTTTTTTTCTCTTTTTTTTTTGATCTTAGATTTGTTTTGTCTTCTAGGTACAAAAAGTGCATGCAGGGCTATCTATGGCATAAAAAAACCTCCTATAACAGACCACCCAGTGCAAGGGAAAAAACCATCAACCCAACTCCTTCTGGTACAAGACCAACCGCACACCAGGCACGCAAAATAGGAAATCAAACTCGGACTAAATGGGCGGAATAAGAAAAGCAAATACATACATAAAGAGGAATCAACAGGAAAACCCTCGCCGTAGACACCAACACAATAAATAATTGTTATAACCACAATCAAACTCAAAGTAACCGACAATAAAAGAAGAACAATGGGGGTGTGGGGGCCACTCTAAACCAAAGCGGCGTTGCTAGCATTACTCAGAACCCAAGGGGTTGACGTCCGCCACCGAGGCAGTGCAATACGACGACTGAGTGTGACCGGGCGGCGCGACCATGAAGAAATCGCAAGCTGAGGCGGAGGGGCAGGAGGGTGCCAGCTGAGTGAGTGGATTGTAGCTGTAACCGAGCAACGAGATGAGACCTTGTGGGGGGAGAGGAGGGGTACACCCAGTAACCGGGGAAACTATCAGTAATAGTATGCGTGTCTGACTACGCAGCCTCTAACACAGGTGAAGAGAACAGAGAAATCGACTGTACCCAGTTGAAAGAATTTCTCCTACTGCAAACTGTAGTCCCAGCCCTCTGTAACATCTGGGAGATAGTGGTGCCGACTGTGCAAGGGCTAAGGGAGGCAGCAAAACGCGAGCGGAGACAGGAGGGAGTAGCGCCAAACGACTCCTAGAAAGAAGGACGGCAGGCCTTAAGGACATGATGAGGGAAGTAAGGCGGGAGGGGGGGGGGTGCAGCTCACGGAGAGTGCGGGAGTAGCTCACTGAGAGTGCGGGAGTAGCTCACTGAGAGTACGGAGATGGTGGATGTTGACGATGAATTCTCCTGGTGTTGAGATTTCAATCGCAGGGTGTGTAGAGGAGATGGTTCGTGAAACGCAAATCTCCTGCCCGAGGATGCCCTTATATAGGGGTTCTTCCCTCAACCCTAACCCTGCGTCACACATACTCTCGCGTCACGCCACTCATGACTCATAGTGACTCATAGTGTGAAATCCATCAGCTGACCCGTTCGAGTCAGCTGCGGCCTATCTCGCAACCAATCAAAACCTATAAAACAAGTCATATCCCCTAACGGGGTCACATGCGTGCAACCCATGACTCATAACTATGAGTCATGTACGAAATACATAAACCACATGACCACAATTGTGCGTCATGTCAAATATCAACCAATAACAATAAACCAAGGACACGCTATTGCGTCGTCATGTGAAATCCTATGAGTCAACTAATCTCATAGCGTGAAAAGTAACAAACCAATGACTAATAACCATTAGTCATGCAAGAGTCTGCCTTAGTTAGTCACCGTTTGTGACATTAGCTCCAGTCCCACTCTTGCATCGGTCTCACGATGCTAGACTCCTTCTTTCCACAGCCTACCCACCATTTGGCGCATTCTCTGTTTTGCTCAATTGTAGGCTGGTTGGAGTGTTTCCTTTTCCTTGTCGAGTCGTTCGAGGTCGTTGTCCCTTGCCACACTGATTTGGACAGCGCGATCGAGTTGGCTTCGGAGGTCCGAGATATGGCCTTCCAGGGCTTCCATGTCTGGAATGGATTTTTTGCTCCCGTGCCCCCCTCGCCGTGTCCTCACGGCTTTTCTCTTTCGTTGTTCCCTCCCGTCGTTCTTTAACAGGGTCTCTTTTTCTCCCACTTGTCTGGGGTAATATCCGGCGTCCACCTTTTCCCACCGGTCTTCTTTGCAATTGTCATTGAAACAGTGTTCCCAGCTCATGAGGTCTCTATGGGCCCTTCTGGCCCTTCTCTGACGAGGTTGTTGTTGTAGGGCCCAGTTCTCTCCTGGGTTCGCTTCTATTTCTTGTCGCCAATCGTCGTCGTGGGCGACGCTTGGTTGTCTCGATCTTCTGGTGAATTGTGGGTACCAGCCTGAGGCTTGTTTTTCGCTTAGATGGATTCCACATTCATCGTCAACACAGTCTGTCCAGCTCATGGAGACATGCGCCACCTCCCTTTTTGGTAAGCCCCTGTAATCTGGACTAGTGGGGGTAGCTTCGCGGGAGACGCGCTGGGCGTCCCTCCCTGGTGTGTGTGAGTGTTGTTCTTGTGTGATGACGTGGGAAGGTGCGGATGTCGATCTGTTGATAGTAACGTGTATCCACTCCGGGCTTTGTTGGGTAGCGCTGGGGGAATCGTTGGACTGCATGTTCTGCATGGTTGAAGTTTTCTGCCAGGTACCGGACTTTGTTGTGTTCTGGTGAGTATCCTTTCCACTTGGCTCAGTATTGAAGCTTTTAGTCGTAGAGTCGGGAGTCAATCATTTCGTCGCGTTCGTATTCATCTTCTCCTTCTATCTGAATTGGAGGAGGGGTTCTTTGATCTGTGAGGGGAATCAGTTGTCTTGGTAACATTCGAGGAGGGAGATGTGGAATGTGTTGTTTATTGCCATTGTGGGTGTTAAGGCCAGCTTATATACGGTCGTCCCAATCTTTACCAAGATTTTGAATAGTCTGATTTTCTTATATTCCAGTTTCTTTGATGGTCTCGTTGGCTTGATGTTGCGTGGCAACAACCACACCATAGCTCCTGATTGTAGGTTCGGATCGGGTTTTCTGTGTGGATTGTAGTATTCTTTTTGTCGTAATTGCGCAACCACCATCTCGTTTCTTAATGAGTCATGTAACTGAGTCATTTCTTCTGGTTTCTTTTGCCTTCCTTGTATCAAATGACCGATCATCTTGTATTCAGGGTTGATCCCGTAATTTGCAAAGAAGGGTGTGTTCTTGATGGTCTCCTGATATCTGTTGTTGTGTGCAAATTCTGTAAGTGGTAAGTGATCTCACCAATCGTCTCGTTGATAGTTGATATATCCTCGTAGATATTGTGCCAATATGGCATTAGTTTGTTCGGTCTGCCCCTCTGTTTGTGGATCGAAATGCGTGCTGAGTCTTCGTTCGATTCCTAACTTCTCCGTATTTTTCTCCGATAGGTTTGAGGTGAATAGTGTTCCTCTGTCGATGCTGATATCGTGTGGCAGTCGGTGTAATCTGACTACCTCGTTCATGAAGAGGTTGGCGAACTGCTGTGCGTCTTGGTCCTTTACGCATGGAATGAAATGGCTCATTTTGATCAGCCGATCGATGACCACCAGTATGGTGTGATATCCTTCTGATTTCGAAAGGTCTGTAATGAAGTCTAACGCTATTGATTTCCACAGTCCATCGGGGGCGTGGTTTGGCTGTCGCAATCCGTAAGGTGGATGTCGGACCACTTTGGTCCTTCGACATTTGTCACAATCTTTAACAAATGCTTTGATGTCTTCCCTTATCTTTGGCCAATAGTATTGTTGGCTGATGAGTTTGGTAGTTTTTGCCGTCCCGCCGTGCCCTGCTTGTGAGGGGTCGTGGTGTTTGGCGATCAGAGTTGTTCGTATCACTTCGTTATTTGGTATCCAAATCCTTCATTGGTACAATTAAAGGTCGTCTTTCCATTGACATAGCCCCAGCGCTATTCCTTTCATTTCTTTCCTTCCTTCCTCCAAGTTTCTTTTAATATCCTAAATTTGGTTGTTGTCTTTACTTTCTTTCTTTATTTCGCCTTCGTCCTTGTCTTGAAATTCGCTTGTTTCCAATCTGTCGAGTTTGATTTCTTCAATCTCTGTGATATCCCAGTATCGTTCCTTTGGCGGTAAGATTCCCACATTTCGAGTGAGTCTCTTATCTCCTGCTGTGGTTAGGTCCTCTTCACTGCTTGTGAGGGCGTCTCGGTTTCCTCCCTCCTTTCCTAGTCGGTATTCAATTTTGACGTTGTTTTAACTTAATTCTTCCATCCATTATGCTTGTCGCTCGCTTAGCTGCTTCGTTGTCATGATGGTTGCCAAGTTCTCATGGTCTCTATGGACGCATACTGGCTTCGGACTCACTCTCATGTATTATTCTGATTTGTGGAAAGTTTGGACTATTGCTAGTAGCATCAGCAAAATGTAAAAACCAGTCCTGGTCCACTAAGGGGGGTTATGGTCCCCTTGGTCCTCCTGGTCCACCCTGATCCACCCTGGTCCACATTTTGGGTAAAATTGCAAAAAGTCTGGATCAGAATGGATCAGAGTGGACCAGGTGGACCACAGGGACCACAACCCCCCTTGGTGGACCAGGAGCGTTCAGGACCACCTTGGACCACACTCCGACATGTTCCTGATGCTAGTTCCTTGTTGTGTATGTCATAGTTGCATTTGGCGTCCGACATTGTCTTGGATTGGTATGCCACTGGTCTCCATTTTCCGTCCTGCCATTGTTGTGACAGTATACCGGAGCAGACGTATTTTGAGACATCTGTTTCGATCTTGATTGGTGCCAGAGGGTCGAAGTAGATCAGTACCAGTGCCGTACTGAGTTTTGTCCTTAATCTGTCGAATGCTTGTTGTTCTTTGTCTCCCTATGCCCAGTTCCCGATGCATTCCTTGTTTGTCCTTGCGTATAGTGCTTTGGCTATCCTGCTGAAGCCTTCTATAAATCGTCTGTAGAAGTTGCAGAACCCTAGGAAGCATTGTATTTCCATCATCTTTTTGGGGCCCGTCCAGTCCCAGATGGCCTGTCTTTTGACTGGGTCTGTTTTGACCCCTTCTTGTCCAATGATAAATCCTAGGTACTCTGTTTCGCTTTGGTGGAATTCCCAGTTGCATGGTTTGACCTTCATCCCTGATTTTCGTATTGCCTCGAGGACGTTGCTAACATCATTTCGGTATTATTGTAGTATGTTCGAATATATGAGTACCTCATCCAGGTAGACAATACAACACCTGTCGATGCATTAGGAAAATGTCAGAACATGGTCCAAGGTGGTCCTTAACAGTCCTGGTCTATTAGGAAAATGTCGGAGCCTGGTCCAAGGTGGTCCTGAACGCTCCTGGTCCACCAAGGGGAGTTGTGGTTCCCGTGGTCCACCGGGTCCACTCCGATCCATTCTGATCCACACATTTTGAAAATTTACCGAAAATGTGGACCAGGCTGGATCAGGGTGGACCAGAAGGACCAGGGGTACCATAACCCCCATTGGTGGACCAGGACTGGTTTTTACATTTTGCTAATGTCCACGAAGGGGGGTTGTGGTCCCCGTGGTCAACCTGGTCCACTCCGATCCATTCTGATCCACACTTTTTGAAATTTCACCGAAAAGGTGGACCAGGGTGGATCGGAGTAGACCAGGAGGACCAGGGGGACCATAACCCGCCTTGTTGGACCAGGACTGGTTTTTAATTTCGCTGATGTGTGTTCCATAAGGACCTCATTGATCCATGGTTGTAACACCCCTGGTGCATTGCATGGGCCAAATGGCATGACCAGGTACTCGTATATCCCTAATTTTTTTGAAAAAGTTGTTTTCCATTCGTCCCCTTCCCTGATCCGAATAATATGGTAGGCGTCCGTGATGTCCAACTTGGTGAAGTACTTGGCTCCTCCCAGTCTGTCCAGTGCTTCACTGATGAGGGGTAGCGGGTATCAATCCTTCTTGGTAACTTCGTTGAGCTCTCGATAATCGGCGCATAGCCTGAGCATGCTATCTTTTTTCTTGACAAACATGATTGGTGTGGCCCTTTCTGACTTCAACCTTCGAATCTATCCTGGATTTTCGTTCTGTTTGATGTACTGATGGAGTTCTTCCAAGTGGTCGTAACTGAGGGAGTATATCTTCTTGATGGGTACCGTCTTTCCTTCTTCCAGATCAATTCCCCGATCGATGCCGGGTTGGTCAGGGGGTACTGTCGTGTTGTCTTCTTTCTCAAATACATCTAGGACGTGATGATATTCTTGCGAGACCGTGTCACTAACGTCTTGGTCTTGATTGCTCTTTTTTTGTTTATTATCGCCAGTTCGGTGCTAATGTTGACAGCTTTCAACTGAATTTCGTCTTCAATTTCATCCCATCTTAGGATGCCAGTTGCTTCACTTGTGCGGTAGAACTGTCGGAACGCTCTTGCCAATATTTCGTTGATTTCCATTTTTGGTTTGGCCTTGTGGCCCGGGACCCTTAGGTCTATGGTGGTGTTGGAGCTTCCGAACCCCTGGTCTCCTCTCTGGGTATCGTCCAACTGGGCAACTTCTTGTAGTTCCCCCTTGTCGATCCTCTCGACGATCAGTTCTGCGATTCGTTCTCCCTTTTCCACACGGTATGGTTAATCTCCTAAATTGGCCAGGACCACCTTTACTTTACCTATGTAGTCGCCATCGATCACAGATGCATTTGTCATGAGTCGGTGCAGGACTGCTAGACTGCTATGTGGTGCAATTTGTCCATAAGTGTTGTGGTACTCCGATGGCTATTACTGTTCCAACAATTGCCTGCCCTCTGGCAGGAAAGTCAGTTCCTTGGTTTGAGTACAGGTCGTGTCCTGCCGCCCTTCTGATCCCTTCGTAGCCACTCTGGCCTCCGCGGATGGCTTCTTAACTCTGACGCTCTGGTTACTGGCCGTTGCGTCTTTCCTGGCTTGGACTTTGGAGAATCTCGTAATGAGATTCTCTTCCAGGGCTTTTTCTTCAGGTACCGTATAGGCAACGGGCGAACATTTGAGACACCAAGTGGTACATCGTTCGCTGTTGAATGTGATCGTTTTGTCGTTCCAATCGATTGTTGGGTTGTGTTCTCTTAACCATGGCATTCTGAGGATTACCTCATGGTTTTGGAGATTTGCCCCTTGGAAGGTTGCCAATTCCCTATTGCTACTAATGTCCATAAGTACTTTCGTCATATGGGTAACAGGCCCCATAGCCCTTGGTTTTCCGTCCACCAGGTAAATCTCCCTTGGGTTTTTTGCTCCGATCATCTTGATCCCATGTTCCTTGCAGACTTCTCAGTCGATCAAGTCTGCTGTTGCTCTGTAGTCAATTATGGCGTTGATAGTGACTGACTCCTTTCCGCGGTGTAGTTGTATCTTGACCATAATATGGTCATTGTCGTTTTCAAGGATTTCTGTGTAGTTGCGTGCCGCGTAATAGTTTTCCAGGAAGATGGGTTTTCGTTCGGGTCAGTCCCTCAGACCATCTCTTAAGGGGGACATTTGTCGTTTCCCAACTGTTCGGGTTCCTCTTCGATATCGATCTCCCTGATCTTGGGTTTTGACTGCCAGGGGGCAGGTCTCTTCGTCGGCTGCCAGCTCCTGGTTTGTGCGCTGAAGGGTTTGGGCCTATCTTTCTTTGTGCAGTTTCTGGCTAAGTGTCCAGGTTGTGCGCCTTTGAGACATAGTTGTTCTTGCATTCTCCTTTGGAATTCCTCTCTTGAGATGTTGAACCTTGGTCGTTTCCTGGTACCATCGAATTCCATGGGATTGCCGTACATCAGAAAAATGTCGGAGGGTGGTCCAAGGCTGTCCTAAACCCTCCTGGTCCACCAAGGGGGGTTGTGGTCCCCATGGTCCACCTGGTCCACTCCGATCCATTCTGATCCATACTTCACGAAAATTTACCGAACATGTGGACCAGGGTGGATCAGGGTAGATTAAGAGGACCAGGGTGACCATAACCCC
>Ga0307507_10012466_pt1 | contig 10501 bp, 7 predicted proteins | sample 7_EM_MG_FD_207223 | JGI IMG/M metagenome (GOLD analysis project Ga0307507, IMG submission 207223) | Populus trichocarpa ectomycorrhiza microbial communities from riparian zone in the Pacific Northwest, United States - 7_EM | ecosystem: Host-associated > Plants > Roots > Unclassified | place... | reverse complement strand
TTCCCTGAGCCGTACCGGGACGGGATGCGCGTCCAGTTCGCCTTCGAGGACCAGGTGTGGAGCGGCTTCCTGTTCGGCCGGCACTATTTCGGTTCGCTGTGGTACTACCTGCCGGCCGCGCTGGTGGTGAAGACGCCGCTGGGCACGCTGGCGCTCTGGCTGGCCGGTGCCGGAGTCATGGTCGCGATTCCCCGGTTGCGCCCGGCCGCGCCCTACCTCTTCGTTCCCACGGCCGTGCTGCTGGCCGCAGCCATGACAGGCAACCGTGACTTCGGCGTCCGGTACGCGGTCTTCGTCCCGATGTTCCTGGCGGTCGCGGCGGCCGGCGTGGTTGCCCTGCGGCGGCGGTGGACGCACGTCGCGGCGGCGGTCCTGGTCGCCTTCGCCGCGGTCACCTCGCTGCGGGCATTCCCGTACTACCTGCCGTATTCGAACGAGGCGTTCGGCGGGCCGGCGAAGACCTCTTTGCGCCTGCACGACTCGAATGTCGACTGGGGCCAGGACCTGGGCCGGCTGGCCGACCGCTTGAGACAGCGCTACCCGGGTGAGCGGATCTGGCTCGTCTACAAGGGCAGCGGCGTGCCGTCCTACTACGGGATCGATGCCGCCGACCCGCTCCGCGTGCCCCCGGACCAGGTGCGCGGCCTGCTCGTGGTGTCCGATACCTCCGTCGCCACGGCCGACGACCACCTGGCGGCGCTGATCGGCAGCAGCACGCCTGTCGACGAGGTCGGCCACTCCATCACCATCTACCGCCGGCCCTAGCCCGCATACGGCTGAAACGGCAAAACGGTTGCCACGGAATGATAACGAAAAGATTTCTTTTGGCAGGTTTACAAGGCGGGGCTGGATTTCTAGGATTCCGCAACACGAGCCGGAGTGCTCGCGAGTTTCGTGGGGACATGGAGGTCCGGTATGGCGCGCGCCGGGCGGCGACGAGCTGGGCGGTCCAGGACGACCGACGCGGCCGATTTTCCGGCCGTGGATACGGAGCTGGTGAAAGCGGTTTCCGACCCGGAAGAGCATCGAGTGCGTCTCGAACGCCAGGCGCAGGAAGCGGCCTATCCGCAACAGCGGGTAGGCGCGCGAATCCGCTGGGTGGCTGCCGTGCTGGCCGGACTCGTGGTGGTGGGCAGCGGCGTGCTGCTGGTGACGGTGTCGAGCACTTCACTGCCGCGTCCGGCGGCGTTGCCGGCGGTTCCGCTCCCGCTGGCCACCGCACCGGCGACGTCGAGTGTCAGCCGTCCTCCGACTCAGCCCGTTGCGCCGGTGCCCACGCTTACGACGTCGGTCGCGGCGACCCGGTCGAGTGTCGCGCAGCCGCCGCCCGTCCCGCTCGCCGTGCGTTGCCCGGGCGCGCGCACGACGACGCTCAACGACGATGCGGCTGACATCACCTACAACGGCTCGTGGAAGGTCAGCCGCAACCGCGGGTTCGGCGACTTCGGCGACGACGTGCATTTCACGGCATCGAACGGCAGCTTTGCCGGCCTCTCCTTCTCCGGAAGCGGCATCTCCCTCTTCAGCGAGACCAACTCCGACGAGGGACGGATGGACGTCTTCCTGGACGGAGTCTTCCAGCGCACGGTCGACACCACCAGCGAGACCAGGCGCGTGCAGCAGGTCGTGTTCTCCGCCTGCGGTTTGCAGCCGGGCTTCCACAACATCCGGGCCGTCAAGCGCAGCGGCGACTACATGCTGATCGACAGGTTCGACGTCACCCCTTGATCCACCTGGCTCGGGTTTGCCCGAGCACGACGTCGTTTCGCCGTCCAGAGCGGCGAAATCTTCCTCGAGCGGGTCGGCCACCCGGATCCATGTTCGCTCAAGGCCCTGCGCGCCGCGTTCCAGCGGCTTCTTAGTGGTCTTCGTCGGCGCGGTGCGAGCGTGACACAGATTTCCGGCCGCGCTACTCGAGGCGAAGGAGTGCTCGTCAGGATGGTCATTGAACTGCCGATAACGCCGGTGTCCACCGGCCACGAGTTACACGCGCCGAGCATCCGGCGCGATCGTGTCACACCGGGGCAGGGTGACGACGCGCGCCGGCCGGTTTATCTGGTCCAGCAGGGTGTCTGGAACATGTCACTGGAGTCGATGCCGCTGGCCGCGGGATACCTGAAGTCGGTCGCGCTGGCCGACGACGACCTCCGGGCCGCGTTCGACATCGAGATCGTCAACTATCGCGGGGGGCTGACCCGGACCGAGATGGCCAACGAGCTCTACGGCAGGCCGCTGCCGGACGTGCTGGCGTTTTCCGTGCTGGGCTGGAACTTCCAGACCTTCGGTGCGCTGGCCGAGACCTACAAGCAGCTCCACCCGGACGGCTGGGTGATCTTCGGCGGTACGCACGTGGCCAATCAGGCCGAGCGCGTGTTCCGCCTGTACCCGGAGGTCGACGTCGTGGTGAACGGCGAGGGGGAACTGATCTTCCGTGAGCTGCTGCTCGCGCGCCGTGCGGGGGTCCCGAAGTCCGAACTCGGCCACATCACCGGGATTTCGTTCCGGACCGAGACCGGCGAAGTGCGGACGACGGCGGATCGCGAGCGCATCGACGACCTCGACATCATCCCGTCGCCCATCCTGACCGGGGCGATCGACCTGACCGACGACGCGGGCAGGTTCCGCTACGACGTCGCGCTGATCGAGACCAACCGCGGCTGCCCGTACAAGTGCTCGTTCTGTTACTGGGGCGGCGCGACCGGGCAGCGGATGCGGGCGTTTTCCCGTGAGCGCCTGCGTCAGGAGCTCGAGGTGTACGCCAAGCACAAGGTGCACACCATTGTCGCGTGCGACTCGAACTTCGGCCTGCTTCCGATCGACGAAGAGTTCGTCGACGACCTGATCGAGATCCGCGAGCAGTACGGCTACCCGCGGGCGCTCGAGACGTCTTGGGCGAAGAACAAGTCGAAGACGTTCTTCTCCATCGTGCGCAAGATGAAACAGGCCGGGATGCGCAGTTCGTTCACGCTCGCGCTGCAGACGCTCTCAGGTGACGCGCTGGCGACGATGAATCGCAAGAACATGAAGGTCAACGCCTGGGAAGACCTGGCGGAGTGGCTCGAACAGGAGGGCCTCGACTGCTACGCCGAGCTGATCTGGGGCGCGCCGGGCGAGACCGTCGAGTCCTTCATGGAGGGATACGACAAGCTCGCCAGGCACGTTTCGCGGATCGCGGTGTACCCCTTGCTGTTGCTGCCCAACACCGAATACGCGGACAAGAAGGACGGATACGGGATCATTTCGGTCCGTGGCGACAACGACGACTTCGAGTACGTGCTGGCACACGACACGATGACGTTCGCCGAGAACCAGCAGATGGCGCGGTTCATGTTCTGGGCCCGGGTGGTCGCCGAGAACGCCGTCCTGCGCTACATCTGGATCGGCCTGCGCGAGTTCGCCGACATCACCCAGTCGCAGGTGCTGCGTGATCTCGACAGCTGGGTCTCGGCCTGCGACGACGAAGCAGCCGTGGTGCTGAAGGAGATCGCGATCCGCTCGATCGGTGGCAGTGACGTGCTGGGGGAGGCGATCGGCTATCTCTACGGTTACCCGCAGGCCAAGCGGCTCCTCCGGAAGTGGTGGGCCGAGTCCGTCCTGCCCCGGGTGAAGCCGGAGGCGGCGGGCGTGCTGGACGCGCTCTTCGACTACGACCTGCTCACCCAGCCGATCTACCACCCTGATGACGCCGAAGGACCCGCCGAGGAACTGCCGGTCGTGCGCGTCCGCGGAGAGGACTACTTCCTCCGCCGCGACGTCCGGCTGGATTACGACATCCCGGCGATCCACGCGGCGCTGCGTGCGGGGGAGAAGCCTCCGCTGGATCCCCGGCCCGTGACGTTCGACCTCTATTACCGCACGGGCGCCGAAGCAGTGGCGGCTTCGACGAACCACGAGGTGATCGTCCACTTCATGGGGATGACCACGGACGAGGTGCTCCGTTCGGCGGCGGCCGGCGCCGACGAACTGTCGGTGGCCGCGACGGGCTGAAGCCGGGAAACGCGAATCGGGGTGGATGCCGTGGCATCCACCCCGATTCGCGTTCCCAGAACGGGTCAGAAACCCGCTCGGGTCTCCGCGTACTCCTTGGCCAGCCGCAGATTGCCCAGGCTGTTGGTGCCGAGCACCCGGCGCAGATAGTTCCGCGCCCCCTGGACGGTGGTGCCCTCGCCGAGCAGATGCGTCCGGTCGGGGATGATCGTGGCGGTGTGCCGGGCCCGCGACTCCACGCCCTCGGGTGTCTGCACGAACTCCCAGTGACCGGTGTGCGCCGCCAGCATCGCGGGCGTCTTGATCTGCTTGTACACGATCTTGTGGTGCGGCAGGCAGATCCGGACCGAACGCGTGGTGTGCGCGGCGCCGTCCCCGGAAACGGTGTCCATGTCGAAGAACTGGATACCGGGCACCGACTCCTCGAGCGTCAGCGCCTTCACATGCGGGATCCGCTCCGGCCACTTGTCGGCTTCGTAGAGGTACTGATAGGCGTCCTCGATCGCGCCTGAGACGAACAGCGAATCCTCGAACGAGATGATGCAGCGGGCAAGCTCGTCGCGATTCTCGGCGGCGTACCGCAGCGTATCCAGGTAGACGCCGGTGCCGCGGCGCATCGCTTCCAGCCTGGTGGCGGCCAGCGCGTCGTCCTGGGTCAGCAGCTCGAAGTCGTGTCGCATGTGGACGAGCGTGCTGCCGCCGTCGTGCGCTTCGAACGTGAACCCGCCGCCCATCTCGGCGAAGGGCGGTGCGACCGGCTCGTGGCGGAACAGGATCCGGTTGCCGCCGTCCTCGCTCCAGCGGCGGGCTTTCCACGTCCGGACGGTGCGGTCGTCCACCAGCGCCCAGTGCTGGATCAGCTCCGCCTCACCGGTCCGCTCGAGGTACTCGGCGTGGATCGCGCCCGGGTGCAGTTGCGGCCAGGTCTCGACATCGAGCACGAGCTCGCGCACGACGTCGATCGGGGCGTGGATGAGGAGTTTTTCCTCCGTTGTGTGCTTTTTCGATGTCGACACCGATCGTCCTTTCTGTCCCTGCGCACGGCTGCCTCGGATCCACCGTCTTCACCGGCGCTTGAAGGTGGCTCCAAGCCGGCTTGACCCCGCCGCTCCACAGCCGTTCAAGCACCCTTGGATCCTGTTCGGACACGCTGGCGGGCAAGAACCCTTGCGATATTCGGGAAACGGAGAGCATCGTGACCGCACAGCTGGCCCAGCCGGGGGAAATCGCTTCCGGCAGCCTCTATGTCGAGGTTCAGCAGTTCTACGCCCGGCACATGCACCTGCTGGACTCCGGCCAGGCGGACGAGTGGGCGCAGACGTTCGCCGAGGACGGGACGTTCGACGCGCCGACCATGCCGGAGCCGGTCAGGGGGCGGGCGGCCATCGCCGCGGGAGTGGCGAAGGCGACGAAGGAACGCGCCGCCGCGGGGGAGATCCAGCGGCACTGGCACGGGATGGTCGACGTCCGGCCCCGACCGGACGGGGCTCTCGATGTCCGGTGCTACGCCCTGGTTTTCAGCACTTTCAAGGGGCAGGAGTCGCGCCTGCACCGGGTGTGTGTCTGCGAGGACGTGCTCGTGCGGGTCGACGGCCGGCTGATGGTCTCGACGCGCAGGGTGACCCGCGACGACCTCTGACGCCGGAACCCCGAGCGGCGGTGCAGGAGGATTCCGCTCCGCCGCTCGGGGGTTCACGGCCGTGCGACAAGGTGACAGCCGGCCAGCAGATCCTCCGGAGCCGCCGTCGAGGTCGTGCTCGCCGCCAGGTATCCGTCCGGCCGGATCAGTGCGATCCCGCCCGCGGCCAGCCCGAACGACCGGGCGAGCGCGTCACCGGGATCGGCAAGGTCCGCTCCGCCGACGCGGCGCAGCGTCACCGCGTCGCCGTAGTGCTTTTCGATGCGGATCAGCTGGTCTTCGTCGGCCGTGCCGAAGACCAGCAGTGTCCACCGCGGATCGGTCATACCCTCACAGAGCGCGGCCCAGCCCGCGGATTCGCGTGCGGTCTCCGTGGAACACCCGACCCGGTCACCGGGTGTGAACCCGTCGGTGGCAGGACGAGGTTCCGGCATCGTCAGCGGGCTCGCCGCGTAGTTCTGGGCGAGGCCCGACATCCCGCGCAGGATCTTGCGCTCGGCGCGTTTCTTCGCCGGTGTCAGCCGGTTGAGCAGGCCGAGGCCGATGGGCAGGAGCACCGGGGCCAGCACGTTGCGCAAGGCGATGAGCGCCGTCGCCGTCTTCGTCGAACCGAGCAGGAGCTGTCCGACCGGGACACGCTCGGCTTCGTAGCTGTCGAGGAGTTCCTCGGCGGCGTTCCCGCGCACGACGTCCGCGAGCTTCCAGCCGAGGTTGACCGCGTCCTGGACGCAGGTGTTCATGCCCTGGCCCGAGGCCGGGCTGTGGACGTGTGCCGCGTCGCCGACGACGAAGCAACGGCCTGCTCGCATCCGCTCGATCATCCGCTGCTGGATGGTGAACACCGAGATCCAGCTGGGTTCCGCGACCTCCACCTGCCGCCGCAGCGCGTAGGAGATCTTCCGTTGCAGCCGGGCACGCACCACTTCGGGCTCGTCCGAGGTGGTGGCGTCCGCGGTGTCCAGCACCCGCCACTTCCCCTCGTCCGGGAACGGGACGAGCAGGATGGTGCCCCGTCCGGTGTGCATCCAGTGCAGGCTGTCCCTCGGCAGGCCGAGGTCGATGTGCGCGTCGGCGATCAGCCATTTCTCGGTGGAGTCGCCGAGCAGGCGCAGGCCGAGCTGTTTGCGGACGGTGCTGTGCGCCCCGTCCGCGCCGACCAGCCACGGTACCCGGCAGGTTTCCTCCCGGCCGTCCTCGTGCCGGAGCTTGGTCACGACCTCGTCGCCGGTGTCCTCGAATTCCGCCAGTGCCACCGACCATTCGACGGCCACGCCGTAGCCGGCGAGCTTGTCCCGCAGCACCTGCTCGGTCAGGACCTGGTCGATCTGCAGGGTGAACGGGAAGCGGGTCGGCAGCTCGGAATAGTCGGTGCCGAACCGGATCAGCCTGCGACCTCGCATGTGCATCGAGAAGTTGGCGACCCGGTGGCCCCTGGCCAGGATCTCGTCCAGGATCCCCATCTGGTGGTAGGTCTCCAGGGTGCGCGCGTGGGTGGCCGTGGCGCGGCTGGTGACCGCGGGCGCGGCGGCCTTGTCGATGACGCGGACGCGCAGGCCGCGCCGGGCGAGCTCGTGTGCCGCGGTGAGCCCGGCGGGTCCGCCGCCGACCACCAGGACGTCGGTGGTGTCGTTCCTTGTGCCACTCATCGGTTTCCTCCAGGCGCGGTGCGAGCGGGCCGGTCGAGCGTGGCCGCGCCGACTCGATGGGTGGCGGAAGCCGGGTGGAAGCCGCGTGCCTTCGTCGTCGGCGGAGTTCGACCGGACCTGGATCCGCCGCTGAGCCCGGCTCCCGAGGATCACCGGTACCGCCCATCGCAGGAGGTAACCGATCATGACGTCCGACGCGAGTCTGCTCACCGGTCCGCCGCTGGATGTGCTCGGCGATCTGGTGTACGGACCGCGCATCGACCACTTGCTCACCCGTGCGGCCACCGTCGCCGGAGCGCGGGAGGCGTTGCTGACCCCTGGATCGGGCATCCGCTACGCCGAGCTGGACGCAGACGTGAGCGCACTCGCGGCCGCCCTGTGGCAGCGGCTGGGCAGAGCCGGTGTCACCGTGGCGATGGCGATGGAGCTGTCCCCGGCCTACGCACTCGGGTTCTTCGGGATCACCAGGTCGGGCAACACCGCGGCGCTGGTCAACCCGCTGCTGCCGCCCGACCGGCTGGCGCATGTGCTGCGGCTGTCCGGCGCGGAGGTCGCGATCCTGCCGATGAGCGCCTATCGCCGCCTCGAGCCGTTGCTCGGCACCCTCCCGGCGCTCAGCCTGGTTGTGTCCACGGAGGACGAATCCGGCATGCCCGGCTTGGCCGATCTGGTGCGCGAAGGACGAGGGCAGCGGCTGCCCGACGTCGACGGCGGTGACGCGGTGGCGTGCCTGCAGTTCACCAGCGGAACCACCGGCCCGGCGAAGGCGGTTCGCCTCACCCACCGGAACCTGCTGGTCAATGCCGCGCAGACGGCGTACGGCCATCGGCTCGACGAAAACTCGGTGCTGTTCAACCACTTGCCGGCGTTTCACATCATGCACCTGACCATCGGCACGGCCGTGGCCGCGACGCATGTGCTGTGCGCCGAGCCGGACCCGGCCGAGGCAGTGCGTGCCGCGGCGCGCGCGGGAGCGACCCACTTCTACAGTCTTCCCGCGAGGCTCGCGAAACTGGCGGGCGACCCGGTGCTGCCCTCGCTGCGGATCCCGTCGCTGCGGGCGATGCTCTCCGGTGGTTCGGCGTTGTCGCCCGATGCCGCCGAAGTCCTTTCCTCACAGTTCGGTGTGCCGGTGGCACAGGGTTTCGGGATGGCCGAGACCTCGCCGATCACTCATCTCGCCGACCTGCGCGGCGGTGCCGTGCCGCGTGGTTCGGCGGGCGTCCTGGTGCCCGGTGCGCAGGCACGGATCGTCGACCTGGAAACCGGCGCGGTCGCCCCGATCGGGGCGACCGGGGAGCTCCAGGTGCGGGGGCCGCAGTTGATGAAGGGGTACGTCGGCCGGGAACCCGGCGAAGACCTGACCGCGGACGGGTGGCTGCCGACCGGGGACGTCGCCCGCTTCGGGTCCTCCGGCGACCTGTTCATCGTCGATCGGATCAAGGATCTGTTCAAGCGGGACAACGAGATCGTGTCCCCGGCGCTGATCGAAGAGGTGCTGCGCGGGCATCCGGCGGTCGCGGACTGCGTGGTGTACGACCACCCGCACCCGTTCAGCGGCGCGGTGGCCCACGCGCTGGTGGTCACCCGAGGCGAGGCGGGTGAAGCCGAACTGGCCGCGTTCGTCAACACGCGGGTGGCCGGGCACGAACGGATCGAACGGCTTGCCTTCGTCGCCACGATTCCCCGGTCGCCGACCGGGAAGGTCCGGCGCAGCGAGCTGCGCACACTCGCGATCGCAAGTGTCCACAGTGTCCATCATGGAGAGGGAAACATGTTCACCTTCATCAACCGATTCACCGTGTCCGGAGACCCCGTCGAGTTCGAGCGGGTGCTCGCCAAGCTGCACGGCTTCATGAAGGCTCAGCCGGGGTACGGTTCGCACCAGCTGTACCGGTCGAAGAAGGACCCCCAGATCTATGTGGAGATCGCCCACTGGGACGCTCCGGAGGCGCACCGGGCCGCCGTGTCGTCCGTCGGGTTCGCCGCATGGATCGACGAGCTGCGACAGCTGACGACCGCGGACCCCGCGCCGTTCGTGCCGGTGGAGCTGGCGGAGGTGGCCGCGGGCGCCTGAACCGTGTGACTGTCGGGTTGGGTTTCAGGCAGGCGGTTGCGCCTCGGCTTCGCCGTCGGCTGCACCGGCGCGTGAGGAATCGGCGCCGGCGCCCCGGGCGGTGAAAGTCCTTTAAGGACTCGATGTGATGAAGGGGCCTTTCATTCCGTCTGGTGGACTGAAGGGGCCCTTCATTACATCGCAGAACCCTTGATGGGGCCCGATTTCATCCGACTTGCCCGGATTGGCGATCTGATGAAGGACGCTTTCAGTGGATCCAGCGCACTGAAGGCGTCCTTCAACGCGTCATTCACGACCTTCGGAGGACAACGCTACCTTTGCCTTGCCCCTCAATAGATCCGCGTCGAAAACCTAGGCGCAACAACATGCACCCACCCATTGCCCTCTGAGACAACAGAATACCGACGGGCCCGCAGCCACCGACGACCGCGGGCCCGTCAGCCTGCCCAGATTCAAACCTTCTGTCGCAGGGTCTCGTCGATGACCTGGAGCAGGGCACCCGGCGTCGTCGCCTCGACGACGACGTCGTCCGGCAGTGCCCGCCCGATCCGCTGCTCGATCCGGCCGACCGTGTTGAACAATGCCAGCGAGTCGTAGCCCAGATCCTCGAACGCGACGTCGGCGATGTCGCCGCCGAGGTCGACGGCTTCGTCGGTGCCCGCGCTCTCCACGAGAACCCCCACGAGGTCTTTGAGGGTGAATTCAGTCATCAGGACTCCTTACCTTTCTCCGGTCGTTTCACACGGTGCGGACGACCATTGCGGCGTTGGATCCGCCGTGGCCGCGTGCGAGGACGAGCGCTGTGCGCAGGTCTGCCTCACGCGGCTCGTCGAGCACCAGGTCGATCAGGCCCGGAAAGCGGTCGTTCGCCAGATGGATCGCGGCCGGGACGACGCGGTCGCGCAAGGCGAGGAACGCCGTGGCGAGGTCGAGGCCGCCGCCTCCCGCGAGCAGCCGTCCGGTCATCGTCTTGGGTACCGACACGGGCACGCCGCGCGGGCCGAACACGGCCGCCAGGGTCTCGGCCTCGACGCGGTCGAGGTCGGGGACCCCGCTGGCGTCGGCGAAGACGACATCGATCTGGCCGGGGCCGAGTTCGGCGTCGGCGAGCGCGAGGTCGATCGCACGACGCAGGCCCGGCGGGCGGGATGA
>Ga0307507_10012463_pt1 | contig 10504 bp, 13 predicted proteins | sample 7_EM_MG_FD_207223 | JGI IMG/M metagenome (GOLD analysis project Ga0307507, IMG submission 207223) | Populus trichocarpa ectomycorrhiza microbial communities from riparian zone in the Pacific Northwest, United States - 7_EM | ecosystem: Host-associated > Plants > Roots > Unclassified | place... | reverse complement strand
CTCCTCACCACCCTCGGAAAGGAGTTCACAAAAGCTACCCACTGAGCAAAGAAACACCGGACCCCCGACTCCTACACCACGGCGAGACAGTCCAAGCTCATTACTTCAAAGCCATCAAGAGAGCCAAGGCCTTCTATTGGGCCCATTGCTCGCTAAAACCTCCCCGAACAACATCGGGACGGCCAAACAATTGGTCGACCCAGGAAAGACCCCTAGGTTTCCCTCCCTCCCAGATGCCTCGGCCCCAGTCACCGTCAATGATGCACTCTTGAACCACTTTTTCCCCCTCAAAGAACCCCTGCCTAGCTGGGGACGCCTGACAAAAAAGCCCTCCGCCACCCCCCTCACCAATGAGGAAATTTGACTCGCCCTTTCCAAGAGCTCCCCGACCTCGGCACCGGGTCCCCACGGAATCCCCTACTCCGTATGGAAAGAGATAAACCACATCAATCATGCGATCATCCTCGACCTCCTCTCCCCCCTGATAGCATTTGGGTACCACCCCCCGTCTCTGAAAGCCGCCAACTGTGTAGTTCTAGCTAAGCCCAGCAAGGCCTCCTACGACACCCTCAGCTCCTTCTGTATCATTGTCCTCTTTAAAACTATCTCTAAGATCCTCGAACGGGTGATGACGGTCAGGATGTCTGCCATCGCCAAGTCCAAGCGCGTCCTCCACCCGAACCAGTGCGGCTCCCGCCCCGGGCTTAGCGCCAGTGACGCCTGCCTCGCCCTTACACTGGAGATAAAAACCCTCCAGAAACCCAGGCTGAAAGTCTCCACCCTCTTCCTGGACATCAAAGCTGGCTTCGACAATGTCAATGCCCCCACCCTCGGAGCCAGAGTCCTGGCCTGCCACGTACCCTCCTACATGGTCGACTGGGTATCCTCCTTCCTGTCGGAAAGAACCTGCACTATAGTATTCCAAGGCTCCCCCACCATTTCCTCCCCGGTCTCCGTCGGTACCCCCGAGGGGTCCCCCATCTCACCCCTTCTTTTTCTTCTCTACGTCGCTCCCCTCCACATGTCGGTACATAGGGGTCTTATGGTCTCCTAGGTCGACGACTTCTCGATCACTGTGGGCTCCCCCTCCAACAGGGGCAACATACGCCGCCTACAAGGATTCTTCTCCACCATATCCGCAAGGGGCCGGGACCTGGGCGTGTCCTTCTCAGTCCCCAATACAGAACTGATTCACTAGCGAACCCCAAGCGAGAGGACCACCCCCTCAACGGCCCCCATCGAACTAGAGGGCCACCTCTTCCACCCCGCCGGGGTCGTTAGGTGGCTTGGCTACTGGTTCACACCCGCCATCTTCCCCACCCACCACTTCACACACAGGCTGTCCCTAGCCCAGACTATCTTCTCCTTTGTCAAACACCTGCCCTCGCCAGGGGCAGGCGTACGCCCTTTCCTCTGCCACCGCATTGCCTCCGGCCTCCTCTGTCCCATACTCACTTACGGAGCCGACCTACTCTCCCCGACGTACACCGCACTCAGAGGCATGACTAGCTTCTGGCCCAGAGTCCAAAGATGGACGCCAAAAAACTTCTTCTCCACCCCGACCTCCATCCTAGCCTGCGAGGCCTGCCTCGCACCGATCATCTCCTATTGCAGATCCAGAAGATCCTTGGCCGCCCTCAGAATTGCCTGCGCTCCCCCATACGCCAACACTCCCTCAGCCAGACTCCCACAGTCTTTCCCCTCCCTCTCCGCGTTGAGGGCCCAAGACTCAAGCAGATACCTTACACAGGGCCTCTCGTCTGTTCACCTCCCCCTAGACTAGTGGACAAAACTCCCTCCCCTCCCTTGAGGAAGCACCTCCCGGTCGACGCCCTCGCTCACCTCACCCTGCCGCTGCAAGAACGACTCACATTGTTTCCTCTCGTCCTGCACGCCCCTCCCCCGACCGGTACCAACATCCCCCCACCAGATCTCATGAGAAAAACCTACTGAGCGCTACGAGCCCGAGCTAGGAACATGCTACTCCAAGACGGGGCTACCGACGCCGCCACACCCTCTTACTACGAGTACCCCCCCTCCCTCACCCCGCGCCCCTTCATGGGCTTAGGAAAGTTCGTGGCAGGGAGAGTCCACCAAATGCGAGCGGGAAAAGGTTACCTGGCCGCGCACCCATCCTTGTTTAACGAGGACCCTGACCTTACCTGCCCCCGCTGCGGAACTGAGGCTGAGACCTTCCAGCACGCCATCCTCACCTGCCCTGCCCAAGCAAGGGTCCGAGACCTCCTACGAAAAGCTATCTCCTCCCTCGGACAAGACGCCACTTTATGGTCTAGACCCCACCTTATACGAGCCCTGGGCGAGTTCATCGCAGACACAAAGACAGGCTTCCCCCTGGACATGATCCCCGAATGCTTTTTTGTTTCTTTTTCATCCTCCTCCTTGTCTCAAGTTTAAAGTAGCTTAACCTGTAAGAGTTTACTTTGTAAGAGGTGCTTTGGTTTGCTTGACTTTCCATACATTTAGCTTTCCTTGCAAAAAGCGCACGAACGACAAGTAGTTTGTAGTGCTATGATTTCCTTATATGTTGTTTCCAAGAGGAACATGAGCCGAATGGTTTTAGGTTAGGGAGAATTTCTGTAAACGCGGAGGATAAGGGCTTTGGTTTCTTTTGTTGTTTGTTTTGATTTATAGGTTTTGTTCTTTCCATAGCTAGCGCTTGACGAAGCTTCTTGTACCTAGAAACAATGTACGCATGATAAAAAAAAAAAGAAAAAAAAAGAAAAAAAAAGCATGAGATTTGGGTCACGAACCATCTCCTCTACACACCCGGCGATTGAAATCTCAACACCATGAGAATTCATCGTCAACATCCACCGCCGCACTCTCAGTGAGCTGCAGCCGCACTCTCTGTGAGCTGAACCCTCCCCCTCCCGCCTTACTTCCCTTATCATGTCCCTGGGCCCTGGTGTCCTTGTTTCTAGGGGTAGTTTGGCTCTACTGCCTCCTTTCTCGGCACTTGTTTCGCTGCCTCGCTTAGCATTTGCATGGTCGGCAACCCCTCTCTCTCGTCAATGGGTCGGTCCCAGTCTCGGGTTATCATCGAAGTAGTGGTCCTGGTAGCTCTGCTCCCTGGTATTGCACTACCTCCTTGGATCACTGGTTGGTACGGTCGGCATCGTCGCAAAGGCCTGATCTCGTTTTGGTCCTCCCTCCCTCGTACTTCTACTTCATTGGGCACACCCTTCCCCTCCCCTACTTGGTCTTCGTCCCGTGGCTCGGTTATAGCCAACACCCCCCACCTGGCTCAGTCGCTCCGGCGTCTGGCCACCATTCACCTCGCTTCCTCCTAGGACTCGTGGACTCCCTCAGCCTGACCCGCCACACGTTATACCATTAGCCCCGCGGCCCGGGTCTATATTCCTCCGGTACTATTACCTTCGTGCGCGGTTGTGTTCGGTAATAAGCATACTCAGGGATCGTTAAAGGCCTTCGCAGCAGATGAGCTTTCTCTAGGGCCTCTACTTCGGATTTGAGTTTTTTTGCTTTTTCTCACTGTTGGGTTTTTTCTTGGGATTCTGGTGGATGCTTTCTTTTGGTTGTGAGTTTCATGTATATTTTGTTGTAGTTTTTAACACCCGGGCGCTTGGTGCGGGTTTTGACCCCGGGTTCTTTCTCCCACGGTTTCCACCGCCTCGACGATGGGTTGGACTGGGTGCAAGTTTGTTGCGGCCATAACCTTCGCGGTTACATGCTATTTTTGTACTTAATGCTTCGGCCTTCGGTCTCAGCGAGAAACAAAATTTAAAATATGATAAAAATAAATAAAAATAAAAATAAAAATAAAAATAAAAAAGGCATGAGATTTGGGTTCTTCATGCAACCATCTAAGTTCCTTCATACACTATCCATTCAATACAGATTTCTTTATTTATCACCCTCTCGGGAATCAAGACACGACTGTCTTATATGAGCCTAGCGATCGACGTTGCTAGATAGGAGTCAACGGACTTAGCTATCGCAGCACTTATCAGGCTAAGAAGAAGTCATTGTTAGGAAACTATGGGTTACCTGCTGCAAGGATCACCTGGAGTGGAGAAGATTGTAACAACGGGTCTTCTGGTTTACCGCTGGATATGTGCATTGGATCTTCACTGGTGATTCATGGAAAGAGAGATATCGGATGAGTTTTTTGTGTTGATTGTCTTGGGATGTTGAACTCGACTATATCTTCCTCGTAAATCTCGTAAATCCACCGATCCTCTTGCAACGTGTGAAAGATTTCTTTTACAAAAGAAATAGTTTCCAGCTTGTCTCTGCTTACCTGCCTGTCTTTCAGACAGCCTGTGGAACTAGGTAGAGTTGAATTGTCTTGTTTTGGAGGATTCCTTCAACTATAGGTCCCAATAGCTGGTATCTCGTAGTGATATCTGGATTTCGAAGGAGGCTAGAGGTTGTTCCACTCTTCCTTTGCGTCTTCTTCGGTTTCCTCGTATGTCTCAAGAAATGTCCGAATGAATTCCATGGAGATTGGTGCTATAAGACAGTCGTCTATATAGTAGGGTAGGTATTGTGGGGTCTAGTGAATCTGGATCTCGTCTAGTTCTTGATCGATAGTAACCCCGTAGGGTACGATAGGTGAACCTAGGGGATGATCGCCGTGCGATAGTGGTTCAGGATATCTTCGTAGGATTCGATTTTCGAAGAGGTCTTGCCTCACTGTCTGATGTATATTTTCGGTTATATACATTGTCGTGACAGTTCTGTTCATGTCTAGTGAGCCTTGGTAACAAGTAGAACTATCAATATACTGTTAGGGGTAGCCGGTATGGTAACTAGTAGTACCAGACTAGACTTTATACTCGAATGGTTCTATAGATGGAGAATCTTGTCTCAGAAGGCTAGTAGTAAAGTGTAACTTAGTTACTCGTGTGATATAAAGATATTCAGGAAATAATAGTTTTCTAACTTCTTATATTGATAAGATATCTTCTCTGGTGCTTGATGATTCTGTTTAAGTGAGGGAGGCACTTCGATATTTATATTCCGCGTTTGAGTCGTCACGGGCGACATGTTCTATCCATACAAATCAAGTATTGACCGAACTAATTTCTCTGAACTCGTAAGTGCGAACACCTCTGGACCCTGATAAGTGCTCCAATCCATGCCCACATTATGAAGAGGTAGACTACCATATTATAGTGAGGGTATGTCAGTCCCGCGGATAATAGGTCAGTCTAGAGTACACGTAACCCACTAGAGGCAACGTAATAATATCTCTTCACCGAACCGTGTATGAAGCGGCCAACTTCAAAGACCTCGGACAATTCAATGCGCGAGCATCTGGCACTCTCTGTGCATCAGGTTCCTGAACTGACTTGTCGCAGCAATCGCTCAAATAGCAATTTGCGCATACTATTTTATTGTTAGTACTGACTGGTTCTGAGTGGGCCCGGAGGTCTCCGCTATGTGTCTTCTGGTATCATCATACAATAATTTACTTAAGTGCTTTATATTCTGATTCTGTCTGTCATCTTAGGGAACTCTCGTTCCTACCCTATGGGCATCCTAAAACGGCAATGCACACTTAAATCTCTCAGACGTCTTTGCCCTATTATCGCCGTCATTTATGACTTGTTGCATAATTATATTTTAACTAATAATAACTAGGACGCGGCTGTGAATCGAACACGTGACCTTATAGTCAGAGGCACGTGACTATCATCTTAAGCTAGACCGAGATGTATCTCTTGAACCTTTTACTTTGACTGATTGGTACGCAGGGGTCTTGGTGTGAGCCTTATGGATTGGCACTCTCGGTATGCCTCATAGTTTGCTTTTATTGGATTCTCAAAGCAAACAGAAGAAGTAACTTTTCAACCAAGTGTATTGACAACTCTGTCTGTCGAAGTCTGCTCTGTCAAAGTCTGGAGAATAGCAGGTCTTAAATACACTTGTGAGGCTAACCGAAACCTTATAAACAATAACCATGAGAACTTCCAAAACAGTAGCCTTGAAATGTTACATAAAACACATCCAGTATCAAATAACACATTGACACAATAAATATAACCTACTGAGTATCAAATGATACTCGAAACTAAACATAAAACATCATGAATATCAAACTCAATCATAAAACATACTGAGTATCAAGTACTCATAGCAGTGTGAATAGGAGTTTTGGAGGCTCGCTTAATTTGAAAGTAGTATCAAGATTTTCAATCACACCCCCTATTCCCCAGTTCAGTTCCGCTTCTAAAATGTTTTTTTAACCCTTTTTTCAACCCACTCTCTACCTAAACTCTCAGTAATATGTTTACTTATCACAAAATCCAAAACTCCGAGTTATCTAAAATGACTGCGTCTTAAGAAAGACTGTCCACAGGTGTTCAAGTATGAGTTCCCTCTCTGAAGGTGATATTCAGTGGAAATACCCATATTCCACCCAATATCTCAAGCACCTACAGACGTCAAATCAAGACGGGAATATCACCATTGGAGTCCCCTTGAGAGGATTCTTTATTTGTTGTATCAAGGATCTAATTTGCATCCTTTTCAATGTCGATTTACACATTGCTGGAACTTTGAAGTCCACTAACTTGAACTATCTCACCTGATAACATAAGCTACCAGCAGGCAATCATCAAGCAGATACCTGGGTTGAATTCCCCTCATCCACTGTATACTATAGAGCCTTTAAATCCTCTATTTGCACTTATTTCAATGCCAACTATTCACACTTTTACACTTGGGCGGAATATTGAACCTCTGTCTATCCTATATGGTAACTTAGGCTACAGCCATCCTTGCGTCGAGTGGATATTTGCCTATGATCCTCCTTGTTGAGAGTACTCTTTGGAGCCCTTGAGAGTCCCATTGGGGATGTTTTTATCCATTCTAATCTCTGTCTTTCATATTGTCTATTAGTTTAATTTACCAGAAGTTTTATAAATAAATACAAGTCTCTGAATATCATAATATTAGACTAATTTAAATTGGCAGTTTTAGTCCAAAATGGTGACCTCTATATAGCTCGCTCTGATTTTTCATAGGTTAAACCTAGTGAGCCAATACTAATTAAGAGTCGAGTAGGCCTTTCTATTGATCTCCGGTATTTCGCCAGTGCTTGTTCTGGTGTTCCAGTAATTTTCTTTTATACATTCTATTCCCGTGAGGTGGGTAACATGGCCTTATCACTCGGAGCTCTTCAGGCGTCCCTAATCGCACTCAGAGTACCTCGCGTTTGATGTACTACCACAACCAGGCAACTTAGTTTGTATTACTGAATACTCATTCAATATCCAGGATCACGTGTAACTCTGTATTTACCAAGACTAAGGAGTGTTTTCTAATTTGGTTCCCCTTACTCCTATTGTCTCATTGGAGATAAGGGTGAAATCCCTACTCTTGCTGATCCAATTTATCAAATACGGACCCAAAAGAGCTAGCTCCACCCCACTGCTACTACTCTGACACCAACACCTCTTAATACTATTCACTTTCTGCTAACTAACCACAGACATTCCATCAGGCTATTCTCACTATCTGAAGACAGTGTGATGGAGCACCAGCTGGAAAGTGATTCCTCATGCTCTCCAACTACCCTGCTTGAGTTTTATGTTTCCTTACTACCCTCCCTTATGGTATTCATCAAGTTTCCCACCAACAATAACCCTCCTGATACCTCTAGTCACTACCACAGTTCCCCAACTCTATGGTGTTCCCTATTTCTCCAGTCGACCCCCATGCTAGTGGTTTTTTTCCTCTCTCTCCCATCATCTATTTTAACCTTTCCCCCGTAAAAATGGCTGCATTGTCCTTTTTCTTTAGTTACTAAAGTTCCGTTTTTCTTTCCCTAGTTGCCCGATGGTTCTGTGCTCAGTACTCAACACGCTTAAAGACGTTTCATAAGGTGTTTTCTTTATTATAAACTTTTAAGATTAAGGTTCTGTTTAGATGATAGCTAGTTCTACATTTGAGTTCTTTTTCCTTGATAATGAATATATAATAGAAAAAACAAGTAAAAAAAGGAGTAAAAAAAGAAGTAAAAAAAAACACCTTGTATAACATCCATCTGCTTCATTGAAATCTTTTATAATGGTACTTGCACTAGGTATCGCATTAACGAGCAAGAACTACCTTTTACTTGTAGGTTGGTTTAGAGTTGCACTAGGTGTAATGAGTTTAAGGGAGGTGAAAAAAGTAGTTGGTGGCAATGGCATACCCAATTTAAGTGTACAAAATTGGTCGCACTTTGTTTTCACTGTCATTATGGTAGAATTTCTGAGAGAAGCAAATAAGCTTAATACAGAGTATAAGTAAGATAAGTGAGTATCCTGATACGGTCAAGTGATCAAACCGATAAAAAGTTAGAGTTACCAAAACCTTCACGATACTGGCCTCGGGCAAGCAGAGAGATGCAGTCATAGGATCAACTGATCTACCATCTACTATCTCAGCACTACTTATCCCAAAGCCACACAAAGTCTACAAGCATAGAAAAAGAAATACACCATACCTATACATGTGAGTTGATGCTCCAGGTATGATCCTATTTCGTACATCACGAGATAGCTATAAGGCCCACCACTTTAAGACCTCTAACACAGAAACAAGGTGCAGCCTGGTTCGGGTTCCTGAATCTACAATTCATGGCTGGAGATCTCTATCTGATATAGCGAATATTGTCAATAAAAAGAAGTATCAACGAGGCGGGAGCAAGGTGGAGGGAAAAATGAATTGGTACTCAATGGCCAGAGGTTAAGAAGCTAGTCAATGCTGCATACCAGGAACGAAGTAAGGAGAGGAAGGCTGTGAGAAGTGGATGGGCTAGAAAGGTAGCAAAGAAGGCTTTGATTGCACCCTATTCGGTTGAGGATGTGAGTAGTTTTGTTTGTAGTAATGGGTTATTTTCTAGGGTCTTAGTCCACTATCATATTGCTATCTGACTTTCTAGCAACAACTCACAGCAAATCCCTATCGAATATTTCAGCATTGGTGTAAAATGTGCCCAATTTTATTGCTGAAAATTCCCAAATGTGTCTTGGGCTAGATTTCATGTGTGTAGACGGCCAAGATTTTCTTCTCCTCTATTTGCAATATGGATGAAACTCCCTTTCTGTTTAAGTTCATTAATAGCCAAACCTAACATAATTATACTAATACCATAGTTGTGGTAAAAACTACTCATAGTAGCTTGGACAAACAAGAGGCTAGGATCATGTTTTGTGTTTTTGCAGATGGAGCAATATGGGAGAGCTTTTAATTATTTTCAAAAGATTTGACAATCTTACTCAACCTAGGGACTTTAAAAGAAGAGCTACTGAATACCACCACTATGATTCTCGTGTTACATTTATATTTACTCCAATGGCTTATTCAAAGAAAAATGTCTTTCTCATTTGGAAAACCCATGTGCTAGTTCCCAATCTACCGACCGGACTAAGGTTTCTTGCAATAGATGTGGCTAAATTCCATTACTAAACAAGGCTTGTTTTATCTACCTTACTGTTATATGATATTGTCCTCTCGCTAAACCCTCCTGAAAATACAGAACTTTTATAAGTACTGGATGGGGCTATCAAGAGGCCTGTTGTAACGGAATCTACTATTATTGCTATTATTCTTTAACATAACGTTGGACATTGCCTATTAGGATTTCCCAGTAACAAATCATTTCTTATCTTGTACTTTCCTGATTGTTATAGTTTCCTATTAGGTAGTGCTTTCCTTAAGTGCGCTTATTACTACCTTTCGTTCCTTGTACCCAATTGGGAACCCTATGCTTCCTACTATGTATAACTGGTTTAGTACATTTGTAGCGATCCTCTTTTGTTTGATTCCATTACATGTTTTGTTACAGTCAGTAGTCAGAAGTGTTCGTGAAACCGCTTACTAAGCAACCTGGCCAAAAAAAAAAAAAGCCACATCACCGAATTGATCGCGAGCGTGACTCTTTACACAACAGCCCGATCATAACACAATACCCTGACCACAAATTATTTCCAATGGTTAACCGCACCGGATTTGCAAAGTCAATGGCAAAAAGATAAACCGAACCCCGAAGACCACCCGAAGAGAAATGTCAAATATTGAAAAGGGCATGATAATTGCCTTTTTCTACTGCCTCCGGAACATTACCCTTGTTGCTCAAATTATTGGAAGACCATGGACAACAATTAAAAGCTTCCTTGTTTGAGCATGTGAGCGCCAATCACTGGATAACCTTCCTCGCCCCAGTCGCACACCTGTTCTCAGTGAGCGACAGCGTCGCACAATTATCCGGCAAGCCAAGTCCAACCGCTCGATGACCAGATCTGACTTCCGGGATAAATACGCACCCGGTATCTCACTTGCTACAGGTAACAAAAAAAACCCCGGAGCTCCCGTGCTACCCTGAGTGATAGAATATGATTCCAGTTGCCAGTTACTAACATGAATCAATAGTGGATAGAGTACTCAGAGAAGCCAATGTCAAGAAATGGCTAGCCAAATCAAGACCCAGACTCAAACCTGATCATGTTGCTAAGAGATTGAGGTGGGC
>Ga0307507_10012462_pt1 | contig 10504 bp, 4 predicted proteins | sample 7_EM_MG_FD_207223 | JGI IMG/M metagenome (GOLD analysis project Ga0307507, IMG submission 207223) | Populus trichocarpa ectomycorrhiza microbial communities from riparian zone in the Pacific Northwest, United States - 7_EM | ecosystem: Host-associated > Plants > Roots > Unclassified | place... | reverse complement strand
ACCTCCAAACACCCTTTATAAGATACTCCCTGAGGCAATTAAAAAAAAAACGAGATCTAATAGGATATTAATTAATTAGCCTATGTAACAAGGTACATTTGATGCTAGATTTCAACAGACCTCCAAAAAGCTAGCTAGCTCAGCCCATTAACTCCATATCACACAAAGGTCCAGTCCAAGTTTTGAGCTTCTTCCCTTATCTCCCACCGTCACCTTTCTTTTTGTTAACTTTTTTCTTTCTTTGTTTTTTGGATTTCAGGAGAAAATGGAATGGAAGAAGAATGCTCAAAAGGAGAGAAAAAAAAAGCTCCATTTCATTTCATTTATTATTCTCTTCCCAAACTAGAAAAAACTTCCATTATTATGGTGCGAACTACAATCTTAACTCCCTCTTCACCTTAGTGCATCCTCCTCTAGTAATCCTATGACCATGAGTATAGAATTAAGATGACCTCACATAAAAAAAAAAAAAAACACGAATACCAAATCTAAAAAAATTAAATATTGAAAAATTAAATTAAAAAAATTAAATTTATAAAAGAATCTAAAAAGAAAGACCAAAATTCACTCATGTCAACCTTCAAAACTAGTAATCTTGGTCGTAAGGCCAAAACTAACCCTATAAAAGAAAAGAAAAAAAACTGAAGCAAAATCCTCCATAAAAAAACCACTTGGGGATGAATTGAAAAAACAAATATAATAAAAAAGGATCCTAAACAAAATAAACACCTATAAAAAGAATGGAGACTAAAATTGATATAAAAATAAATTTTAAGTTAAATGGTAAGGATGAAATTGAAAAATAAATTCAATTAGTAATAGGAGAAAAATCAAAAGAATGAGGATCAAATTTGATATAAAAATCAAATAAAACCAAATGATTATGAACGAAATTGAGGGAAAAATAAATTAAAAGAAGATAAAGAAACATAAAACAATAAAAAAAATAAAGATAAAAAAATAGAAGTAAGAAAAAACTAATATCGAATGATGAAATTTTTATTTTTATTTTTATTTTTTTAAAATAAAAAATAAAGTCGAATGATGAAATTAGAAAATGAAAGAAGCAAAAGAAAGGATATTTACCCATGCTAACCTTTCAAATCCATAACCCGGGTCATTGGACTAGAAGCACCATACATGAAAAACGGCAAAGCTCAATTCCCAATAAATCAAATGTTGAAGGATAAAATCATGAAAAAAATCAATTATACAAAAGAATCTAAAAAAATTGTAATTAAAGGAATAAAGGTGAAGATTAAAATAAAAAATAAATTAGAGGGAAACCATAAATTTTCTATTAAAGGGTTAAATTGAAAAGAAAAATAACTTTAACAAGAAAGGAAAAAATCAAAATAATGAGGACCAAATTGAAAAAAAATAATACACCATAAACTTGAACTAAAGGACTAAAGGACTAAATAGAAAATAAATAAAATTGTTACAAAAAGGCCAAGGAAAAATATTAAAAATCAAAAGAATAAGGACTTGAGTTAAAATATCAAAAATTTGAATTTTTCGAGGGAGGAGAGAGGGAAAAAAAAGAAGGAAATGTCCACCGAAGATAAAACGGCCAACCGTTGCCGACATGCACCCACTAGGAGGAAGAGGACATGACAACACTTTATACAAAACAATGGATGGACAATTTTGATTGTCAAGAGGCACCACCCGCATTAGCGAGTGTAACGCATGTCCCAATAACTTTTTGAATTTAAATATTAATTAATCATCTTAAAAATACCAAATTGCCCTCCATGATTATGGAATTAACAAAAAAAAATATGCGTGAAAAGACCCAAAAGGCCCCTAGACTAATGGTTTATTTTTTCTTGATTACAAAAGGTAAAAATGTCTTTTTACGGTATTTAAAAAAGACCTAAATACCCTTAGTTAACAACAATAAATTTATTAACTTTAAAGGTAATAAAGTCATTTTACTATTCCTAAAAATAGAGAAAAGTCACATGTACCCCTGGTCAAATTTGTAATGACTAATAGACCATTTGAAAAAGACTGAATTGCCCCCAACTCATTAGCCTTTGTTGTTTTTCTTGGAAAGGTAAAAAAATTCATTACACTGTAGCAATGAATGATTAATTTAGTCTAGGAGTGTAATGTTTTCCACAGTATTTTTGCTACTAAATTTAGAGTTTCTGTTCATTTATAGTAAAAAGACAATTAAAAAAAAAACCAAACTAAACAGAGAAGAAAATCACATGGCTAATCTCAAATTCACTTGCAAAAAAATACCTTTTGGTCTACCTATTTCCCTTTGCTTCTTTTACAGTCACTTTAGTTTCTGATAATTTAGTTTTAGTCCAAAAATCCATTTTATTCATTTTTCAATTCCTGAGTTTAAGGGATGAGAGAGAAAGTTGTTGAAAAATGAAGAAATAAAAAAATTTGTATGTTAGTCACATTCCGATAATGAAAAAAAGTCAATCTTGATGTCAACGAGTTTTATTTGATAAAAAGAATTCCATTGAGGTGTTATTTAGCCCTCATCTTGCCAAAGAAAGTAGAATGTGGTTGAGAAATATTTTGTTTTAGTTTAATTTTGTGTTTTGGATCAATTTATGGGTATTTTAAGTTAAGAAATCGGTTCATTGAGATTATAAGAGTGATTTTTATTGTGTCATATATATATAAAAATAGGTTGAAGATTTTTTTTTTAGGTCCAAGATATCTCAGTCCAATTTTTTGGCCATTCTCGATGGCTGGATTTTGGGCAAGCAAGTGATGCACCAATTGCTTTATTTTTTATATAAAAAAAGAAATTATAGACGATATGACAACATGTTGTCTAACAAAATAAAAATCCCAAGCGTGCATCTAGCTTTCTTTTTGTTGCGTCAGGCATGCAAGTTTCATCTCTTTGACTTAGATGCCTGACCCTTTTCTATGATATTTTTTCACATTTTATTTTAATTGAAATACACTATACAAAAATGATGTTTAGCATGATATTTTAATTATTATTCAATTTTTTCATGGTTCTTAGATATATATTATAGGTTTTAATGGGAATGCTAACAATTTGTTTTTCAATTATTATTAGCCTAACATTAAAAAAAAATAATAGAATTCTTATGTATATTAACATGAAACTCAATTTCTAAAACCAACAATTAAGAATTGTTTTCTCCTACTTGCTGCATCTAAAACCAAATCACACACTTCTGATAAAAATAGGGCAATTCTAGTAAGATTTGTAATATGAATACCCTTACGCCACACTCTTTAGTTTTTTTTTTTGTTTTTTTTTTAATAATTAATAATTTGCGGATGACCAAGAGGGTGGATGTTATTGTTCCAGGAGGCTGTAGTCATAAGCCATGAAGGAAGTCATTAGTTTAGCCCTGTAGCCATTCAACTTCAAGCAGAGCTAAATACTATCGCTTTATTCGTGCCTCCTCCTTGTTTGAAAGAGATCATGCTTTATTCCTTAAAAAAAAATAAACATGCTCTCCTCCTTTAACAACACCCTCCTCTCACACAGAAGTAAGAATTTCGCTTTCCTGGGCTCACTAAAAATAGGCCTCATTCATAACATTCAAGGGCCCGTTGTTTTTAGTTCAGGCCCGTAAACAGACCAAATCCAAACTGAACCCCAGAGAAATGTCTGGTCCATGTAAAATTTGAATACGTTTGGCCCATAAATAGCCCATTGTTTAGTGTCGCAATACAGGCCGACAGGACAGCAGCGAATTTGGTAGCGTAGCGCCTCGTACCTTCCTTCTTCCATTCTCACACATGACAAACAGAGACAGACAAGCCAACCTGCAAAAATCCAAAACCCTATTAGATTTCCAGTTTTTAAAATTTCTCAAAATGCATGTACTAGGATTTTGCTAATTTGAAAAAAAAAAGTAACAATAAAGCAAAGATCTGTAATTCTTTTCTCTTCAGCGATGGATAGAAATGGGATTTTGAGACTACTTTGGCTGCTCTTCTTGCTTTTTTCTGATGCTTCTAACACTTCTTTTCTTTCCAAGATTCGACAATTGGTTGCTCTCAAAGACGACAGCAACTCCGTCCAAATCCAAGTAAATTTTCTCTCTCTGTTTGTTTGTTTGTTTTTTTTGGTTTTTTAGAGAGTAATTTAATCATGTTTTATTTTTATTTTTTTGTTTGATTTTATTAAGGTACCTCCATCGCCAAGTCCAGATCCTGCTAATGCACTGAATACGACAAACACTGAGGAAAATTCTGTTTTGAAAGCTGATAGTTCGACAAGCATTAATAATAGTAGTAGCAGTAATAAAAGTGATAATAATAACACGGGAATTGTGGGTCCAATCTCGATTCCGGGGAATCAAACGGATAGTGAAGCTGAAAAAAATAACGATGAAAAAAAGAAAGTGAGTGAAGAGAAGGATCATCATAAGACGGATTCGGAATCGGAGGTTGGCGGGGAGAATTGTACGAAAGTGGGTATTAAGAGGTGCACGGACCGCAAGTCGATGTCTGCTTGCATTCTTGGGTTTGATAATGGTAATGACTTTTTATATATTGCGATGTTGTTTTGTTTTCAGCTGTTTAGTTTCCATTTCTAGTTGCAATGTTTAGTTTATTATATGAAATTGATAGTTTAATGATGCATATTATGTGTGCTGCTAGTTGCGAGTGAATGGTTTCGAATATGTGCGGTTTTAGGAGTGTGAGTGATGAAAATGGAAATGAAATGAACTTTTTGTATCGTGATATGCTGAGCCCAAACGATGAATGTAATCAGGACCTTTTGGTGGTATAGAACTTGATTCGTAAAGTGGGATAGTAGAAGAGAATCAATCTTGGATTACTATGTCTGGCATTATCTTTGGATTGGGTCTTGTAGCTACATCAACATTTAAGATAGGTGGCAGGCAATTTTGTTATATTTGTGCTGGTTGCAACTGATCACTGTAGTAGTGTAGTTACTCTGGTCGCATTCACTTTTTTTTTCTAATAAAAAATAAGGACCATATGTGAACATTGGTATTGACAATACAAACTGTTTTACAGTCCATCAGTTGGTGCAGTTTGCAGACATGCATAATTTAAAAGATATGTAAATCTAGTTCCTTGATCTCATGAAAATGGGAAGTCAATTTTAAAAGGGGGCAACATTGATATTTCCAGAGAAACAATTTGGAGCTTCCTGGATATAGGAATTCATGGTAGCATGAGTATTGCTTGTGGAGTACATGCTTTCAGACTTCTATCATTGACATTGATAGCCAAGTATTTCTTGGTTCATGTAAAGTCATCAAGTAGGATTATGGTATTAGAATTGCATATTCACCCTTTCTATTTTTAAATGCAAATTCATTTATACTTTTCAAGTTGCATTAAACTCATTGGAATTCTAAAATCTCATATAATTCCTGTTATATTTGTTTAACTTTGTCTTAGCATTTTTGTTGCGATTCAATATAGCTTTTTCTCAAGGTCACCTCACCTTCCTATCTGATTACTTGTTTCTGAAGAGCTATTGCTGGAGTGGCTGTGTACAAATTCATATGTGATGTTGAATAGCTCAAGGGAATTAGTCGTTGATTACTATGCAATTATGTTGAAATTTAAAATTATCAAATTGTTTGCTTGGTAGTAAAGAAACAGTATGTTAAGGGTAGACAACGATGTGGTATTTTTGGTAGGTTCAACTGATTGCTACAGTAGTGTTTTATTTTGTTTTATATTATTTTTTAGAATCGTACTGTAGATATTTTGTTGTGATAGCTTTCACTCGTTCTTATTTTAAATAAGTGATAGTATGTAAACTGTGGAATTGCAAATCCAAACTATTTTACGTTTAATCCATCAATTAGTTAGTGGAACATTTATATTATTATATATGCTTATTGTAAATGAAGTATTCAGCACACCTCCGCCTCCATTGGAACAATAAAAGAGTAATAAATGTATGAAGCCTACACTCGAAGTGCTTGCTTTACTCTGTGCATACATTATTGAGGCATTTACCTTGATTAGTTTGTGGTCAATGTTGTCTGATGACTTAGGATATCAGAATAATGGCATATTTCCAAAAGGAGACTCATTTGTCTATTCTTAAACAAAGTCTTCATATTTCAAATTTGCATCAAGCCCATTGAGATTGTAAAAGATCTCTTGTAACTCCTATGTGTAGTCTCATGATAGCCATGGGCATAACCATGTAATACTTTCATTAATTCAAGATATCTAGTTAAAATTCATTTCCCCCTTATTACCATGTTCTATGTTTAAGTGACTCCAGTTGTGTGTATTTTCATTGATTTTCAGAAGCCCTTATGGCGGCCTTTCTTTCCTCTTTTTTAACTATTTACAAGTTTGGGCACCGAAACCTTAGCTGGAAATTATGACTCTTGGATTTTAATGGCTATTTTGTCATGGCATGAAGAGTTTCATGCTATAACTCACAACCCCTGAAGCTATTTGATTGATTTATAATACATAACTGCCGACCCTTTTTTCTGGAACAAAAGAAAATATTAAGTCCCAGATATTTCTTCTTAACTTCAATTACTGGCCTCCCCATTTGAGTAGGAGTACCACCTATGGATTATAGGGGTTGGTGACAACACCAACAAGCACTTACTTGGTTTTGTCAACAGATGCTAGAAATGTTTTTAAGTCTTGGTATCAAGATGAGATTTGAGCACATGCTCGATTGAAAGCTATCTTATTGGAACTTATGAAGGACAAGTGTCATCACAAGCACCTTAGGAGGTGCTTAAGAAATTCCCAATCTACTGCTTACTGTCATCTTGCTCTTGGGCTGAGCCACTTCTACTTTAAATCAGACATGGTGCATCAAATTCAGCCTGTGATCTGCCTTGTCCAGATCCCAATCCTCGTATAGACAGGTTTAGTCCTCTGTCATTGCTCAGAAGCAGCATTTCTTTGGTTTAGGATATTATACTTCCTTGGTGGCTGCACATTGTGGATAGTATGGCGCCAGAAATTGCTTCTCTCCATTCATGAATCAATTGTTCCTTAAAAAAAATAATATTTAAAAGTTATGATATTTTCAACAATTCAGATTCTTTCCATTTCTCTTATTGTTACACTCTAGAAGGCTGCTTTGTGGAGACAGGAGAATTGTTATTTTTGTTTCTTTGCCCTTAAAGCTTGGCTTCTTATGAAATTGATAAGCCTCAGGCATCTTTCTTATAGATGTTGAGCAATTTAGCTATTGATAATCCATAAGTTGCAGGTCTCTCTTAGGGACAGCTGGTGTGCCTTGGCATTTCCACTTGTGGTGGATACTCTTGCTGTTTCTGCTTCATAAGGAATATTTAAGTGTATCATGTTTTATTGCCATGGAAACTAGTAGATTATACCTTTTGTTTACAGTTCTCTGCATGCAAAACAGACTTAAACTCAGAACATAAAATATCTAGCGTACAAGCTAAGACAAACACATTTCTGCATGGTCATCTCACAATTTCTGGACAGTGATAGTATATGTGACTGCGACATGCGACCTGGATCAATGGACACTAACCATAATCATTATATACTTGTTAACATGTGTCATTGGCTAGTCTCCTCTTGTTAACCATATCAGGTGGTGAGTTTTTGTCTGCAGTTTCAAATACTTTATTGTTGCTTATGCTATTATATGCAGTAGTGTATCAGCCAATATTTATCAATAAGCTAAAGCAAGTGCTTTTGGTTGCAAGGGCTGTGTTCAGATAGCATTTTACTTTGCAACCTTTTGGTTACAATTGCCTGTCCAACATTTTTTTTTCGACCTCTCTTGCAAGTAGTTAAAGCCACGCGGTGGAAGAACTTCTTTTAATTACGTGTTACACATTTTCTAACCCACTTAGAAAGTTATGTTGTTATATGTTCAGGGGTACTCAATGTTACTATTTTTATGTGATCCATCATCTAATGTCTCTTTCTCTTTGTAGAATCCCAAAGGTGGATTGTTCTTATACAAAATTCCGGGGAACGTGATTTGTCAGTGGATGTGCATGCCCCAAATTCTGTTGACAATTCTTTGGTTGAACTAGGGAAACACCAAACTAAAAAGGTGTGGATCCTTTTCCTGCTTTTTCGTGTTGTTTCTATGGTCTGACTTAAAACCGGCATAAGATATGGAATACTTTTAAAAAAACTAGAAACAATAAAAGCAAAACAGAGTAAGAAAATGAAGTTAGGTTAAGCTTCTTTCTGTAACATGCCTTTGGCACAGGTAAGAGCAGTTTCGAAATTCAGCAAGAACTCATGAGGTGTTACTGGCTCTTGTCTCCACTAGCTTGACTGAATGCATTATTATATATAATGGCTGGAAAGACATGACTGAGAAAATTATAGAGATACAGGATTAAATTTACTAGAAACTGTAGAAAAATCGGATGGAGCAAGGGTAAAACATACTACTAAATTGGGATATTTTCTTGCTGGTTGGGTTTGTGTTGTGATGTTTCATGTAGGTGACCTAAAAATTGTTCATGTGCGTCGCCTTTAGCAATTTACAGGTGCATTCCTCCTTTTTAAGAGAGTTTCACTGTTTACTTTTCAGATCATTTTGACTGTTGGTGAAAACACAGAGGTGATATTAAATGCTAAAAACGGGGAATGTGTTCTACACTTGGATCCTCTTGAATCTCATGGAAACTTTTTCTTGCACTTCCCATCTTATGACCAGCTAATTACCCCCATCAATGGTGCTTACTTCCTAATTGTTACAGCAGTAGTCTTTGGAGGGACATTCACTTGCTGCATGTTTAGGAAGAGGAGACGGGAGGCTGGAACTGCTTATCAGGAGCTTGAAATGGCTATGCCAGAATCTGGTGTTGCAAATATTGTCGAAACAGCAGAAGGCTGGGATAATGATTGGGATGATAATTGGGATGAAGAAAATGCAATAAAGTCACCAGCTGCATGTCACTCAGCGAGTGTCTCAGCAAACGGCCTTACCTCTAGGAGTCTAAACAAAGATGGATGGGAAAATGATTGGGATGACTAGGACTTTTGCAGGGAGAAGGGAAAGAGGAAAGTTCTTCCTTCCCCAGGTTTTGGACAAGGAGGGGAACAAGAAAATCAATAGATATACAAAACTTAGGAGATACGAAAATTTGATTGTAAATCATGACACGAGTGATTTTGGCATTTGTAGTTTCATTTAACAGTGAGAGTCCAGAGAGGAAATGAAAACACAAAGATGATGTAATCTTTCTGCTTTTTGTGAAATGTAAATTGTTTTTGGCTAGCATTTTGTTTTTGTGCAATCTGATTTCTTTAACAAGCACCTTGAAATGTATTTCATTGCAAGCTCTGTTTTTCTTCATTGGAGGGGAACCCAGTCCTTTGTTTTCGGTCCAGCATATGAAGGGAAACAACACAGGAGTTGGGACATATAAAAAGGCCTAAAAGGGCAGTTGATCAACACAGGAAGACGATCAAGGATGATCTCCTTTTATTTGTCATATTTGTGGCATGAAGCCAACTGGGTGTAGCAGAATCAGTGCCATATATACAGAGGTCGAGACCCAGAAGCAGGAAAAGAAGCGGTGCCTGCCATTCAGTCCAAAAATGCAACTCCCCACTCGTACTAGGTATGTTCCAGTCATGGATTGTGGATATGGTTGTGCTTTTTACCTTTTTCTCTAACCAGCAGGTCCCAGGAATTAGAGTCGCATCAAGAACAGGCAGCCCAAAATCTCACTGTTCTCCACATCATCTTTTGATTGAACCGTGGACAAAAGTTTCTCCCTGTCGTCCGTTCAACTATTCTGATTCGAAGTCAAATTTCAGGCTAACAGTGGCGAGCATGCTGATTGACTTGGATCGGTACACTAAACACTCTCTTGTCAAAATGTCCCGTTTGTGTATTGCATTTTCTATCTCAAACCTTTCTTTTTGTTATTATTTAACAGTCATGTTCTTTTTATGGGTTTTCATATATGAAAATTAAATCTCTTATCACTTGGATCCATCTTAAATAGACTATTCACTAGTGACTGTAACGCCCAAAAAATAAATACAAATCTTTAGGCGTTGTTAATTATTTTTTTATCATCAAAAAATATTTCAACTGTGGAACAAAAATAGTCGATAATTACACTTGCCAGTATATAAGATTGCTTACAAAATTAAAAATTAAATTGAAAGGCTAAGAAATAGATATATATTAAGATATATGATGAGGATTTATTTAATTTTTATTTCATTTATTTAGATATCAGGTATTTTTTATAACAAAATTAATAATTTATATCCTATTGAAACTAAATAATATGCTAGTATAATCTTTCCTCTATTTAATAAAAAAAAGTTTGAACAATCTAAAATTAAAATAAGAAACGTAACCTTTACATCCAGCTTTTTTTAAGCATAATATTTGACCAAAAATAATAAAAACAATGTCGTTCTAGTATTTTCTGTATTTTCTTAAATATTAAGTTGATAATATTTTAGATTGACCTGGGTTAAATCAGGCTAATTCACCACATCCACGATTGTTGTTTAATAACTTTATCTTTTAAAAATAATTTTTATTTTAATC
>Ga0307507_10012461_pt1 | contig 10504 bp, 4 predicted proteins | sample 7_EM_MG_FD_207223 | JGI IMG/M metagenome (GOLD analysis project Ga0307507, IMG submission 207223) | Populus trichocarpa ectomycorrhiza microbial communities from riparian zone in the Pacific Northwest, United States - 7_EM | ecosystem: Host-associated > Plants > Roots > Unclassified | place... | reverse complement strand
ACATTTTATACATTTTATACATTTTATACATTTTATACATTTTATACATTTTATACATTTTATACATTTTATACATTTTATACATTTTATACATTTTATACATTTTATACATTTTATACATTTTATATCTTATTTCTATAAGGGCGCGAAGAGGCTTTAAGGAAGATTTAAAGGAGTAATATAAATTCTATCTAAATCTAAGGGTATATAGCTCTTGCAGAGAACAAGACGTTGCGTAAAGAAGAGAAAGGAATTACGGGAGAACCCTATAATTAAATAGTTAGGGGTCTTGGTGGTCAATATATACGCATATACACGCGCGGTCTTCGACGGACTTCGGTAATTCGATTAATCTATCAGAACTTGGCAGAATTTAGCAGATTTTAGTTAAAGCGTTAGACTTTATCTATTAAATGTTTTACTAAGACATTTCTACTATAACTGGGCTAGTCCCGTTATAGTACCCCCCCTTTTAGCTAAAGGTCCAAAAATAATTCAATTTGGTTAAGAATTAATTTTTATTATGTCGTATTTTGCGTCAGGTGGCGGTATAGAGTTTTACCGGTTTTAATTATTAAATGGACCAATTAGGATTTTCCATCCCCGGGATAAAAAATTGCTATTAGCTTAATAAAGGCGGTAAGCCAAACTAATATCTTTATAGTAGGTCTTGGTAAGGCAAATCTAACCAATTAGATAACTTTAACCGCTAGTTAAAGTTCCTTAACATCTTACGCGTCATATAACCATGTCACGAGCGTTATAGTATTTTTTAAGTTCTTTTTAATTTCGAGTTTCCTGCTATCGTATTTTATATATTCATATTAGGTGGTAGTCGTTTGCCTTTATATCGTGTCCATCTAGCTAAAGTAGGTCGCAAAGGATAGTCCTTATAAAATTCTTTTACTAAGAAAGGCGCGTCGGCTTTAATCTGGTTATAGGTTTCTTAGGTTTATATTTTATATCTTTCCCACTTAACAAGAAGTTTAAATTATTTAGATTATGTTTTCCATTATATATTATTAATTAAGTTAATAAAGTAAGAACCGTTATCGTTATTAACAATTATGGGAGGTAGCGGCGGCACTTTATAGGTTATAGGTTCGTCTTTTAAGGGTTACAGCAAGCTTACATAAAACATTAGATATATTTTTATCTTAGTTAGTAGTTTAAGCTTATAAGCATATAGGCTTAATTTCTTCTTAATTTAGTATAGGCCCGCAAATTTCTAATTAAGTTTCTTCAAGGGCCGTTAAGTCTTTAGGTTTTATGTATTTAGGTAAACTATATCATTTTCCTTAAAGTCCCATGCGGAAGCTCGTTCTTTGTTCACATGCCATTCCTATACTATTTAAGCGTATATTAATTTACTTTGTAATAGTTCCGTTAACTACTTTATTTAATTAGTAAAGTTATACATATTAATTAACTAAATCCGTTTAATTATGGGTCCTATTATGTTAATTTTGGGTTATAGTTTAAATCCAAGTTAGGGGTCTTGTCTGTAGGTTATATAGAACAGCGTTACGCCTGTTAATATATTTATCGTATTATTTACAGTAAACTTAGCTAAAGGCAGCTATTTTTCCCAGTTATCTTGTAGGTAGGAGTAGTATATTTATAGGTATTATTCCATAATTGCGTTTGTAATTTTAGTTTAACTATCTATCTCCAGATAAAATACAGTTAAGAGTTATATTTAAATGCTTAATTGTTTATATAGAGCTTACCAGAAGTCTAAAACGAACTAGCTTCTACGGTTAAATATTATTAAATTAGGAAGTCCGTGTAGCTTAAAAACGTGCTTAATAAAACATTCAGCTACTAATATCGCATTAATTAAGTCCATGGGGATTATATATTGTATTTTTATAAGACGGTTAACAACTACTATAATATTCGTGAACCCATTACTATTAGGCAAGTTGACTATAAAGTTAATTAAAATATCGCGCCATCTTTGCATTAAAATTAGTAGCAGTTAAAGTACTCCTTACTTCTTTATATAAGAGGTCTTTCCACACACGCACATCCTATATGCTTAAACGTATTTTTGTATATAGTCGTGCATTATAGGCCAGTAGTATGCTTGTTAAACAATCTCAAGTCTTTATATAGCCAGGATGCCCTACTATAGGGGAGTTGTATACAAATCCGAGTATCTTAAATCGTAAAGGCTTGAAATTTAAAACTACTATCTTCTGTTAATAGTACAATCGATTATTTTAAATTTCGCATTTAGCGAGTGTAATATCCTTATACTATCATTTTCCTATTTAAATTGCTTTCATTATATCTATTATCTATATATTATTCTTATATTCGTATTTTATTAGCTTATTAATTTCTATTTCCTATTTATTAACTTCTAATTTGTTTCTATTAAGTTCCATATCTAGGAATATAGGACGTAGTTTTTTTAAAACATTTAGGGGGTGTTCGTACTAACTTAATAGCATGAGTGAGTTGTATCCCGGGGCACGAAATACGTATAGTATTGTATGCTCTTTGGGATGGTGGTGACTGCTAATTATATAAAGCAGACTACGTGGTCTATATACTGATGCGTCCTCCCCCTAATTAGTCAGTGCTTTATAAGTGCACTAGACGCGTAAGCGAGTGGTTAGTGCACTGAACGCGTAAACGCGTACCTGGCGTACCGAACGCGTAGGCACGCGGTTGGTACAATAGGTGCTGTAATTATACACTAGCGGTACTTAAAAAATGAAACCACTTGTGTATAGCCTCTGTAATTGCTTTAATAGAACCATAAAACACAAAAGAAAATATATAGGAAATCTCCCCTAAGGTGCCGTCTAGGCTGCCTTCCAAACGGTGCCCCAAGCTGGCTGTAAGTTCTGTTTACGGTCCGTAGAATGAACCGTACGGCCTTTTAACGGGTAGTAGATGAGCTATAAGTCGGATTATAAGGGCCGCTAAGGCGCTAGTGCTAAGCGAGCTAATGGCGATTTTCTATCCCGGGATAGAAAATTGTAATTGGTTAATTTGACTACCCTATAAAATTCGGCGGGTTACGTAAGTCTACTAAGTTCTACTGTAGCTTTCTACCGTTTTCCACCTGTACTGTATAATGAGCCGTACGGCCTTCTAACGGGCTGTAGACGTACTATAGGTGCTCTGTTAGTCCCGTTTTACCCATTCTATAACTTCTAGGTTAAGCTTATTTGTATTAATTAGGGTTTTAAGAGCTTAATACGGCTTTGCCTTAGTTATAGCGTCTGCTAGGTTATCTCCGCTGCTAATCCATTTAACCTCTGTAATCTCGCGCCGTTCATAGGCCTAATGTAAGTATATAAGGTTAACCATAAGCCTCTTCTCTTATGTTGTACCTAGTTTGACTAGGTAGTCGTAGAGGGACTTTAAATTAGTGTATAGAACTAGGGGTAACTGCTCCAGTTATAGAATCTTCTAGACCGTTAATTTGATTACGGCTGCTATATTAAAGCTATGGGCTAGTGCATATAGCTTAGAAGCTAGTACACTACGGGTTACTTATTTACACTTAATTAAAGACTAGTACAGTATATTTGTGTCCTAATTGCGGTCTGTAAGTACAATTATAAAGCCAATTTGTGATGATAGGTCTTTGTTATTAGCAAAGGAGGCATCTATAAATACTATTACACTAAGGGAATTTAGGTCTAGTGGTATAAAAGTAAGTCCTCTTATTACGTTATTAATTTGCTATTGAATGCGCTTATTAAGCTGCTTGATATTTTCTTCTTGCGGATCTACTGCCTGGGCTATAAAGGACAAGTTATAGGCAGATTTAGGTTGGCAGATTATGGCTATATAGGCGCCTCTTGCACGCTGTGCAGCGTATTAGTCCTTTATATTTACGGTCTTACAGGTCTCTCCGCGGGAACTGGTAAGGTCCGTAGGCTTTGCTATAATAGGCTTTAGGTTTTAGGCTTGGCGTTTCTAAGTTAGCTTAATTAGGTTGCCCTTTTATGTAATTAGGCCTCTATTAAACTTAATCGGATTCTGCTTAGTTAGCTACTCTTACGGCTTTACTAAGAACTTGGCCTTTTATAGTTTAGTTTCTTTAGCGTCCGCAAAGGTCTAGTCTACTAGGAATAGGGTATTATTTGTTTAGAGTCCAACAATACCGAGGCCGTTTAATAGGCTGTATAGGAGGTAGGGGTTGTAGGTTAACTGTTCCATTTTAAGTTTACTAACGTGGTGTTAGTAGTATGTCTTAAACTAATGGTTTCCAGCTTCTGGTACTCTGTATAGAGGTTTTATAACCTATAGGATTGTTCCTAGTTATAGGTTAAGCTTGGGGGGTAGCCATATAAAGATGTCCCTACTTAGGTAGGTATTAGACTGTATATAGGCTTACAAGATATCCTATAGGTAAAGAGCTACGGGTTTGCTTTACTATAGTCTAGGCATAAGTGCAAGTATAATCCGTTAGCTGACTTGTTAAATTATAGGTAATTGTATAAGGACTAAGCCCTTCCCTTAGTTATTATAGGCTTGTATAATAAGCCTTGATTTTTTAAAAGCTTTATTAGTACTTAGGTGCTTAATTTTGTTAATAAAGCGTGAGTTAAATATATAGACGCCTTACAGAACGTCTTTCTCCGTTATAACCGCAAAGACGCCCTTTTTAAGTAGTCCGTTAATCTCTTTATATTATAAGTCCGTAAAGGGGGTTTCCTATACTAGAACTAATATATCTGTAGGCGGAGATTGCCTTGCGGATATTCCTATGGAGGTTAGGTAAGTCTCTATTATAGTATTCTTAGTTACGGGGTGCTTTTGGGGGCGTCCTTAACCGCGCTTTATAGTAGGTATAGTGGGTTTAGTAGGTTTCTGGAGGACTTTTAAGGTAGGTAAGGGTGCTTCTAGCTTATTTAGTTTAGCGGTCACTTCTGGTTTGTCTAGTTTAGTGGTTACCTCTAGTTTGTTTAGCTTAGTAGTTGCTTCTAGTTTGTCTAGCTTAACGTTATAGGTGTCTTTAAGCTAAAAGTAGGGTTTTATAGACGTGCTCCTAAAGCTGGTTGGGCTGCTAGGAAGTTATATATAGCACATCTTATTTTCTATAGCCAGTAAATGGTAGGGTCTGGTCCACTTGCCGCTTTTACGCTATATAAGGACTTTAGAGTTAAGCGGGAGGTCGTGTACTAGGGTTGTGTTGGGTCTATTACAGTAGTATAGGGCGTTATTAATAGCTTATTTAGCCCGTAGCTTAACTATCTCAGCTATTGCCTTCCGTATTACAGCTGCTTGTTCCGTAATGGATAGGGTAGGAGGATTTAGGTTACTTATCCTTAGGTAGGCTCCGTAGACCAAGAGGGTAGGTACTAGTCTATTTGGGCCAGTAGTGTTGTTAACGGCTTTTACGGCCATCTGTAAAGCTAGTTTCTTTTAGATATCCTTGCACTTGTCCATAATAATCTAGTAAGCTCTTTGTAGGGCTAGGTAAGCTCGCTTAATAAGCCTAATAGACTAATGCGCCTTAACTAAAACGGCTTTTGTTAATATAGCTATGGCTATAGTATACTACTGGAATTCCTTGCTAATAAAGTTCCTACTGGTGTTATAGGTGATATACTTAGGAGGTCTAACGTATGTATCAATCTAGTAGGTCCGTAAAATATCCTAAGTATGCTTTATGGATATATTTTGCAACTAATAGGCGGCTTAATAGCGGGTTGCCTTATTAATTATATATAATACTAGGCTGCCGTTAATATACATAATGTCTATATATACTAAATGGTTAAAGTTAAGATCCTTATAAAGGGTGAACTTAAATTGGCCTAGGGAACATCCGTATTTCTGGTAGTAGGAGCAGTATTTAGTTAGGTAATTAACTGCCTTTCTATTAATATCGTCATGTCTAAAGCGTTTAAGGACTCTATATAGCTTTTCGGCTAACGGGTGGCCAAAATAATAATATAAATGGTGGATCTCTATACTGGTAAGGTAGCACAGGTTATAGTTAAAAGATTCCTAAATATAGGTCCGTAAAGTCTCTCCCTATATAAGGAACGGGTGTCCAAATCATTGTGTAATTAGTAGGGTAATATACTTGCTTCCTAGGGCAGTTACAGGGCCGATTAAGGTATCTGTAATATTGTTATAGTAAACCTATAACCTGTCTATGTCCGCAAGGCAAAGTAAGAAAGGGGTATCTGCTTTTACTATATGGAAGTTAACTAGGCTAATTAGGGTCTTAACTACAACTGATCTAATTAATGCAGTTAAGCCAATGCCGAATTAGACGTTTACGGCCCCAGTTTACATAGTGTTAATATCCGTATTATTATTTGCGGTGGTTCTATATGCAAGGTATTATCCGTAACCTATAGTAAACTTCTTAGAGGCGCCTATATTGATTATAACACCGTAGAATTCCTTAGGGGTATAGCGTTCTGTAGTAATATATGTAAATAGGTCCTGCTCGTGATCTATAACGTCTGTAATAGGGGTGCTTGCGGAATGGTTTTTAGGCGCAACTAAGTGTATAAAGGAACGGTTAGCTAATACGGTTATAATATTAAAGGCTTAGCTGTCCGTAAAAGGTCTAAAAGTAGTTAGGAATATCTCTAAGGTCTCTTATTCCTAAGCGTCTAAGTTAAAGTCAATTATAAGGGCTTCTATTAACTTATTAGGGGGCTCTTCTGCTTCCTCTTTTTTGTATTCCAAAATGAACTGGCTAATATAGCTATTAAGTCTCTTCTTGGACTTATTATGTTCTTCCTAGGTATACCTTGTAGACTAATATCCTTTCTTGCCACACACGAAGCACTTCTGGCTGGTTTGTCTGCGGGGGTATATTTTTATACGGGGGTTGCTGCGGGGGTTACGGGTAGAACTTAGTTGGTACGGGTGCTGCTAGCGGTAGCGGTAGTCCGTAAAGTAGACGTCTAAGTCTATTTGCGGATATTAAATATCTGTAATAAAGGCTTGCGTGCTGCCTGGTGGGTTTAAGACTTTGTACATTATAATAGAGGAGCGTAGATTATTAATAAGGCCAGCTAAGGTATCTATAGGCTTATAGTAGGTGTACTTGCAGGGCTCTACTTCCTAGCAGGCCGTAATAAGTTTATTGTGTAGGAAGTCGTCTGTTCAAAGCTTAGCGTTAAGGCCGTGCTATAGGTGCCGGAGGTCTTTAATGAGAATTTATAGGCACTCTATAGTCAATTTTTTAGTGTTCTTGTTAATTACGGTCCGTAGCTTGGTCGCATTCCATTAGGTAAGGATATTACGCTTATATTCCGGTCCTTTAAAGTAGTTATGGGTAGCTTTGTATAGCTTGTCAAAGGGAACACCAAGGGGGTTACTCTTAAGGTTAGTATAGTAGTGGTTAAGTGCTAGGCCGCGCAGCATAGTAGAGTAGGCTTGGCTAAACTCCTGTTTAGGAATATCGGCCTTCTGACAGAGGTCCGTAAAGATAGTCAGTTTAAAGTTAAAGTTGTTGTTTTTACCGCTATACTTGGATTTGTCGGTGTAGAGCTTAGCTAGGTTGGCTAGCTCCTTGCCGTAGGTCTTTACTTGGGTGTGTTACAGATCTATAACTTGCGGATCTGTGGCTTGGGCAGGTTGCGGATCTGTAGCTTTGTTGACGGAAGGGTTTTGGTCCGTATTTTGGTTTACGGGGGTATTACGGTCCGTAACTTGGGTACTAGGTGTGCTTTGGCCCGTAAGATCAATTCCGAAATCGCTTGGGTTTATAGGACGAATTTGGTTAAGTAGGTCAGGTATAAGGCCAGCGATGCTATTAAGTTTGGGAGAAGTAGAGAGATTATTTATGGCTTTAACCTGGTCTAGGATTTTCTCTTTAGTCTATTCTGTTTGGTCCTCCTCCTGTATTGTGTTGTATAAGGACTATACAACAGTAACTCGTTTATCCTTTTTAACCCATACACCTTGGTGACGTAAAAGGGTTCGTAGGTTACGGATAGTAGTAGGGTTATAAGCCTTAAGAATAGCTTCTATAAAGTCCATAAAGTCTTCCTTATATTGCTTCTATAGGTCGTTGTTTAGAAGCTTATAGTGTCCGTATTTAAGGATTTTAAAATTAATATAGTCGTTAACGTTGTTTATAGACGTGAGGTTGACTCCTTAGCTCCACTTCTTTTAACCTTCACTGATTTGCTTGCTTATATCTGCCATATTATATAGCGTTGTATGTCTATACAAGCTATGGCGGGTCGTAGTAGCTTATAGCGGGTGGGGGAGGTCTTGTAACGGTCTGTAAAATCAATTAGCGGGTCTATAACAGTTTAAGGGGTCTTGTAGTGGTCCGTAAAGGTAATTAACGGGTCCGTAACGGTTCGTAGAAGGGTAGGGGTCTCCGTAAGGGGTCTAAAAAGAGGTTGGGGGTACTAAGGGAGGGTGTAGTAGGAATAGGGGTTTAAGGTTTAAAGAGGGTTAAGAATATATTACGGACAGCTTAAGTACGATGTTACGACTACTTGGAGAAGAGTCGGCGGAAGCTAGTTAGTTGATATAGGCACAGTCTAGGATAGATCTGGTGGAACCATATAACGAGGAATGGTAACCAAGGTTATATAATGTGATCTGTGTAATCTGTGTAATCTGTGTAATCTGTGCAGAGCAAATAGAGTAGACAGAGCAGATAGAGCGAAGGGATTTCTTAGAAGTATAGTTGTGTATTTAAAGGACCACAGTCCCTACCTAGATAGTTCTCTCTTTGTAGTAAATCTTAGAATACAATTAGAGTTAATCTGTTAGGCAACCACTCTACCAGTTATTATTACGTTGTTAATTTATTGTACCTATATACCTAGCCTAATAATAGAACCCACTGTAGTTCCTACTACAAGGTTCCGTTACACATTCACTACTAAGGTTATGGTATTGGAACAAAATCGAATAACATGCCACTAAGAGCAGCACTAGTTATAATGGCGTTAACGGGAGCCACAACCTCAGGGCTAGGTAATACCAGTATGGACAATGGGGATTCTTAAGTGGTTACGCAAGGTTAGTTATAGGAAATGGTTAATCACTTATAAGACAATAATAGGATACTTAAAGAACGCATTAATGGAATTAGAGCAGTAAAGATTAAATTACCTTTAATTAAATAATTCTTAGGAGAGAAGTTGAAGCTTAAAGGATTTCTTACGCAAATGCACTTTAAGGTAGTATAGGAAGGAGCGAAGTTAGCAACATTATTAGATTAAGTAGCCTATATAGAATTGTTCCTAATAGGGAGGGCACTTAAGTAGTTTAAGCCGTATCTTATGGAAATATAGGCTAATGGCATAACAACTACTAACCAAGATGTACAGTATATATTTGTTAGTTGGAATGGGTTTGTAGAGTAACTAACGCAGATATTTAGAGACCTAGAAGCCATAACTATAGTAGAACAAAAGCTTTAGAACTTAGTATAACGCACTTTAGCAATTAAGTATATAACACAGTTTCAAACACTAGCTATATAGGTTAAGTAGAACAACAGGGCGCTTATAGCACAGTATAAATAGGGACTTAAGGCTAAAGTCTAGGACGTAATTATCCTAATGGAAGATGCGGATACTCTAAGAAAGTTAATAGATTAGTTAATAAAGATTAATAATAGAATCTATTAAAGGGAATAAGCTAAGAGAGGGCAAGACAGAGTTCCACAGTTATATAAGGCGCAGAGTACGTAACGGCAGACATAGAGTTAAAAACTATAGAATGGCGCAGAGCCAATAGACTTAAGCGGTACTAAAGAAACCTAAAAATGGGAAAAGAAACTATAGAAACCTAGAGGTTAAGGATTAAGTAATTAAAGGACTAAGAAGTAAAGGCTAAACCAAGAATCTTAGCAGCAGAAGACATTTAGGCGGACTCTATAGCAAAAAAGATAGTTTAAAGATAGAGCTTGCATAAATTGCGGAAAATAGGGTTATTTTGCCAGAGACTATAGAGGTAGTTAAAGTAGCTATATAGTAAAGGGAACCAGACCAGCAGACGGCATATATATATAGAGGGATGACGGTGTACTACGAGGAATAAAAGAGTGTTTAATTAACAGTTTTGTGTATTATTACAACAACATATACCGAATTTATAAAGACGCTAAGTATGGCGCAAGCTATTAGCTATAAGAGCTAGAGTTAAAAGGACTCCAAGGAACCAGAGAGTTAGATAAAAAATAAGATTAACTCTATAAGCTAGATTAAGATATTATAGCAATATACAGATAAAGATTAGTAGTAATAATAATGGAGTTAGAGTACTTATTAATTAACAGTAATAAGGATAAAAAGAAGGCTAACTAGGAGTACTTAAACCTTAATAACGCAATAGAAGTAAAGACTAAGACTATTACCAAACAAGGTTTAGTAACGGGTATAGCAATACTATTAGATACAATTTCTATTACTTTATAAGATAATAGGAGTAATGTTTAGAAGAAACTAAGTAAGTAGATAACTGCTAGTGCTAGCTTATTACTTAATAAAGGTAAAAGGCCATAGGCTTAAGATTCTTAAGAAGAGATAAAAAAAGC
>Ga0307507_10012460_pt1 | contig 10506 bp, 5 predicted proteins | sample 7_EM_MG_FD_207223 | JGI IMG/M metagenome (GOLD analysis project Ga0307507, IMG submission 207223) | Populus trichocarpa ectomycorrhiza microbial communities from riparian zone in the Pacific Northwest, United States - 7_EM | ecosystem: Host-associated > Plants > Roots > Unclassified | place... | reverse complement strand
AAAAAAAAAATTCAATCTAATCATCAGAAAATCCAATCCAAAAGCAAAAGGCTTGACAGAGGCTAACCTTGAGGCAGTGCCAGTGCGATCTAACTTCTGCATCAAAAGTGCCCGAGAACGTGCATTCAGTGCCTGAAATTTGAAGCAAGATTAAGTATGCTTCAACATAATTGTTGGTAACTATGTACTAGAAATATAAATAGTTAGCAACATAAGATGGACTGTAAACAGTAACAATTTTTTTGGTTTCATTTTCCATTTGCAATAACTGTTTCTTTTCCATCTTCTATTTGTCACATCAAGAAACTAAGCACTTGCTGGTCCATTCAGAGAAGCAGGCCAATATCAAGAGTGCATTCTTAATCCAATAAAGCCCTCTCTTCGTCAGCCAAAAAAAAAATATCTTCACCACTTATCAAGAGAGACAAGTACAATTACTAACCAAGCCACCACCTTCATCATCATCAAAATCACCAACATTTGTCCCACCATCTTGTGCTCCAGCTTGATCAGTAACAGCTGACACCTGAACAGTAAGCAAGAACATATAAATATCTAATGCAGTTAAATGACCGTATGAGATCCACCATCAATGCAGAGAGCACAAGGGAAAAGTGCAATTTAGAAGAAGCATGAGATTACCTTGATTGGCCTTCCTGCAATCTCCACTTGTCCATTCAAGTTTAGTGCATTTCTAGCATCTTCAAGACGTGCAAACTGAAGGAAAAGTTAAAGCAATTAATCTCCAATTTCCAAGAGGATTCTAGTTAAGCCTATTTCAAGGCCAATTGGAAGGAAGAGCTTGGTGCAGCCACAAAGAGAGTATTCGGGAATTGTTTAAGATACTGTTGAAATATAAAGGACTAAAGGAGCTTCATCAACAATTGTTACATCAGTTTTAAGGCCTTGGTCACGGTTTCCTTCTTAATATAGACATGCATTTGGAACTCAACTTGCAAAATTTCATTAATTATTTTTTTCAAATTCATTTTTATTGCTGACAAAACTCACCTGGACAAAACCAAAACCTTTACAATGCCCACCTTCATCGTGAGGCAATTGCACCAATTCCACAGCACCAAATGGCTCAAACACCTGTGCAGCAAGAAAATAAGTCCAGTGAAACATATCTGAATACCGATGTCACCTAGCAAGAACAAAAGTACAATCCTAACGGGAAGGGAAAAAGTCACATGATAATGATAGTCAGCTATCATAAACACAAATTCATGAAAACTGGAATGCAGACAAAAAGTTTATCTATGTTAACATACAATTCCCTTGATAATTTTATATATCGAGCCAATCTAAAAACAAAAAAACAGAGAATTTGATGTGGTGAACACGTTCTAGATAGATCAGTGCCAAAATAAACAGTAACATGAAAAGTGATTACCTGACGAAGTTGATCTTCGGTTATGTTGAAGTGCAGGTTGCCGATATACAACCTTCTAGCCCCTCCTGTGTAGGGGCCTATAAGCCCACCCGATGCCACAGCTGTAGTTGACTGAACAAGATTCTTTTCAGCTTCAGAAGGTTTCACCATCACTGGTTGACCAAGAAGGGGCTGTCCAGAGAGTGCTATCGCCATAGGCACGGACATCGCATCATAGAACTCGATATAGCTAGAAAAAAGAGATGAGCAATATTGCAAATCACCTCATAGAACTAAATATACCTAAAAACAGGAGTAATATTGCACTTAAGTAAAACAAATGCAACAAAGGAGACTAGCATCACCATACTAACTCTAGGCTGTTCACAAATAACTTCAAAACCACAGTTGTTTTTGTGACCACTGTTCGCTCAAGTGAGACCTCAAACAACTAGTATAATCACTAGTAAATTGTAATTTTTTATTTACTTAACAATAATAAACACCAAAAACTCCAAGTTTTCAATTCCTTTCAAATTGATGGACCTCGGTGATTAAAAAGCCAAAAGAGAAGCATGCAAATAGCTAGCCAAATAAAGATAAAGCAAGAGAAACACTTTACAAAAGTCAGAGATGAGAATGCACAACATAGCCTAATAATTGGAACCTTCGTGAAACCAAAAATAGGTCAATCTGTAAGATTAAGGGAGCATTTTAAATATAACTTACCCAACTCCTTTTGATCGTCTTGAATTGCGATCCATGATGAGTCGTACATCTCGCACCTGAAAGTTGTGCTGAGCATATCAGAAACAAAAGGAAGAATGCTAACTAAGCGACCAAACAGCAATCCCCTATCCAAGTAACAATGAATTTGTGTTTGTTGCAATGAATTTTTGTTTGTTTGTCATGTACACAGCACATAAAAGTTAATTGACAAGCAATTGCTCTAATATATAAAATATTACAATGTGAACTTGATTCATATTTTTCCTCCAAATAAGAAGGAATTAGCCCCACTAAAGCTTATATGGTGAGTCCCTTCCCAAATATAAGATACCATGTATCTTTTATCATTCAGCAATAACTCCTTCACACACTATAATATAGAAGCACTCTATAGATTATGCATGATTGTCAAGAGCAAAACTAGAGAACAAAAGGTATTAGCTCCAAATAAAACAGCTGTGTAAGTAATTGCTACAGAACTAACCTTGCCAGCCCTAGAGAAAAATTCATAGACATCTCTTTCATCCGCCTTCAAACATATCTGTAAAACATTTTCACCAGAATCAAAGATGGAAACCATGTGAAATGGAGTACATTACAACTCCATGGGAACACAACGTAATTTATATCAAGCATGTCTATATCGAACCTGATAGGCAAATACTGTCCTCTGGTCTCTCTCAGGATCAGCCTCAGGCTCTGTCGCTTCTTCCTTCCTTTCTTTATATCTTCTGCAAGACAGTGGAAATCAAAATTAACGATCTCAATTCTCTAACCAGTAGCAAATTGATGAGGAAAACGGCCAGTGAGTAAAACATTCATAAAGCAAATACAGACACAATGATGATTTGTCTTTCAAAAGAAAGAAGGTTTTTCTTATGTTTGCTTTATCATTAAAGAGGTAGAAAATAATCCAAAACAATATTGAAAATGTCTCCAATACAAGTTAAAACGCCGAACCCACAAAACACGGTCCTGCAGGCAACTGGACAAAGTTAACATGAGAGGACTTGTGAATGTACATGTTGAAATTAAGTGATCTTCATCTTCAAATTAACAAGAACCAACCTGGGGAACAACGTTGCAAGTTGCAACTAAGAGAAGTGAACTAGAAATCCAACTTCAAGTGATGGATTAATAAATTTGCACCTTCGAAATAAACATAATCTTAAATGGAAACACCATCATCAAGTTTGGCAATACCAAAGGACCTATATGCATTAATGTGAAACCAGTTAACAACTTTAATAATCGAGTTAGGTTCATATATCCCAAAAAAGAAACCATCAGCAGAAGGCAGGAAAGAAGCACTCAGAAGTTAATGTCATTCACCACAGTTTTACTACCAGTCCCATGGATTACAGAGAAATAAATGTAGATGGAAACTGAAAACTCAGAAAAGTAGATTTTTTTATTTTTATTTTTTGCTAAATCGAACAATATGAACAACAGCAATTCACACAAATGCCACCCACGAGATGATACAAAGGACTAAAACAAAAGGGGCTTGGCTATAATGAAAACTGGGAAATTGAGAAACAATTCAACTGTGAATCATCTCCATGCTTCCAAGGTGAAGAAATTATTTATGTCAAGCTTGCAAAAGAATTTAGTTAAGGTAGTGAGAACTTTTTTTGGCTAACAAAATTGTGCAGGAGTTGCATGCATGTGACATCCAAGACAATTTTGAGCACAATGACAAAGATAATTGCCAATAAGTAATCTAATACTCTTACAAAAGAGTATGGGAGAGCACTGTTGGTCATCTTAAACCTAGAATTTCAAGATAGGCAATTGGGTACTTTTTTCGAGTTATAATCTATCCTGCAAAAATAAAATAAAACAAATGCTTGCAGCCCACGGAACACTGAGTTTTCCACAAGCATCAGAAGATGGAGTGCTTCTCTTAAGCAAAGCTCATCACTCCCTCACCGGCATTTCTGCAACAGAATAAATATAATTAAGCAACTAAGTTCAAATCCGGAGGATAACAAAAATCACAACATGACATCACCACCCTGGTCAAAACCTCCAACACTGAAACCCCCAATCTTGCAATGCAAGCTTTTAAATGATTCCAGACAGCCTATGAAGAAACATTTAAGACCCATGACCTGAGTTCCTGTGCCTGGCCCAAATGCCAGAAAGACCATCTGAATGCTCTAGCATATCTGCGAGTCCCAGAATCTAATGTTCAATATTCAGAATTTTCAAGATAGTTAAAAGCACAAGTAACTACATGAAACTTACGAGATACTAGTAAGAGAACTCATTAAAACAATGGAATAAAATACCCATTAAGAGCTAAGAATATTGTCAAGAAGAAATCAGACCAAGAAAAAGCCAATGGCATTTGTATTTGCACAACCTAGAGAGGACTGCATCAAGCACAGCTGGACATGGACTCGACACATAAAAAAAGAGATGTAGCATAATAAGATCTTGGGACTAAGGAGCAAGTTCAGAGGAATTTATAAAAACAGGAGAGAATGTGTGAGAGCAAATATTTGCAGCACAACTCTCATGACATTCTGATTGACAAGTCACTTCTCTTAAAACCACTAAGTGATTATTGAATCCATCTACAAGTCTAAAAGCATGAAATTGTCACCATCGTGTGACAACTGTAGACATCAAATGGCAACAGTCTCCAATCTCCAGCTTTTCTTGCATGTCTTTATAATATGACATCTGGACAGAAAAGTCAAGCGACAACAGATAAAGCCACACAGAGGTTGATCACTCAACATTCAAGAAGGCCATCGGTGAGCAGCATTGGACCCCAACAATAAGGTTAAGTATATTTAAATAATAACTGCACAATCATGAATACTTTATTCACCACATAGATCTAGATTCAAGACAATGAAAGAGGTATCTTAACAGTGCAGAGCAAATCCCTATAGAGAGATAACTGCTGTTCCGCCTTACTGTACTGTCATCAAACATGGTCGAAACTAACATTCAAAAAAGTAAAACCCACCACACAACAGATTCCTCCCCCACACAAAAATTAAAAAAGGGAAGGGGAAGGCTTTTCACTCTAGAAACTCGAATTTTCCAACACGTCACAGGTAACTTAGTAAAAATGAACCACGGATTTCAGGCATTCCAGGGAAAACTGGAAGAAGAATATACAATTAGCCCCAAAACAATGTGGAAAGAGAGACCTCAACATATGGAGAACTCTACGAACTGAATGCTCTGAAATTCCAAAATCAAGAAAAACATTACATTTTGCAAAAAAGACAGAAACCATAATTGGTCTAGAATATAATTTATTTTCTAATTTTGAGACCATCAGAAAACTATCACATCATAGGGGTGTCAAATTACTGGAGATTATTTGTCACTGTGGGTCTTTATTCTCCTTTCAAACTTCTAATTGATTGTCCAATGGATGGTATAAACAACACTTCATCACAGGTGTAGCCATGACACCCAGTCCTAATGTGATAAGCATTGGGAAATAGTTGTGAGCCTCACTTACATTCCAAAATCAAGTTGAGACAGCAGGAAAGAAATCCAAATACATGGTAGAATGAAATCCTTAAAAAATGAGAGAGAAAGAAAAGGAGAGGGAACCAAGTGCAAGATGATGAAAATAAGATCCAATAAAAGAAAACAAACTTCGAAAATACAGGAGGATAAAGATTTTGATTAATTGAGCAGAACTCTGGAGCAATGGATTTTTATATTATGGTGAAAGCCACCCCGTTAGGAGTTTATGTTATATAAATCGCATAAAATTTTAATAGAAAATAACATTAGTTTTCCACCAAACTCTAAATGATAAAACACAGTTATCAAACTTTTTGGTCCAATAGTTGAATTCAGGTTAACTTTATGTCTATCTTAATCACAGAAGTGAGTGAGATTTCATCCCAAGTCTCTTGGAATGGTGCCGAGTGACTATCAACTACACTAGGCAGTTTGCACCTACTACTACACCCTTATTGTGCTTGATATCAACCATTGAAAACCATTTCAAAAACCAGTAAATAAACACAACCACTCAAAGCAGAATTACACTGGAAAAGATGTTATCATCTAAACTGATTCACAGAAACAATCAGAAAAGTTTCCACCGACTAATAGTTATATCAGCCATGAATATAAAGACATGAGGAAGAGCACTAGATAAAAATATGATTGATGAATATAAAAATGCAAGGTACCTGCTTTCTCTGTCCCGTTCCCTTGACTCCCTCTCCTTTTCTCTTTCCTTTTCTCTAAGCTCCCTCTCCCGGCTCTTCTCTCTATCCTTTTCATCCTGATCACTTCTATGCCTTTCTGATCTACTCCTGCTTCGACGCGACCGCTCTCTTTCCGTCTCCTTCTCTCTCTCCCTCTCCCTTTCACCATCACGGTCATGTTCCCTCCTATCTCGATCACGATCCCTTTCTTTCCCATTTCTCTCTTCCCTGTCTCTATCCTTGCCTCTGTCCCTATCCCTGTGTTCCCTGCTACTCCTGTGCCGATCCCTCTCTCCATCTCTAGATTGTGACCGATGATGGGACAAACCCCTTTCTTTACTCCGTTCACGGTCCCTATTCTCATCTCCAGATCTAGATTGCTTTGAACGTCTTCGTTCATCATCACCATCATCCTTATCATCACTCCTACGCTTTGAACTCCGCAGTCGATCCTTTTCCCTGGATTTCACAATATCACCCTCACCATTAGCAGTTTCCCTCACCTTTGGTGGTTCCGGATTCTCAACTGTTTTCTCTAAGTAGTCATATTCATCAAACTCCATTTTCACTATCGTCCAAACAAAAAACAAACAACCTCACAGAAAACACCTTATTACAACTGCAACCGAAAACAAACAATAATTTAAATTAATTCCATTTCATAAAAAAAAAAAAAAAAAACTTCCGTTATTTGCACAACTCGCCGATAATTTAAAAAAAAATCACACAATTTCCAATAACAAATAAAATTTCAATAACAAGATTAGTTCCCATAAGAATATTAGGCTTTGCATTAACTAAGCAAATTAAACCTAATCTAAATCTCCGTAACCCTAAATGAGCACAGTAACAGTACACAACGCAATTTCTAATCCCACGTTAACTTAAAAACGCTCTGCTTGGCTACATAGAAGCCACAGCAAAGCAATTACTAGCATTCAGATACCATAAAAGCCGTTTTATTCTAATTTTCCTTCATTTTTTCTCGGAAACCAAACAGGCCGTTAGGTTTTCTAAAAAGAGACGGAAAAGAAATTATTAAAAAAATGAGGAATATTTGTTACCTGCAAATTAGCAGCCGTGAAGAAGTGGAGCGAGAGAGGTGAAGTAAAGAAAAGACTTGACGATTTATTTTTATTTTTATTGAGAGCTTGAAGTGAAGTGCGTTTCAGCGTCTCTGTGTGTTTAAAACGCAGAATTTTTTGGATTTCTGTCTCGCTCTCTCGCGGTAGGGTTATCGCGCAAGAGAGAGTGATTTTGAGGATATTTATACTTCAGTCCCTGTATATTTAGAGATGCTCAACTTTGCCACCTATATTTAATCTTTCCCAATACTTGATGAAGAAGGGTCGCAAACTCGCATTGAAACTTTAAGGGTGATATTAGGAGATTCTTAATTACAGATATTGAAATGGACATTGTGGAATCTAATGGGGTTACAATATAATATCATACTTGAATTCGGCCATCCGGGCACCATATTATTTTTTATTGGGCCGGGCTTTAAATGTAGAGTATAGGCCTGGAAGGCCTGTTTATTGAATGGAAAAACTTAGCCCATGTAATGGTGTTTGCATGGGCTAAGGGAGATATATTAGTCAAAATAGGATTGGTTTGTCATTGGTTAAATGGGCTATTCTAACAACCCATCATGAAACAAAGGTTCTTTAAAAAAAAAACAGTAGTTTACTTTTGAAAATAATAAAAAAAAGGTTTCATTAAAATAATCGAGACTGCCTTGTTTTGATTCTATCTGCCGTTTGTTATTGTTGTGGCTAAAAACCCACTGCAACTATAATGGTGTTGTAAGGGTCTGTAATGGAATGGGTTATAAGTTGATTTTTAAGAATTTTTTTAAAAATATATATTAAAATAATATTATTTTATTTTTAAAAAATTTATTTTTCATACTAATATATTAAAAAATCCAAAAATACTCGAGATAATTATTTAAAATTAAAACAAAAAAACAATCAAAAACATAATTTTACCGCCATGGCAACAATAATTAAACTTAATCTGGGTTTAACTTGGTTAAAAATTTAGGTTTTTGGGTTAATTCATATTTTGCTAGATCAATCTGGGTCTCGTAAAATGGAAAGAAAAAAAATTCTTGTCTATTTGTTTTTTAATTCGATCATGGAATTCTCTTAAAAACAACCATAAGAACTGACAACTTTATTAAAAGTGAAGTGGTTCCCTTTTCTACCAGTTTGAAGTTTGGACAAGATTGGTTGCGTGGTTTCAGTTGGAGATGGGATTGCACGTGTTTGTGGTAAAATGGTGAATTTGCCAACGATTTGTCTTGTTCTTTTGTAAAAGAATTCCTTGATCGGATATGGAGTATGTTTGATTGATTTAACCGAGTTATAGATCAACTGGATCGGTAAAAATTAGTTAAAATTAAAATTTGTTTTTAGTCAGGGTACGGGTCAATGACTTTCCATAAAATTGAGTTATATTTTTATTATTATATAGTTAAATAAAAAATATTTTTTAAAAAATAAGTTATTGTTTTTAATAGAATTCATTATTGGATTTGCAAGTTTTACATGTTGAATCAAATTATTCAATTCATGGATTTAGCAAGTTTACCCATCAAACCTAGTATGCTTAGTTTTTAAAATTTTTGGTTCTTTAATTTTTTTTATTATTATTTTTTTATTTCTTATTTAATATTTGATTGATTGAGAAATGAAATTTATGGTTTATTTTTTGTATTTTTTTATAAGATCTTCCCGATATCAAATAAAAGTCTTTTTTAGAGATGATACTTGATTTTTCAAGTATCTAATTTTATCACAAAATTAAATAAAAATAATTTACAAAAACAACAAAGTTATTAAACTCATTGAAATTCATGATCTAGGTCGTGGGGTGACCGAGATCGATCAAATCTGACATCGTCTCAATATTAAAAAACAATTGTCATCTTAAAGTTTTTTTAAAAGTTATGTTATGTTTTTACCAATCATTCAAGTTGTTTTTTGAACATGTTAAATTAAATTGTTTATTTTGGGTTAGATCTCACGTGATTTAATTCAAAACTTGAATTAAATAAGAAAGTAGATTGACGGATTTTAAAATTAAACTGTTTAATTAAATTTAACGATACCGCTAAAAAAATCTTTATATTCTTAATATTTTTTATTTTTTAAAAAAAAGTTCAATCATATACTTTGTTTATATATATAGCCGACTTCATCGCAAGGCATAAAAGCGTTTAAAGACTACCAGATTTTTTTCGCAAAGCTTGATAGTATCCGGATGAATCATGTCTAGGATTATTATTTTTCAAATCACTGCCACTCCATTATTAGAAAGGCTAGTCCAAGAATTGTGCACTAAATTATTTTTTTATCCAAAAGACCCTACGTATTGCACCATATAATACATTAAAAAAAAAAACAGCTGCAAGATTTGTCATCATCCAGCAAATCACTCACCTAAAACGAAATTAATTAATCTAATTCTCTCCCATTATGCCTCGACCCCGCACCAAAAAGACATACAGGAGGAAAGAATTCCACAACGAGGCATTAATCCTAAAATAAAATAAAATAAAATAGAACGAACTAAAGCAACTTCGTCTGGACCAAAGCCACCGGCTTCTTCGAGCATGCATGGAAAGGATTGTAGTGGTTACCACAATACAAGATCACCGTATTCTCATAAAGAAAGTGGAGCTTCCCAGCTTCTTGCAAGTAATCTATGACCATGTTGATCTCGTCCAAGCTGACTACTGGTTTCTTAATTTTTATATTTTAAAAGTATTTTTGAAAAAATTAATTTTTAGTTTATTTTTTAATATTAAATTAATTTTGTTATTGTTTTTAAATTATTTTAATATACTAGTATTATAAATAATTTTTAAAAAATAAAAAAATATATTAATTTAATATATTTTCAAACCAAAAAACACTCCAAAAAATAATCAGTATGACGAATTCAAAAACCGCCTTCGTGAGAGGGAGGGAGGGTTACCTACATGCATTGATTAGGTCATTAGACAAACAATGACATGATAGGTAAATTAGTTATCCATCGCCATCAAGGTTGAAATGTTTATACAGTAACCGCTTTTTAATTCTTAGTGTCATAATTATGCGCAATACTTTTTGATTGTTCATCCATTCAGACGATGATCCCTCTGCCCGATCTAAAAGAAATCTCATTTCTTTCAATGATGTCATTTGACTAGCAAGG
>Ga0307507_10012459_pt1 | contig 10507 bp, 9 predicted proteins | sample 7_EM_MG_FD_207223 | JGI IMG/M metagenome (GOLD analysis project Ga0307507, IMG submission 207223) | Populus trichocarpa ectomycorrhiza microbial communities from riparian zone in the Pacific Northwest, United States - 7_EM | ecosystem: Host-associated > Plants > Roots > Unclassified | place... | reverse complement strand
GAGTTCCGTTCACTTTTGAGTCAGGTGAATAGATAATTTTCTATATGCATGAGAAATAGTATAAATATTTGAATTGTTAATATGAATTGAATCATGCTTCTTAATAACTAACTAACACACACACACACGCGTGTGTGTGTGTGTTTATTATTATCCTTATTACGATAAAGCATAATCAATTATTGAATCTGAACTTTTTATATGAGCCAATATATACTTTCGAATTGACTTCTGAATTGATAGCTCGTCATTTGATTGATGTCATGAGTTGAGTCTTAAGATATAAATATATTTGTTTGATTATTATATGAACCTATGGCATGTTAGTTAGAATACTCATGCTAACAAGGTAGTGTTAGTATTTGTGCGCATCGTATCTGAATCCTAGTTGGTCGGGGGAGTCACCAACCTGTGTGGACTGATCATCCCACAGTACGAAGCCTCATACTCATTGCATTTTAATTTTCTGACGAGCTTTACCTTATGATATTCTTGTTGTGATTTATTTGAGAAACTTTTCTATAAGAACCTAAAGCCATAATTGTATATATATTTTTTATTGTTGTATTACCTCGTTTATATATATTGAACGTTATATCTATTCACTGAGCTGTTGAACTCACCCTCTCATTATTTATCTTTTTCAGACTTATAGCTTGTTAGCGAGTCATTTTTGTTGGACCTTTAGAACCTGCTCTTTTAATTGTAATTAGTACTTTTCTTTTATGTTTAGTTAGTGCTCCACAACTATAAAATTGTATTAACTCTTATATTAAGATAATCAAATTATATTATCAAGTTAATTTTGTTATTTGTATTGCGTTGAACTCTGATTAAGTTATTTAATAGATAAGTTTATGTGTAAGTTTGGGTTCGCATAAGAAAATCTTATCTATATATGGGTTACATATCTGAAAATCGGGTCGTCACATAATTCAAGAGGAAGAATAACCAATCTACATAATCCAACAGTACAGGTGAAATGACTAGCAAACAGCACACAACATGTAATGTATTGTTTGGCAGTTGAACTATCTTGGCTCCCAAGGAGCACCGAAGAATCCAATTCGTCCATCAAAACCCTACTCTACAGATCCACATTTCTTCTTCCAAAATCACAACAAGAAAAGAAAAGGGAAAATCTTATGATTTCAAGAAGAAATCTACTGACCTGTTTGCCTTGGTTTGGCGAAGGAGAAGTTAGGAAACCCCGAGTAAGAGCTATTTTGGGAATTGAAAGGACGGGAGAAAACAGAGAGACATAGGAGGGAAACTGGCTGCTTTGGAATTCGCATTCCTTGGCCCAGTATTTATATAGACATGACGAGTTGAATTGAGTTGAGTCGAGTCGAGTTGAAAGAAGAATCGTATAACAGAATAGCTAACAAAACTGTGCTTTGCAGTTTGTTACTCAGGCAGCAAGCAGGCCGTTGGAAATCGAATTTAATTTAATAACTGTTTGCCACGTGTTTATCCTTCGCGTGCTGAGTCTCTCGCTTGTGTAAATGTTTCTAGGCCTCGTCTCTTGATTTTTCGTCTTCCTCGGCAGCTCGGAAAGTGCAAATTTTTTTTATTATTATTATTATTAATGTAGGTATTCGGGTTAGTTTATGTGTATCTTTATTAATTTCACGAATTTTAAAGTTAATAATTATATAAAGAGCAAATCTAAAGTCTCTGACCAGTTTAAATGCAGCCTTCGGGGTTTCAATTTTTTTTTTTTATCTTGCCTTTTAATCAATATATTTTTTTAAAATTTATTTATGTAATAAAAATATTCTCAGTTAATCGATACTATTTTTTTATAAAAAGAATTAAAGACACTTATTTGTATTTATAAAAATTAATATTTTCTTTACGATGTAGATTTTAAACAAGGATTAAGGACGGGTCATTCAATCTAAGAGCTTATTTTAAGCCAGCTCATAAAAGAATTTCACTCTCATTTTAGGGTTTATTTTCCTTTTCTTTTAATCCTCGAAATGGTTTAAATGTTAACCTTAAAAGGGTAAAGGATTTTTCTATAGATTTATTGAATTTTCAACGTTTTTTCTCATTTTTATTTCATCTCAAGTTTAAATTGACCTCAAATATATATTATATAATATTCTTCATATAATTATATTTAATTTGATATATATTTGATTCCATTCAAATAAGACTCACCATTATGATAAGCTGTGAGGAAATAAACACTAGCTGTGATAAGCTTAGGAGACATTATCAATCATTTTACCAGATATTTGATTCTTAGTATTGAGTTTTTTTACCATATCAACAAGTATTGGATTTAAAAAACATTGATTATGTTAACTCCCATCTAAGTTTAACTTAAATTTCAATCTTTGTGGAGTTCAGAGTCTACAAGTCAGTAATTTTTATAGTTTTGAAACCCGGCCCGACCCGGGGCTGGAATCGGGCCGGGTTGAAGAAAAAACAGGGGAAGGAAAAACCCGGTGTGACCCAGCTGACCCGGCAGGTTGACCCGACAAGACCCGGTTGCAAACCCATTAACTTTTGTTTTTGTTTTTCTCTTTTTTATTACTAAAACAACGTCGTTTTGATTAAAAAAAAAACTGACATGGTCAAAACCCGGAACCCGGGCCTTAGATCGGGCCGGGTCTTAAAACTATGGTAATTTCATTTGTTTTTCCGGATTTTTCGCTGCTATGATGTTGTTGGAAATATGTTTATTTGCTAGAAAATAGTTTTTATGAAAAGTTGATTTCTAGAAATTTAATTATTTTTTGTATTTGATAGATTCATGAAAAATATTTTTTAGTTTTTAGTTATTTCACGAAAAATAAATTAAAAATTAATTTATTAATATTTAAAATAAATAAGTTTATTAAAAAAATAAAAATTAAATTTTAAAAGATAAAAAAGTTTTGGATTCACTACCTTTAGAAAATCTTTCCTTCAAGTCATTCCAAACTTTTGTTGTTGTCTCGGCATAGATTACACCGCTTGCTAAGTCTGGATGGGGATGGATGGAGTTCAGAATCCATGATAAAACCATCATAATGGTTCCATTGATGAAGTCTATCTTGTTCTTTGCACTAAGACTGGTACGCATAGCACGACTCCATTATCCATAGTTGTGTCCATCCAACAATTTTGATACCAAAACAATCCGTGGGTGATTTGAATGGTGTCAAATGAATGGATCTGAAATATCCATTTGTGACTCTGTAATTTTCAATTCTCCCAGCGGTAGTGTTTGAAGCGGAAGGTGTTTTTTTTTATTCAAGAGTCACCGGCACCGGTGCTCCGGCAATTGATATGTAAAGTAAAGTAATGGTATTTGATACATTGCATTCTTATCTCTGAAATGCAGGAATTATATACAAGAAAAGAAAGAACATGTTAGGTAATCTTCAATATAAAAGGCTATATTTTAACTTTGGCAGGTTTGGGAACAACCTTGACTGGTTCTCATGGGAAGGGAAAACTATTACAAGAGTATGAAATAATCCAAGAGCACACGCTAAGAATGAGAGGGCAACAACAGGAAAGAATGCAGGTAAAAGCATTGAGCAACACTTGAAAACAAACCTATTGTACAACCCAGCTGATGTGAAAGTATGAAAAAAAAAAAAAAGAGCAAGGACCCAGGCTGGGTAAAAAAACCAAAAAATGGCCCCCAAAGGACCAGAACATGAGCAAGAAATACCAATGAAGTGGGAAGGAAAATTGTAACTCCCCTGAAGATATCTCCAAACACTCTGTTCATCTTTCTATTATCACGGCTGGAATAAATCAGTTTGGTTACGCATAGCTCCCTTTTATTTTGTTTGCTTTTTGCATCAGTTGTGGAGTTTACATACAGGGACAGGAAGATAAACCAATCATGCTTTCTATTGGTTTGATAACCTGCATCGGCATTGATAGATCTGGGTGATAAAAAAAAAATTCTGTTCAGAATTGTTTCCATTTTTTGAGAATTTAGTAGACTGACGGTTATCTGTTCTTCTGTGAACTTAGTGACAAAATCGATGCCATGATGACCTAAGCTATAATGAAGGCCAATTATGAGCCTGTGGTACAACATTTGTAAAGAACAAGTGGAAATTTCTGACTGGTTGGACCAGGATAGCCCCTTGTTAGCTGGGAATGTAGCTTGGTATGGGGATTGTCTCTATTGGGTTTCTTTCCCCTGTTAAAACCCTTAATATGCAGTGGAATAGAAATTCAATCCTGAAATAAAGATCTGTGATGATTTCTTTTCCAGGGAATAAGAAATTGTATGCCATGTATCCCAGTGTATACTTTTGCATTCTTACGGAAGCAACATTCTTCAAAAACATACTTCAAATGCATTTTTGTATTCCGTAGGCAACACTAAAAGCAATGGTGGGTTACATATTCTCTTACAATCAGATGTGGCGGGCACCTATAATTCCTACATCATGACCAGACTGTATCTATTGGTTACTTTGACTGGGCAAACCAGAAGCCTCTACCAAATATAAGCGACAGCATGGTGTTCCATCATCCGGGTGGGTTTGCACTGACCTGGGCAAGCTGCGAAGCTTGTTGAACAGATTCAAAGGGTCGTTCATGAGTCCAAAATGAGCATCAGGATCACCAAGCTGTGAAAGCTTTACGTGAGAGAATCCTAGAGAGGGAAGTAGATGATCGGGCCAATCACTGTAGAAGTGGAAGATGGAATTTGACAGTGTGGTGGATGGTTTGTTCATGAAATCCGCCAAGAGCACTGTGCGGGCAAGTGCACATTTATCAGCTATGATACTTAGTACTTGCATGGCGTGGGAATGGGAGAGGTAGTAGAGGATACCTTCTAGTACCCAGACTGTGTTCTTCTCTGGCACAAACCCTGATATCTGAAGCTTTTCAAGCCAGTCATTATTTCTAATGTCAGCTGCTACTCTATTTAGGGATTTTGCTGTTATTCTTGGATGCAGGTGTTCATCTATTGTTTCCGTCGCAGCCTTTAGAAGAGTGGTCTTCACCTCTAAAACTTCAGGAAAATCAACCTCAAAGACGTCACTTTCCTTCAAGCAGCTTAGACGGTATGCCCTTGCATCCATTCCTAGAACATAACATGCTCAATATCATGATGAAACTACAGCATATAACAATAATGACTGCAACCGAACTTTGAATGATAAGTATACAGATATGCTTTACTGATATGCCTTTATCACTGTCAATCTACTTCAGTATTAGGGCCAGCTTAAGACAGCCCACTCATTTGAAGAGGAAGCTTATATTTCTTATCCGTGCTGATCATGCATCATGTTTTCATATTCAATAATTGCTAAGCAATTTTTTTGTTCATGATATTGCAGTCTAATTCAGCATATACTACTTGCGGGATGGGATGTTAGAGGATTATATGCCTCACAAACTCTGGTTGGGTATGTGCAGAGTAAGAACAACGTAGGTAGGGACCAGTAGTCTTGTCACATGGAAGAGTAAATGAGCTTTGCATAGTATTGTGCACAACTGCTGCTGCAGACTATTTTAGACATCACTTCTTGAGAAAGAAGCAAAATTTACAGCATCATCATCTTAAGCCGCATTGTTTATGTAAAATGGTCAAAGCATGTGAAGAATTGGGTTAAAGTGTTCACCAACCTGCGCCAAGGAGAACAACCTGTCCCTCACCATTAAAGGAGCTCAGAGCAGCTTCAATTTTCGAATCAAACCAGAGTGTCCGAACTGCAAGAATCACCCCTGAAGTTTCCCGAGCATTTTTTAGGCGGTCATTCTTTATCTTCTCATGAAAGCTTTTGAGATATGTCTCTCCTGCTAGCAAGTCTGCAAAAGGGTCATGGATCACATGTTTCCACAGGGCTCTTCCAGCTGCTGTTTGGCATGCTGACCGTCGGAGAGAGTCCCACTCACTTTGGATTGTTGCGTGGAGTCCCTGAACTGTATCGGTATACAGCAAACGTGGGAGCTTGAGCTCTAGCCATTGCGGGTCCTCCTGCAAACCGTTTTCCTGGTCTGACATTTTACCTTTTTATGGAGAAACTTGAAGACTAATAGAAGAGGAGGAGAGACAGAACGGGTGCAATATATAACAGAAGGGGTTTATATCATCAGGGTATTGTGGATAGGGATAAGAAAAGAGAGCCACACACTAACCAACGCTTGAGAATAGAGGTCAATCGTATCCAGGTTCTCTACCGCGATAAAAAGGAAGGCAAAAAAAATGTAGTCCACCATTTCTTATGCATGGCCCTTCCCTTTCTGCTGTCCCTATCGCGTCGAAAAACAGAAGCAATGAATATGGCCTGCTCTCGCCAGCAAAGATCTATTACCAGACAGACGAGAGTGGCTCTCAACTTTCTGATTGGGTCCTATTCCATTGCCCTAACAAGTACTTGCTGCTTGTCTTTTGATCACATGTTGCAAGCGTGAAAGGGCCAATCCAATTCCACGAGTGTCACAAAACAACTGGTGGAATGGAAGAAAGGTTCCTGTTAAGGATCACTTTTGCAATTGAATGGTTCTAAAGGAGACAAGGAGCCGTTTTGAACCTCTTGAGCAAGAAAAGGATTGGGTAGAAAATCCCTCTTTTGCACGTTTAGTTCCCACGCATTCTACCCTTTTGGACCAAATTCATTTTTCACGTTTTTCAAGACACAAGCCTCTTTTTCTTTTCCTTCAAGTTTTTATCCTTGATTTTAAAAACCATAAATTTAAAAGTTTTTATTTAGTAAATATAAACTATAGTTTTTGCATAGGTTTTATTTAAAACTTTCTCTAGTTAAACATAAATAATTTTTTAAAAAAAAAATTTCAATTCAAATTTCAATATTATCTTTCTTAGATTTCTGGTTGTCTTTATTAACTGAACTAGAATTGCATGTAGATTATCAAATTATTGATCATTTTTATTTTAAATAATTTTTAAAAATATATATTTTGATTAGAATAAAATTCACATAAAGTTTTTAACTATTAATATGTTGATCTTTAACGGACGCAATTATGTCACCTTCCTTTTTATTAAAGAAAAAGGTTTTGATTCCATGATCAAATCTTAGCACACAACATTCATGCATAAGATTTGTATTTCCATAACCCCATCTTAAGTTTGAACTCAAGTAGAAAGGAGACATAATTATCTCCCAAGTACATCCAACGATCAATGAATTCAATAGATAGTTGTACTTGAGGTGGTTGCCTAAGAGATACAGGGATTTGTTCTTTTTTTTTACATCCGGGTTCGATTTTTTTTGTGCATATTTATCATCCCTGTAATATCTTATCTGTCCACTGAGTTTGCAAGCTGTTCAGTGAATCTGGGAATTAGTCGTGGTGCGTGTAACTGATCCGGACACCCCGAATTATATATATAAAAAAATTAATAGATAGTCTATAAAAAGAAATTAGATTTAAAACATGGAGAATATGTTTCTTATTAGGACATAAAGAGTAGTACGTACGACCGTGTGATCAAAGAAAGAAAGAGAGGAGGCCGTGTGAGACAAACCGACCTTGCCTGCCTCCAAAATTCACTTATCAGTTCCCACTCTCTGATAAAGGAGCAAGCAAGAAGACACAGTAAGCATGAGAAAGAGAAAGAGAAAGATGGCATCTGACATAGGATGCTGTAGTAGCAAGTTCATGTCGTATGTGGTGATAATAATAATAATAATAATAATAATAGGATAGGTGGCTTTAATTTGGTGGCCTCATGGCTGGCTTAACTCTTGCTCTCATGTCCCTGGGCCTTGTCGACCTTCAAGTCCTCATCAAGTTTGGCCTTCCTCAAGATGACATCCGCGCCGGTACTCTCCCTCGTATTAGTGTTTGGAGAGGTAGATTATGATTAAAGCGTTCACCTTTTTTTATATGTTCTTAGTTTAGAAGTTGTCTGCTTGGCAATTTCAGAATGGATTCAATCTGGGTTTTTATGCTTATGGTTGTTTGATACAGATATTGGCACAAGCAGTTTGTACTCGTTTTGGCTTGACTGTTGGAGCAGCAATGGCGCCTCTTGTCCGTGTTCTTCTTTTGCTGTTCTTTCCAATTTCTTATCCAGTTAGTAAGGTACGGCAGATTCCTGATTCTGAGTACACGATTAGGACAAGTTTTCTTGCGAGTGAGCTTTATTCTGTGCAGGTTGATTTGGCTCAATTTGGCATGGATTTGAGGAACCAAATATTGCCATTGTTGGCTGTATTCGAAGCAAGAACTTCTTCTGTCTAAAAGTTTTAAAACTAATAGAAGGTGCTGCTGAAATCATAAAATGGCCCCAGACAGCATTTGAACCGTAAATAAATAAAATGTAAAACCAAGCAAATGAATTGTTTGCTGGTTGAATTCATCTGGGGTGTGTTTTAACACTTCACAACTGTCATAACATTAAGATATATTCAACAATCATAACCTTTCAGCTGCATTTTGGACATTGAGAAGGCTCCTATTCCAGAGTTCCCATCAAATGAAGAAGTTGTTGGTGTAATTACAATGGAGGATGTCATCAAAGAACTTCTTCAGGCACAGATGCAATTACTATTTGATGTCATATTATGGCCAGACTAGTACTGTGATCAAACTTCAGGGGATTTTGGACTGTCAGGCCATGTTCACGGATCCTTGTACAGATCTTCCTTATATTGATGAGATGATAGTGATTCTCACAGTGGAATTTCATCTCCTATGACAAGCAATACTTCCAGACTCTACTGAACAATGCAGAGACTACGTCCATAAGCAAAATTTGAGACTGTTGCATATAGTTGTACTTTCAAATATCTGAGACAAGTAACTGAAACTGCTTATATGATGTTATCATTCCCCAGGAAGCTGAGGCTGCTAAATAGGTCTTCAACTTTATCATGCCAATCTCAATCTGCAAACGTTTTCTTGTGTCAGGAGGGGATATTGGGTGAAACTAAGGAGCATGTCAATATTCACAACAGGTGAAGCGATCGAGTTTCTCTCCTTTTATTTGCTTCCGTTGCATCCATATATGAAATCTGCGAAGTAATGGAATTTCTCTGTGACAGGACGAAGGCTCTATATCTCATTTTAGATCGGTTTATAAAAGATGAAATGGAACACCTTTGGCATCATCCATTTTGTTTCGAGCAAATTGAAGGAATGTCTAGATTTCTTGATTCACTGCACTATCCTTTAGTCACGATTGAGTCATCAACCAAGCAGCAATATCCCACATGAAATCCAAAGATGACTACTCTTTACGTTTTCGGGATGCAGGATCAAGATCAATATGCATGCGTCTCAAAACAAGGCTCCCCTGTCAACTGCAGAGCCCTCCGCCAACGACGCCTCTGTCACAGGCACCGCATCCCCAACATCTCTGTTGTCCACGGGTCCAACACCAACCCTTTCCATCTCGAGTGGCGCTTCCTTAACCAGCTCACCAACCACGACCAACTAGAGATTTGTAGTTGTCTTCGTTGATATATTAACATCGGAACATAGATCAATCAAGATCCAAGGATATATTCAGGGATCAACTACCTACCTTGGAAGACATCAGAGGTCGACCTGCTGTAGTAACCACAAAGATACATGTGCACAGCTGCTCCTTGTTCCATGAGCTTTATTGCATTACAGGATTCTTGTGCTCGAGATCAGAAAGTAATGTAAGAAACATCTACCAAAACATTGTCTCTAGTTTTCGAAGAATTCGGAATTTTATGTGCATCTCCAAATTCTGGCAAATACAATTTAACTCGACTGGGCTGGATTAACCTCCAAACTTGCAATCCTGGGCTGAGCCACTGGTCAACCCATCATATGCTAGTGCGTTTGAAGCATCTACCAAAACATTGTCTCCATGTGCCATCATATGCTAGTTTGGGCTTTTGTGTTGCGTTTGTTAGTTAGTGCGTTTACAACCAGGCAGCAGCCAATAAGGAAAAAGTCAGAGTAGCAGGTGAGATAGCTGGCTGGTAGAGTTTCCTTTGACACCGCTGTCTGCTCTTTTTTTTACAGATATACTTATCCATCTGATTCTGACCTTAACACATGCCAACTGATTCTCCGAGGAGACTCTGCCCCTCTCCATACGTTGTCTTCCCCATTTTTATTTGTGAGAGTTCTTCCTTGCTATTAACGGCATTGTCTCCCTCAATATACTAATTTTTAGCTTTAATGTACAGAGTTTGCTTGTGTACACCAATACAAACCATAGTTTTTAAATTCCAGTCAAAGAGTTAATTGGATAGTATCATGTTTTGAACAAGTCAGGTTCAAATTGATTTGATCATTGGATTAATCTGAATTTAATCTAATTAATTGAGTTTTTTTCTTTTTATATTTTAAAACTTTAATTCAAACTCTTACAAATTTATTAATTTCAAGAAATTGATTTGATGAATAAGGAGTTGTGTGTTTTTATTTATTTATAGGGTTTAAATTTTAAAATTAATATTTTTTAAATGTAATGCATTATTAAAATCATTAAAAAAATACTTAAATACAATATTTTTTATTTTGAATTAGGGAGAGCAAACTTTTTATTAGGTATTTTTTTTTATAAATAATAGTAGTTGAA
>Ga0307507_10012458_pt1 | contig 10507 bp, 6 predicted proteins | sample 7_EM_MG_FD_207223 | JGI IMG/M metagenome (GOLD analysis project Ga0307507, IMG submission 207223) | Populus trichocarpa ectomycorrhiza microbial communities from riparian zone in the Pacific Northwest, United States - 7_EM | ecosystem: Host-associated > Plants > Roots > Unclassified | place... | reverse complement strand
AATTACAAAACGAGATTCACGATCCACTAGAACGGTTAGACCAAGGACCTTTCATTGTTTCCTTTTCTCCTCCATTTGTTTTTATGGATGCATGCACTAGTTCTATATTATCGACCTCTTTTTTTTTTCTTGATAATGTGTGTCACTGTTTTGTCGTTGCTCTGGAAACTAGAAATTGTCCATCGGAGGCGATGCTGAAAAAATAGTATCGGCATTTCATTTGGTGGTTAGTGAGCAACCCAATGAAGAGACAGAGATGAGTAATTGCAAATCTTCAGTTCGTCGTGTGAGGAAGATGGAGAAAGATGTTGATGTTGCCTGTAGTGGTAATGGTAAGAGAGATGAACTTGAAGTTAATATAGAAACAGATTAAAGTGGTTTCTTGGAAATGCTTTTACAGCTTGAGTTTTGACTTTGAAAATTTGTGGGTCTCTGAAGCTCAACTTTTTTTACTCAGATAAAGATCCAAAACGAAAGACTTTGGCCAAGGAACTAGAGGATGAAGAGAATCTTTTGAAACAAAGCATTGAGAAACTTAGATCAATTGAAGCAAGTAGAGTAGCACTTGTGTCTCTGTTAAAAGAAGCTCTACACGAACAGGTATCTGATTTTATCATCACCTTCAGTAGTTGTTGAAATGTAAATTATTAACTTATGCATAAATTGTCATCATATGGAGTGTTTGGGCCGAGAGGAACTCTGGAGAATCTGTGATAAAATTGTTATCCGGCCTCTCTATAGAGCATATCTGCAGGGCCTTTTGAATGGAGTTTCTCCAGCAGATGTTCTGCAATTGAAATGCTCTTCTCTATTAGTTTTCTTTTCCTGTAGAGGAGGATGTCTTACCCTGCTTGTATTCTTCTATGGATTTTTCCAGTGTGTTTTTGAATGAATGAGATGCACAAGTTTGTGGAATTCTATTTGATTAAATTGTGACTTATTTATTTGTTTTTTTTCCAAGGAATCTGAATTGGAGGGAGTTCAAACTCAGATGCAGGTACGAATGTTCATTCTGGACCTTGAATATTTATTCTGTTTTCAATTATTTTATGGTGGGTTCTGATAAACACTGGGCATATGCATAGAATGTGCATGTATTCTGCTCAGTGAATCGTGATCATCTTTGCTGATAAAATAGAGATAATAAATTTATGCCATAATACACAATTTAGTTCATTGTTAGCCTTTATGAATGCTATATGCTTTTGCAGTTATCTGATTATACATTCTTGGCTGCTAACATCAGGTTGAGACTGTTTTCATGTTTAGTTGGCAGCCGTAAATTTCTGGAAATATAGATGTATGAGATTAATCTGTATTATAAATATTAGCCTATAAACTTGTTGAGTTAGGGTGAACTTTTATCAACAATATCTGAAGGGATTTTTAATGTTTGGATAAAAGTTCATACCTTGTGTCATTAAGAGTTTGAGCGGACTTACTAATGGTAGATCCTTGATATCCTTTGTACTCTGAAATTCCAACATATAAAACGTGAAAAAGATTTTTTACTGTTGCCTATAGCCCTTGATTCAACCAATAAACCTTTGATTTTGTATTGTTCTAAAAGAACACCAGTCTTTGCATTCTCTTTTGACACCTTGTTTTGGAAGCTCAGTTAATACACCTTTTGTATTTCTGACAAAGAAATACATTGGCCTGCACATCCTCGTAACATTGACATATTCAATGAGTTTTCACAATTTTGGATGTTTCAAGGCCAGTATGCTTTGAAGCCACTTTGTAACGTGGGCCCTATAGATGCAATCAGTTCAATAAGTTCTGATTAATTTACTGAGCATTGCTGCTCTGAAATCTTAATTCCAAGCCTCCTTGGCCATCTAGACTCATGTCTGTCCCCATCAGGGCTATCTATATCTGATGATTATTGGGGCATTTGTTTTATTCAATTAAAATTTTTGGTCAATTTCAGGTTGCTCAGGCACAGGTAGAGGAAGCCAGCAACATGCGAAGGCGGCTTAATGGTGAAGAATATGTGTCAAAAGCATCTACTGCAACAACAGTATCAGTTGATTCAAATGCAAAAGCAGGACAAACACCTAAGAGGACAGCTGCTGATATTGCTGCTGAGGTTGCAGAAAAGCTTGCAGCTTCCTCATCTTCTCAAATGATCATGCACTCTGTTCTCTCTTCGTTTGCTGCTGAAGAAGCAAAGAATGCTCAATTAACAAAGGCCTATGATTCATTGTCAAAACCGGAAAACTCATTGCCTGTTTCAGATCCAAATGTTTTTATGCCAGCCCAACCACTTGCTGCTCCAACAACACACTCGTATCAGTCAGTTTTGCTGCCCCAACCTTCAATGCAGAATCAGACTCCAAGTGCTCAAGCTCAGTTTCACATGCTTCCCAACCAATCCTCTCAGCAATATTTACAGCCAGCAGGAGGGATTATGACCCCATATGCTTATGGTAACATTTCTCCCTTGCCTCCAGGACCACCTCCACCACCACCCCCACCCCCACCCTATATGGTAAGTCCAATGGTGTCCATGGCGCAACAACCATCACAAATACCTCAGCAGCAACCGCTACCATTGGCACAACAGCAGGCCACAATAAACCAGCAACAACAAATGTCTTTAAACCAACAACCCCAGGGTCCTAATTTCAGGCCTCTGCGACCACATGGAATGGTGTACTATGGCCACCCTTCTCATTCTTAGTGAAAAATCATACTAATGGTGTTTTTGTTAATTTTAGCCAGAGGCCAGTTTAATTGATCTTCACGTAGGTACGCTGCTTGTAATTAGCGACCTTCCTCCTTTTCACATGAGTAGGACTTCCAGTAATGAGAAAGTAATCTTTGGCACAAGCTCTAGTTGATTTCTATTATGACATATCATATCATACACTATCTAATCGCTATTTATGCTTCATGCCGAGGTTCCAGCACCCAGAAATATGACAAGCTAAAGATATCTCGACTGGTAAGCACAGATTCTTAGTTAATGAGCAAGATTGTTTAACCCTTCAAGTCTTTGGTGTGCGCTCATGCTAAGAGGACGGATGGAAAATCTCAAGACTCGTCAACAGGCATCATGCACACTGGAAACCATACAATACTCGTTGAAACAAAGGAGACCACGCAGTATCTAGACCGCGATTACAGCCCATATTATTCAGCTGCAATGCTGATCAAACATTCGTTTGAAAAACAAATTCACCCTGGCAACTGCACCTTTTATCAGCGTCAGCTAGACCTGGCCACCATCTTAGCAAGGATCATCTGTATTTAGAACTACCCTGAACATCTTGCAAAGATGGCCACCTTACGCATTTTAACACTCCAGGGATGATTGATTGGGGTAAAGTAAACATCTGAGCGCACCATTTATCTTCCACAAAGGCCCTGTCTCTTGCACAAGCATGATCAGTGCTCGAATTTCAGTGATAAACTGTTTAAAAGACTTGTATTATTTGGTTTCAAAGACAGTCAATACAGCGCTGCTCATTCTCGCTACGACACCTGCCCGTCAATAACTTTTTTTAGTTTTTATTTTATTTTATTTTATTTTTATTTTATTTTATTTTTCAACATTTAATTTATTAATATTTATTATTTTTTTAGTATTTTATCTATGAGGTTATTCTAATTTTATTTTCATGGTCACGAGATTGACAAATTAAATAGGGTTAACTTAAATGTTTTTTTGGTTGTTTTTTTTTTAATTTTATCCTTCGTTTGATAATTTTATTTATTTTTCATTAAATTGGGTTATTCTGGATAAGTCGTAAATTTAATATGCTAACCTGAATGAGCTTGAATCAGGGTTTTTTTAGCCTTTTTTATATTATCTCTTTTTTTTCAATTTATTTATTATCATTGTATTTTTTTTATTCATACTTATTAAACAAAATAAAATCAATGACTTTTTCTTAGGAATGCATGCATCTTCTTAGCATCATGTTTTACGTTAGAAAATTTTGGGTCAACCCATAACATAACGCAAACCCCTATCTAATATATTATTAAACTGTATACTGAATATTGTTCATTAATATTTACAAGATTTTTTTTAATTTTAATAAAAAAGAAAATTTTCAAATATTTTATGAATTATATATAGTTATATAACATAATTATAATTTTACAAAAATAAAACTATGAACTGTCATTCAATATATAATTGTTAATATTGTCTTTTCAATAAAATCTGTTTGTATCATAAATAAGGTATATGATGGGAATAAAATCTTTATTCAAGATCTACTTACTTTTTGTACGACAATATTTAGCATTAATTTAATATTATTCTTGAATCTTTTCATTTTAAAATTTTAAAATTAATTCATATGAATAAATTAAATTCATAGGATAAAAATTGTATAAATTATTTTGTTTAAAGATTTTTTTTAATGCTAGCAGAGCTTGCAAAAAGGAGTAATAAAATTTTTATGAACCCTTTCACTTATACCAAGGATCTCCAACAAAAGAAATACTAAGAATATTTAATAATTTAATACAATTCTATTTTTTTTTTATTTGCTACTTTCAAAACATTGTTAGAGTTTTATTAGTCAAAGTAAAATACTAATAAAATACTATATTAGTCTTGGAAAGAAGCTTATTATGTGTTATTTAAGATTTTAGGTAGTGTTTAAACTTTAAATAGTCATATAATTAAAAAAAATAACCTATTTTTAGGAATTAATATCATGGTATATTTTAAGAATTTTACTATGTTATGATTTTTTATTATTTAGAAGGTAGGGTAGGATAACATATTAGTATTGAGATGAATTACAATGATAATATTGTTTTAATGGTATAATAATATATTAAAAATACTAAAGAATTCATGATCTTCTAAGGGTTAGGCTGATAATTAAGAAACTTTGTTTTATTTAACAATATTTAGAAGTATGGTATAAATTACTTTTTAAAATGTTTTTTTTGTTTAGAGATATATTAAAATAATATTTTTTTTATTTTTAAAATTTATTTTTGACATCAAAACAATCCCAAAAGCAAAAAAAAATTAATTAATTAAAAAAAATTAAATTTTAATGAAAAACAAGTTCAACCTCAATATCAAATAAAAAGGCAAAAATAAATTAAATTTATATAGGATGTGAGAATACACTTTTAAAATCATCTATTGGGAGACTTAATCTTGCTCGACATTCATGTTAGCCCAAAAATACTTTTATCTTCGAACAAAAACAAAATATTTTAATGGATAATAATTTATAGAAGCACACTCATAGTCAAGTCATAAAAACATATACATACATTTTTCGCGACCTTTTATTGATAATTATTTTATTCCAACTCAGAAGAGACATTATATTAAATATTCATAGTAAGAATAAATAAAGAGGTTGAATTAGTCATTTCAACAGGTCCAAGTGGTGGGAACAACAAAGTTGGCAGTAAATTTAGCAGCATCCTTTTCAGTTCCATAACCCCACAACTTACTTATTTCTGTATTGTGCTGCTGTGCAGGGACGACGAGGAAGATGCTTACAAGAACCATGCGGGGACATGTGCAATTACAAGGCTTTGTAGACATGCAAAGCTGACCAACTCACTTACATGATGCAGAACTCAGCAATTAAATTTTCGCCTTAGGATAAAATCTTTAACAGAAAGTGGCAAATGGTACATGATTGACATCACAGTGGAGAATTGGCCAATGGAGAACCATGCCGGAGGGTTTTCCTTTAGCACGGCAGCAACCGTCTTCTTCGCAAACTCTTCCGCGGGAGTGGCCTTAAGTCCTTGTGAAAGATGCGCTCTCTCCCGTATTGCTTCTTCAAATGGCCTGTATAACTTCCACTCAGGCATCTGGTTGTAGCTGGCTACGGCAGAATTTCCTATGTTTGATTTAATAGCTCCAGGAACAACATTGATCACACCAATCCCTAAAGGCCTGAGTTCCAGCCTGCATTTAAAATGGGCAATTTCTTACTATTAGCATCTCCGGCATAAAAAATAGCAATGTTTCCCATGTTGTATAAATATTGAGAATCATCAATGTCTTTTCCTCTTATTCGACTAGAAGAAATATAGCTTTGGATTAATTTCTGGATCATATATGAATCATAATCTAATTTGTTTAAATAATTACTATGTATCAAATAACAAAAGAACTCAGATTCTAGTTTTAAAAATGTCCATTTATCTTAAGCTTAAGGTGGCAGAAATAAATATTCGTTTACATTGTTGATAAATCAGAAGTTATGCTGAACTGAAGTTTAAGAAAATGGATTATAGATTTGATTCATCTGAATAATCACACTAAGTGCACCAAAAGACTGTCTTGCAGTAGTAATTTATGAAACTCTGCTATCCAGTTCTCTTCATGCACATTAATTGACTATTAGAAGACGGAAGCCAAAGAGTCCTGCACATGTCATCAGATATGTGTCTAAATGCTTGTGTGCTTAAGTGTGTAGGCTTCAGGTTCTGGAAGGGTGGTCCGTACTCTTCGAAACACTTTGGTACTAATGATTTTATGCAGATATGAATCAGACATTTAATAGGAGAAGGTAGGTAACACAGGTATCTCAAAAGATACAAACCTCAAGGTATCAGTTAGTGAATGAAGAGCCGCTTTGGTTGCAGTATAGACTCCAGCCCACGGAACAGGAGCCATAACAGTAACACTTCCAACATTTACGATTTTTCCCTTCTTGCTAGATGCCATGTGAGGAACAACAGCTTGTACCAGCCTCATTGTCCCTACATTAGATGCTTGATGTTAAAAAGAACAGGAAAAACAATATCTTGGTATTTCATCAATAGCATGCTAGGTGGTAGCAGGATCAGTTAGGCTGGGAGAGGCTTGAAATTCATACAAAGACATCATAGATAACTCAGACGCGAGACACGGATTAATCCATGATTTACAACAATAAACTTGTCTTTGCTGTATTTTCAGGAAAGTCTGCTTATGAATTATGAATGCTGCACCATGTGTTAAGAGTGTACCAGACAGAATACTGGAGCTTCTGAATAACAAGAATGCAAGGCAGCACATTGTTACCAATACAGTCGTCCCAAGAAATTTCCATATTGATAGACTGTCTTCCGATATTTTAATATGAGCTGTTTTAGAAGTTTATTAACCAGGACGTTTACAAGGTACTGGAGGCTCCTCCTTGTGTAGTTGTGCAGAAAAGAAAATTCTTTGCCGGCTTAATAGAAACAAAAGTATAAAATCATTTGAACTCTAGCGCTTTGTGAGGAAAGAAGGTGGTAGATAAACTCTTTCTTTACAACACCAAAAGGCGGAGAATAAGGTTTAAATGACTGCGATGCTGTTATGCTCTTATGGTAACTCCAGTATTAAATGAAATGAAATTGTAGGATGTTTGCAAACCCAACTGAATGTGCCAAAAGGTGCAGTTATGGAATAGCTCGCTTCACACGAACCTCTACAAATGCAAAAAATAAGCTGTACCAAAGAGATAAAATAGTTATAAGACCAATTTGAGCCACGTTCAAGACTCAAGTAGATAACATAGACCTTCACAACTATATTACTGCTCAAGGCAGCCTCTCATACCATGGAGAACAAAAGCATATCCATACATTTCATGGATGTCAAGAACAATGAGAGATCAATTTATGACATCTACTTATCCCCGGTATTTTGACTTTAGGCTTCATAATTCTGCCCAGAAAATTTACTGCCAGCATCAAATCACATATTACACTTCAATTAATCTTATGATGAATTACTTTCCTGCAAAGACCTTTTACTGAAGAATCTGACTTAACTCATGAGGTAGCATAACCTCAGAAGTTTCCAAAATATCTTAGGAGTTGTTTTGGGATAAGTGTACCCAAGTTCAAATCTAATGGCAAGACTACCAGGAAAGTTTTATTTTTAATGTATAATCAAAATAGTTGACTACAGAAAACAGCAAACATTGCAGTTAAGTGTAAAAGAAATAGGTGCCTGTGCATCCTAAATTTACATCATTCATAGCTGTGAGTCATGGTTATTAAAATGGAATAAAGAATTACTGCTAAGAACATGCATGCTTTAACAGAAACAGATCTAAGTGGTGAATCGCAGACAGTGACATATACAATAGTGAATCTGTGTGGATTGGAGGTGATGCTGCATCAGGATATTTGGCTTGAGCATCATAATTGTTCTCCCTGGAAATGTTCATTGACAAAAAAGGGAATGGGGAATTTATGTGGCAAGGTTGTTCCTGATCACTCAAAATTCATGTACATATGCAAAATAGATATCAGAGGAATTGTTTGTGTGTCAATGTCCAGAGAGCGCCATGATTATCAGGCCTGAGTATCATGCATCATGAAGAGGGGTAAGCAGCTCCAGATGTTCAAACAAACAATTAAATGGTCAAAATTAAAATGGTCAAAATTAGGAAAAACAGTTACCAGCAACAGCAACAGAATCCTGCTAATTTGGTTATTTTATTGCAATATATAAGTAGATGGGTGATGCAAGTGGTTCTAATCAATCAATTACGAATCGGTCATAATTGGGCTAAGTAGATAGCCTTGCATGAATATTTATGAACTAATATAATAGAGTTAAGCTCAAGAAGAGGCCTGAACAAAAAAACATATAACTTTCTATTCAATTGTTGAATTGCATTCAAATTTAGCTTAGAGAGTCGTTTGGGTAAGAATTTGTTAGTAGAACAACTTGATGACGTGATGGGGAGGCAAGTGATCCTATTTATGATGATTCAGATGACAATGAGAAGGTTTTGCAAGATGATGGCAATGATACCTTAGTCATCCAAATGAGCTTGCCTACTCCTAATGGTGGTTCAAGCGAGGATTGACTATGCACTAGCCTCTTCCATTCAATTTGTAAGCTGTGTAACCTGATTATAAACAATAGTAGTTGTGAGAATGTAGTGTCAGTTGGGGGTAATAGAGAGTTGTGACTCGAGATAGGAAAACACCTCAAGCTCTACAAACTAAACAGGCTGAATCAAGACAACAAGGTAATCATGGACAAATATTATCTTGTTTCGTTTTCTATAGACAAAAGATATTTTAATAGTGTTCGGTATGATGTGGTATCTATAGATGCTTGTCATTTATCGTTAGGCAAACCATGACAATATAACATGAATGCCGTACATGATAGACAACATAACATGTATACCCTCAGTATAAAGGGGAAGCATATAGCATTGGCACACAAGAGAGAGATGGTGGTTATTTAGAGCAAGGGTAAAAATATATTGTTTTTATCCTAATTTATGGAATAGAAAAAGGATAGCGTAGAGAATCAAAATGATTTGAGAAAGGATACAATGTGGAACAAGTCGTTGACAACTAATAATAGTTTTGTAAAGATTAGGAGTGGTATGGAGTTTGATTCTTGGTTTACTTTATCTGAGTTGACTAATTGTGCAGTGCCAACACACCATTGGTCAATAGAGCACAAAGGTGCCAACATTGCTTTTAATGGTTGACAACAATGACAATGTTGTTGGATGGATGACCAAAACTCGAGAACGAGTTCTTTCCAACCTGAGAAAATTGATACAGGATATTCTAATCATTCAGTTCTGGATCTGCCACGATTGGATTACGCGGATAGCCTTGCAAGGATATTTATGGACCGATGAGATAAGACTAAGCTCAATAAGAGACTTGGGTTGTGCAAAGTGATTGGTCTAGTAAAATAGACCTATAACTTTCGACCCAAGAATATGCTCAAATTTGACTAGGAGGGTCCAAATGCCCAACCTCACAAGAGGGTCGGCTGGCTATAACCACCTAAGGCTCAGAACACTTATAAATTAGACCAAAAATGTGTTGTTTGACCAAATTTTTTTTTTTTCTGATTTCTCAGTTTGTTTAGGACTTTTATTATTTTTTCCTTTCTAATTAGGACTTCTAGTTTCCGACCTTATTTTGGTAGGTTTTTGGGTTTATTTAGGAGTTGTAAACCTTTTAGAGCAGAGTTTTTAAACCCGGCCTGGTGGTCGACCCGGACCAAGGCCCGAGTCACAGGTTTTTCCCGGGTCACTTGGTTTTGATCGGGTCACCCGGGTCAACCCCAATTTTTTTTATAAATCAAAACGACGTCGTTTTGGTTTTAAAAAATAAATAGTCAACGGGTTGCAACCTGGTTTTTGACCGGGTCTTGCCAGGTCAACTGGGTCACCAGGTCAACTTGTCGGGTCACCCGGGTTTTTGACTTCCATTATTTTTTCTTAAACCCGGCTCGGTTTCAGTCCCGGGTCAGCCGGGTCCCGAGTCGACACGTCGGGCCGAGCCGGGTTTTAAAACTATGTTTTAGAGAGATAGACTACTTGAAGAGAAAATATATAGCAATAAAAATTCAAATTAGAATTTGTGCAGCGACCCTTTTTAACATGATTTTGTGTTTTTGTGCTTGTTGTCTTTCTTTTGTTATTTCGGAATACTGCAGTCCCATAGTTTATAAGTTAAATCATGTGAGGCAACACTGCCACGGTCCAAATGCATAACTTTACTTGAGTCCAAGACTATCACGGTTAGACAAAAAAACCAA
>Ga0307507_10012457_pt1 | contig 10507 bp, 12 predicted proteins | sample 7_EM_MG_FD_207223 | JGI IMG/M metagenome (GOLD analysis project Ga0307507, IMG submission 207223) | Populus trichocarpa ectomycorrhiza microbial communities from riparian zone in the Pacific Northwest, United States - 7_EM | ecosystem: Host-associated > Plants > Roots > Unclassified | place... | reverse complement strand
TGTTTGTCTATATTTGTCTATAGCTCTCAAAGAATATTGTGACACAAAAACCGGTCATTATAAGAACGAGTCCTTACGTAAACTCCAGGACTCGTAACATCGGTGTACATGCTCTCAGCCGCGTTCTTCCTGCCAAAACTCCTTATCTAAGCCAACCCCAAACAAAGACCGATCATAGTATTCTTGTATAAGGGAATCACATAGACAAGGCCGTCTTTTTTTAGATGGAACATGCTGGGCGAACAGTCTTCCCTCCTTTTCCATCCGTGTACATTTCCTCCAACATATTCTAGTTCAAATGCACGACCTCGCTCGTTTCCGGGTGGATATGATCTCGATCCTCTATTACGTCCGTTGTCGCGGAGACTTTGGGTTGATGGGTTTACCAGCGCGTTAAACACGTTTTACGCGATCGGCGCCATTCCTTTCGCTTTACATCTCTTACGATGGCGGTTTAAAGAAGACCTCGTCCCGAAGCTGTTCCCGCAGCCTCCCAAACAACGGTGAGTCTTTTTCTGAAAGTGCGAATTGATATGGTCTATTTGAAAACGCGATTAGATTTAATTGAGAAAAAAAAAACGGAATGTTATGGACTCTGACTCTTCAAATTGTGCTTGGCGGTAAAATCTTGAGGACACAAATGACAGACAAACCGGCCAGGGACTGCGTTTGTTCTGCGTTTGTTCGAAGCAGATACTTGTTCTAGAGACGCTACCACTGCTCTGGGCGGTAGTTCGGTACTAGCTTCTGGAACCAACGGATTCATGGGTGGAATGCCAGGTACGTCGCCTGCTTGCAATAATATGTCAAGGCTAGTGCGGTCAATGTATCGTAGAGCGACTGCGCACCTGGTAAAACTGATCGGGGAGGTGGATCCCCTGTTCCGACGTTGGAACGGGTGAAGTCAGCGGGCGATATCCATGCCTGCCCTCTAGAGCTGATGAGAGTGCCCTGTGGGAACACTGACAGACGATAGTAAGGCAACGAGCCAGACATTGCAGAATGACTGCATACCGGATTGTTGGGATGGTTTGAAATAGCACAGGCATAGTGTTAATGGAAAGAGGCACAACTCGCAAGAAGTTTCTGGTTGCATATTGGTGCTAAAGGCTTGGTGTGTTAGGGTTCCCTGCTTTATACTGCATGATCCTGCATACAACATCTTTGTTGCAGATTTGAAAGCAGAAATTGACACGGCAATGCTGGATTCAAGGTCACCTTCAAGGAGCAAATTGTGCAGGGTGGCTCCAGGACCTCTGGCACTTATAGCCGTCGGATAAGACCACATGCAAGAAGTTGTCAAACTGGAAAATCCATCTAGGAAAGGGTTCCGTTGTGTCTGTGACTGTCAAGAAAGAAAAGCCCGTCGTCGCCTCTTCCTCTCATGGTTTTGGTGAGTGTATACTCACTTTTGAATCGTTTTATTATCTAAAGCACAAATTTTTAGCAATATTCAAGCTTCTCTTTTTGTTTGTCGTTTTGCCGGCGTTTGACAGTATTGATGGGGAAATGAGTCAATAGGGTCACTGCACGTGGATCGTTTCACGTCTTATACCAGCGCCAAACCAGTGCATCCAACGTTCTGGTGCTTGAGATCTAGATTCCAACGGTATGTCTTCGTCTTTTCGTCTTTTCGATGATGTAAGTTACTTCAATTCCCTTTTAAAATTTCTGACTACTGTACGATTACGACCGAGTCTTCATGTCACGCATCACAAAGGGTTTCAAATGAAGAGAATTGGGTGCGACACCGGGCATTGGCCTATATATTTAGTTATCTTCAGGCTGCTTATATTTTGATTATTTTTGAGTATAGTTGCTGAATATATTGGCGTAGAAACATATGGGCCTGATGCTTCAAGTGAAATGAAGGGTCGAAGAACGTGCCGTCCTAAAAACGGATAATTATCCCACATACCCCACATTTTGATGTTTCTCTCCCCAAAGTAGAATATTGATCTTACACGATGTACAGTCGCGGACAGCCAAAGTCAACTAATTTGGTGATCGTGATATGGTGACCCTGCACAACCCTCAATAGTACTTTTTATTGCAGAAATGTGAAGATTGGGACACAACGCTTCAATTTCCATGAGCCAATTTTTCGAAATTGATGAAATGAGAAATTCTACCCCAAAAATATTGGCCGACCCTGAAATGTACCCTTAAATTCATGAAAAATAGCGCAATCAACTCCTTTTTCAATTCTGCATCTGATCCTGGAGTTTGGGACAAATCTGATGAGCCGTTCTTGTAGAAAAAAATGATTTTATACTATCTAAAATGGCAACTCAGGGTCTTCCCATCCCCATGGACCCTCAATGAACCCTGGCTCACTGACCCCCTCCTTTTCCCACTTTTAGTGGATTGTACATTATTGATTGAGTCTAATCAAAATTACAATGTTTAGCAACTGTCACTAAATTTTTCGGTCATCCCTGGCATTGGGACCCTGCCAGGGGGGTCCCAACACCTGTTGAAGACCCTGCTGAATGTCCAAAAATTTGGCCAACCCAATTCCTCATGGGAAAAACTTCCGAGGGATGTTTTTGGATGTATTTTCACATCCTGAGTTTGAATCTGAAGTCAGATTGCCAAAATATTCCTTCCTTCCAAAGATACTAAATTAGTTGACTTTGGCTGTCCACAACTGTACATTGATCATGAATTTTTTTTAAATTTTGACATCGATAAAGTCGATGGTGTGATCAATGTGAGGCGAGAAATCGGAAAATCGGAGGCACCCTGACTTTTCAGGTAGAGTTGGCATTTTATTTTGGAATGGGGCATTTTCGGGCCGGGAAATCAAAGCGCAAGGGAGAACAAAGTGGGAATCGGGTGCGACATTTATGGTTGGCGAGCAGGGTCAGGTCTGTTCAAAGCCCGATAGAGCCTGATCCAAGAAATTTTGACAGGAGCCTGGGGTCCTTGTCACCGCTTCCAACATATTCATGACAAATTCACGATGAATATACCATTTAAGTGTCACACATTTCAGGTAGCATTATGTAGTAGTAAAGTGTAGTCCTTAGCAATAGAATATCCTTAATGACAATTACACTTTTTTTGTAGCACCATGCTCCCGTCGAGGACTGCAAGCCTCCGTAAAGCCAGACCACTTTTGTTTGTTTTGATTAATCATATGACGTGTCCCAAAACATTGCCAGCGGCTGACTCACCTTTGTACCAGCATTGAGGCAACTAAACAACGACATTACGACCACACCACGACCACACCGACAACGATGCACCAACCAAATGACCACACCACGACCACACCACAACATGACAACACAACACCACCAAGACACACAAGGACGACCACTACCACTTCGCCGATTTACTCAATCAATACCTCCACCAAATCAGTAAGAACAGGTGTGAACTGGAAGCCTTCGAGAATGGGGGCTGTTTGTTACAGTATGTATCAGCCTCACAGAAACCACGTATTCTTACTCACCACTCTACATGCAGACAATAGATGCAAAATGTAAGAGAACCTGCTGAAGTATCTGCACATGTATTAAATGTTGTTCGAGAATGAATCCTCATCGCACCAATGCAGTCAGTAGTTCTTGACCTTGTTCTGGCCTCAGCTTTGCTCAACCAACTTGCCAGGCAATTGCTGACTGTCTTCTAGAAGTATGCACAGGTGACAATGACTTTTAGCAATCAACCCATGCCTTACCATCTGCCTTTGAAGGTGTCTTCCCTTTCTTGAAGTTGAAGGTTTCTGCTGGTCCTGACCCCAATATATAAATTTGGTGAGTTTATGCGCTCCAGCTTCAGTTTCCCTAGCATCGAATTAACTGCCTACTTTCTCAGTGGATCTGAGTAGTCTGCTCTCATCGTGTCTGCACAAACTTTATTGCATGCCATTGTCAGTGACGGCTGGCATCCCATATGTCTCATAACCGGAATCCTATGGGCATTAACCAATACACCAGAGTTCGTAAGTCGTTGATATTTTCCTCCCAGTTTCTCAGACATTTTCTCAATTGCCCTGTTCTCTAGCATCTGTGCAGGACCCAGAACTCATTGCTGCCCTCACCAAATACCACCAACAAAATAAGACAAACAACAAGCAGATCTCAGAGCTGCTCAGGGTTGAGTATAACCAGTGCTTGGAAGTCTGGTCCAGTCCGGTCTTTTGTCAAATTTTGACAAGACCGAGACCTGGACCAGTCCTCACAAGCTGACAAACCTTGAAAAACTGGACTGAACCGATGTCAACTGGTTCAGTGCAGTTTTTGTCATTTTTCTACAGTTGAAAGACCGGTCTCAACTGGTTTGTACAGGGGTTTGGGGGGTAGGTAGTACTCTGACTGTTGTTCCTACAGTAAATAAAATTTATATGAAGACTAACTACATTATGTTGTGAGCACCTGCTCGCAAGGCTCCTCCACTCACAGAATGAACAATGATGATGAACAGTGACAATGTTGCTGTTCGCTGTTTGGTTACCATGGCCGGGCACTCCCCATGGTGGCGCTGCCTCATAGTGGCATCGCATTGTGGTGGTGTTGCATCGTGTCAGTCATTGTAGTTGCTGTAGCATGGTACCGTTAGCGGGTGGGTTGGGACGAAGGTAAAGTACTTACTGTTATAATAATATGTAAACAACGATGACGAATGACGACATCATCATCGTTCGTTGATTGGTTGCCACGTCGCCATCGACGTGGCACCTTGGACTCTTATCGTCATTGTGGTGGTGTGGCTGTGGTCATCCCTCGTCGCTGGTGGTCCCTTGTCATCAACAAATGATGACAACATCCGTCGTCATCCGTTTGGTTGCCATGTCACTGAGGGAAATTAGTGCGAGGCAAAGGGGGCGGCATACTCACCTGGGCAGGCAGAACACAACTGGGTCATCACCATCAGACATCCCATTGTCACGTTGTCTCACGTTGTCACTTCATCATGTCCCCTCGACCTCACCGGCACTTGTTCGGTTGGTGACATGGCATTGTTTTTGGTGGTCGACAACTGATGTGGGCGGTTGACGGGCGATGTGGGCAGTTGACCATTGACGTGGGCAGTAGTGGCCATGGTGACCATGGTGATGGGCAATGGTGGCCAGGTGTCATGGTTGATGGTGGTTTGAGGAAGAGGGAAGAAGTTTGTGTTTGTGTTATGTTATGAGGGGTGTTTGTATTTGGTTATGAATTGTATTTGTATTTGGTTACGAACTTCGGTTGAGACTGGTTACACCAGTCTTTTGTCAGTCTTCATGGTCTTCAAATTTTGGAAATCGTGAGAGACTGAAGACTGGACCACGGTTGCAGTCTTCGACAGTCCTGGGAATTTCCGGTCTTGGGCAGTCTTGGTCCAGTCCAGTCTTGGTCTTTTTCCAGTCTTGGGGTTGGACTTCCAAGCACTAAGTATAACATCACTGCAAGGTTCAAATCCTTTTTCAATTTTTGGCTAGAGGTTTGAGGTGACATTGGTATTGAACAGTGATTCCACTGTGAAACGTCGTTGGCAAGAACTTGGCCTCAAGGGCAGCGGTGCTACAACCTGGGAAATGCCTTACCAACAGAAACTGCAGCTTGTCATGGATGAGCTCGACAGTGACCCATCTCGGGGTCGCAGCTTAGACAATATTCGGTATCGCATCACATTCAACCATGGTATTCATCTCACCCACGACTTCATCTCCGATATTATGCATATTCAAGATGAAGATGGATTTCTCTTATGAGAGCTGACTGCGAAGAAGGTTCCTTGTGTCAGGAAAAATCCTCTTGGGATCCACGAGTGCTGGTCTGGTGATGGCCACGACAAGCTCAACTCTATTGGGTTCCCCATCTGGGCTGTCATCAAAGATGCAACCTCCAAGTGGCTTGGAGGATGGGTTGTTCTGAGCAACAGACTTGGGACTATCATTGGCTATCTCTACCTCTGTCTTGTCGAGAAATTTGGAGGTAAGTTTGACTATTATTCCTGGACTGCTCCTTACTTATACTCATGTCGGCATGCCCCTCCAATTCACAATGGACTGTGGAAGTGAAACTATGCAAATGTATGGCTACCAGAATGCTCTGAGGTCTGTTGAGTGCTCCTTTTGTTTTCCTAGACTTACTGAGTATTTGTCCTCCAGGGCCGCCTTTAATCCTACTATCGACCCTCAAGAGCTTCCTGCCCATGTCTATGTTCAAAGTGTGCATAACATTTCCATCAAGCGATCCTGGCTTCATTTGTGGCTCAAGTGGGGAAACAATGCTGTCCAGATTTTCAATGATGGGATTCAGGCTGGGTTATACAACCCGCACAATAGCAACCAATTGTAAGCAAAATTCTTTCTGAATGAAGTCTCCTTTCTCACTGTACTTCAGTCAGCTCTCACAGTGGCTCTGGCCAAAGCTCCTAAAGCAGGAGCTTGATCAATTTATGGAATTCCAGAATGGTGTTCATATGCAAAAGGACAAGAATAAGGCTGGCCCATCTGGCTGTTCCCACAACGATGCCTTTTTATTGTATATGAAATGGGATGGTAAAGACTGCCTTCTCCTGGTTGATGTCGATGTTGTCCACATGATGAAAGAGTTCATGGGCTGTGACAACTTACTAAGTTTTGTTCCATTGCTGTTTGCAGAGCGTGCAGAGGCGGCTTATATTTCCTTAGGCATTGATGTTACAATGTCGAATGTATGGCTCATCTTCAACCAGCTGATGCCTATTCTATTCCTGTAAGTATAGCTTTTTGACCTTGTCGGAATGGTGAATTGGCTTTTGTATTTGTGCATTGTTGTGATAGTATAATAGTAGTCCCTCATTGGTTCTCTGCCTGGGTTCTGTCTCTGGGTCAGGTCTCAAGCTGGGTCAGCCCTCGCAGCATGAAGAAGAAAAAATTTCCCCGCCTTCTTCAAACTGCATTAACGGCATTCAACCTTTCCACTAAGAGAAGCTGGCTAACCATGGCACAAATATGCAAACTGCGGCTTCATCTATTATTGAATCTGCATGCACTTATCAAATGCAGGCCTCAGGACCATGTCTTGCACAAACCCCAATTGCATATGCACAGAAGGGATTAGTGGGTTTGAAGTCTTGGAACCTTGATATAGCTGCTCAAGTTAAGGCGGAACGCAAGGCCAAGAACGATGAAGCAAAGTTGCTGGATACAGGCATTTGCATTATGGCAGGTCTCTGGCAGGAATCCAAAAACAAAATTGAACAGGTATTTTGTCATTGTCGGCCATGCATTTTGTTGTACCTGACATAAGGTTACTCTGCACATACAGATAAAGGCCTTCCAAATGATTGAACAATTTGATCCCAATATTTCCACTAAAGCAGCGCTTGATGCCCTTCTTGTTGGCTTGCGCACCAACTTTGAAATGAAAAATCCGAGAACTGAACAACTTACATGGTATGTGTTCCTATTTACTACATCAACTTTACTTGACTGGAAATTTCAGGGCCAATGTTTCAATCCATGCACATGAGAACCAGACGAAATTCTCTTCCTTGTGCAACTTCGATTGGAGTCTCCCACTTTCCCAGCTACATAAGACAGAGTTTATAAAAAAGAAAATCAGCAGCCAGAAAAAACTTGAGAACCGTGAAATTGAAATCCGCTTTATGTACCAAAAATCAGATATTGTATGTTGCAGGAGAAGTTATGAATCTCGCACTGTAAACTAATATGTTTCAGTTCAAATTAGGCTCCGCCAAACCAGATGGTGAATTTGGGCAAGATGATTCAGATCAAGAAACATCTCACGCAGGATCGAAGCGAAAGCGGTCAACTAGGAAGACAGTTGCATCATCCCACACTTCAAGAGCACCAATTGCAAGTGCTTTGCTGCATTCTTCAGCAGCTCCAGTTTACCTCAAAAGTGCCTGGAAGCCAAAGGCTCTCACTATTCGGCCATCAGTACAGACAAACCCATGTAAATTTATTCGAACAACAGCAGCTTTTAATTCTGACACTTGTCATGTGGAAATGCAAGTTCAGAGCAACTTCGAAGAAACTATTGATGTTGCAGCTGCATGGGAGCAGGGCCAGGATGGATATAGCAGAACAGGCTTTACAAAGTGAGGGATTTATGCATGCTCTCTGACTTACTCTTGCCGTCTGCCCATCTGATGAACTTGTCCTTAGGCACAATTTGGTGGAGTTGAATACGTTATCATGCAACCAATGGAAGGAACAGCAGAGAATGTTAAGCTCATCCTCGAGGAGGAATACAAACTACTCTGTCAAGGTCATGCCTTTAAGCTTGCATTTGATGAGCATGCAAAGGACCAGAAAATTATGGCCATTCCCAGTGGGTTCATCAGTACTCACAAATCCCATACAATTCACAAAAACCATTGCTAGAATTTTACTTTAACTTTCCCTTGTCTATCTTGGGTGAACTTGTGCCCTCAGTATCATCGCAGAGCCGACTTCTTCCTTACCATCACTTTCTTGCTACTCTGCTTCTTCCGTGTGGTGAAGCTGATCCCAAAATCAGGAAGTTTACGGGAAATGATCAAATTGGAGCAGCTGATGACAATATGACACAGGTGATTCATGCTTTCGCTCATTTTTCAGTTATATACTCACAGAAAAATCTCTTGTTCTGTGATCTCCAAGGTGAGTTCACGCCAAGCTCTCAAGTCCTTGGTTTCTGAAAAAAAATATCAGGCACTCCAGATCAGAATAATATCATGTGTCTCATTGATCCACAGTGCCACACGTATGTCCCTAAGATTCAGAATGTAGTCCCAGGTTAATATGTATGAACATTCATTCAGCTCAGAGGATCCAAAAATGACTGTTTATTGGGATGGCGGCATCTCCAAGATCAATGAGTTTCTTCAGGAGCATGATATTGTCTGTAATACCAATTGGGTATGCAAGGCCTTAAAGTTGAAGAAGTTGTCATTCGAAGCAAGACTCCTGAACCTGTGAAACAGGCCAGTAAATCAAGTCTATTGTACATCACTGATGGCTATTAAGTAGTGGTTAACATTGTTTCCACAATGATATTGCAGCCTTTCCAAGGAAATTCTTGTTCCTCAGCATTCCTTGCCTCTGACTCCATGTTTTGGGGTTGAGTGAATCGAACTGGTAGCGCATGTAGAAATGATTGGGCGAGAGGGCCAACCACTCCTTGAGCTAGGCTGTGTCTGTCAATGACAACATTGGAGGGGTGAGAACAACTTGAATTAGATTGGCAGCATTGAAAGTGGTTATCTCTTTCGTACAATACTTAGCGTGCACAAAACGAAAGGGAATATCAACGTACCTCATCAACAAGTACATCTTGTGGCAGGATATGTTTGAGAGAACCAATCTGACTGATCCTTCTGACTTGAACCATTGTCAGGGTCTTCAAGTCTGTTTTGCGCCGAGGAAACCCAATCTTGTGACATACCCAAGATGGGATTGCCTGCTTTCTGCCCTAAACAGAACCACATTGTCTATGTGGTATGTTTTACTATTATAAGTAACACCATTTTGACACCTCCCATCAGGATTAACCTTTTCCATCTTCTCTGTCCGTATTCATGCCGCCATAACTTGACAAGAAGCGCAGTTGTCTCTTGGCAGGAGACTTCTCAGGTTGGTCAAGAGTTCACTATCAATGAATGTAAATGTGCCTGAACCTTTGTCAAACATATATCTAGCGATGATCAGTATAGGTGGACAAATGTGGAGACAGAAATTTACGTACCAGCAAAAGAACTCTTTCATGGGATTATTAAAAGGGCCATCATGAACTTTGACCTTGGCGACAATTGTTTCGAGCTTCCTTTCTTCACACTGATTGGCTAAAAACAGTTCTCGGGGATGAGCAAGCCCCTCCAACATAATCTGTGAACCATGATTGAACCATTGAAGATGGTACGTGATATCCATGTGAGAGATCCAGATAAACCTTGCAAACCTAGAGAGAGAACTTGAGGATGTAACAAAATTAGGAAGAAGCCAGTAGTAATCGGCATAGGTTCTGCGCGTTGTGTTGGTGTTAGTTCTGGGGAAAAGAGGGGAAGAGAGTGGGCAACATATGCAAAGCTGACACCTGTGATTACAGGGATGACAGATACGATCTTTGCACAGCTGCTGTGTCCAGTAGCAATTGGTGTAGGTTCTGCATGTTCAGTTATGTTAGTCATGTTGGCCCATTAGTAATGGGCCACCCAGCCCTGACAATGCACCATATGGTATGGACCTAGCTGGGCCAGCTGGTTTGATTACTGGACCCCATTATCAATGGGGTGGCTGGACCCTGAACAATTATCCAGTAACTATGGACTGGCTGTTGGTAACAATGCCCCACCTGATTGGAGCAGCTGGATGTTTCTTGAATACCAAATCCCCCCGTGGGGCTGCCCTCCACCAGGGCTAAATATTACGCTGGCAGGATAAATTTTGTGCCAGCGGGCAAATTGAATAATTAGAATTACTTGTACAAATCATGTGTCATATGTAAAAAGTCCTCCCTTGGTGAATCCATCTTATCATTCAGCTCATTCAACACCTCTAAGATTACTTTGCCTCTGCAAATTT
>Ga0307507_10012456_pt1 | contig 10507 bp, 9 predicted proteins | sample 7_EM_MG_FD_207223 | JGI IMG/M metagenome (GOLD analysis project Ga0307507, IMG submission 207223) | Populus trichocarpa ectomycorrhiza microbial communities from riparian zone in the Pacific Northwest, United States - 7_EM | ecosystem: Host-associated > Plants > Roots > Unclassified | place... | reverse complement strand
AGTCAGGAATCGGCCCTTACAACTCACCCACTTAACATGGTAATGTGTGAGTGGTTTTGAGTGTCTGCAACAGTGCGGCTGAGTGTGTCGCAATACACACCTCGTGTTGGAAACCTGGACACCTAAAATCAGCCAGTGGTTACCATGTTAAGTGGGTGTGTTGAAAGGGGCGATTTCTAACTCCATGCACCGTCCAACCTTAAGCAACGCCCGGTCTTGGTGGATTTCCGGATAACAGAAAAAAATACGGTACCACACTGTGTGCTGTTCGGTCTTTTTGTTCTTCTTGCTACCACCTACGGACTTACTTGGCAACCCTTTGTACGAAAACATTTTTTTTTTTTTTTTTTTTCTAAACTTTTCGGCATTTATTAGCTAACTACCAGCTATCTAATACACTATAGGCTTTTTATATCCGACAGGATGTTTGCCTCAGCCACTTCCACCTCTGACCAGCCCACTCGCCTAACCAACCCCGGGATCCAGCCCCCTCACCATTCTAGCGGCTCGGTTAGATAGACCTCCCCCGTATGGGTGCTCACGAACTATCGGTCCCAACAAAAACAAACAAAATCTCCAAAAACAAAAACAAACACATAAAAATCAACCCCTCCCGCGCCCACAGGAATACCAACAGATAATGTTTCGGCACTACCATAACCGCGAGGAAAACAATTTAACCCAACCCCGAACACACCCTCCAAAAACCACACCCACCAACCATCGGCCTCAGCTAGCAAATCCCACCCTCTCCAGGACTTTGGCGCCCGGCATCCGGCCGCCGGGATAACCCAACAGCAGCAGAAGATGAAACCCACCACCGGCAACTAGCCCCGGTCAGCCCAAAACCAAAACCCAAACAACAACCCAAATCAAACAAACTAAAAACAAAAGAAATATTGCCCCGAAGGGAATCCCTAAGGATACCACTACCGGATCCACTATCGGAATGCGACACTTGCAATGGGTGCCACCGCCTCGAGCTTCACCAGCCACTCTGAGAGTTCGCCACCCTGAAAGGCAGCCACCAAAAACTCGGTAACCCATTCCTCCGAACCCTATCCCCCCAGCCCAGCGCTATTGGCCCGCCAACTCCGCCACTGCCAACACACCAACTGCCTACCACACCAACCCTAATCCACACTCCTGGGGGTCAAAACGATCCCCCGCTCCTATCCCAAATCCCTTAAACAAAGGAAAACCGTATCGTGGAGTCCTACTGCCTCCCGCTCGCCCATCGTAATGAAACGTGCGAAAATCCGCCGATCGTAGAGAATTCGAAAATAATCTTAGAAGATCATGCCGGTAAAAATTGGAAAGATAACTCTTGGGAGTAACATCAAACCAAAGGAAACGAAACCTCATAAGAGGAATTGTTGAACTTGAAGCCATCGTGAGATTGGAAACAAGGAACCTGACCGGTCCACGGTGCGAAAATGACAGCTCACATGGAGTTGAAATTTCAATCGTTGTGGTTGTAGGGGTGACGGGGGTTGTACGAAAACATCATGCCTGGTGCTTGTACATAAAAAAAGAAAAAGAAATATTGGGACATAGAGGGGGGTGGTGGAGTTACTCGATTCAGTAGTTATCTTACTTTTTTTTAATTCTTTGATGCTCCTGTTAAGGTATGCACAGGCCTTTGCCACCCTTGTTTGTCCCAAGAGTTCCCCCCCCACCCCTAGTAAAAAATACAGCCCGAATTTCCGCTTCTTTGGAATGATCAAAGAGATAAAGGCATGGATTAGGGTGGTTCAGCATAAGGCTATGACTCAGAGTTTCTGGCGGGATCAGTTGTCAGGCGCATGTGTAACGAGTTTCGGGTCCGGAGATTGGAAACAGTATTGTCAGCTACTGTCGGCGCAAGGCTTTACCTACCCCACTTTTCCTTCATTTTCAAGTGATTGCGTTCAACAGACTCCATCTCAATCAACACCTTCCTCTGAACGTTCACAGCGGTGAAAATAGAAAAATGTCGCAGGCTTTCAGCAATAACGATAACTCTCTTAACACCATCGGCTTTCTCAACAATAACCCGAACTCTTTCAACACAAACTCTTTTAACACAACTACCTATAACAACACCACCGATGAGAGATCTACAATATTGGCGTGGCTATCCCCATTAGAGCCACGGGTGCGACATCGAGACATTGGAGCCCGTCGGGTCGACAGTGTAGGAACTTGGCTTCTGGAAACGGGAGAATTCAGACGCTGGAAGAATGGTAGCAGGGAAGATGGATCTTATCTTCAGACCTTATTTTGCGACGGCCCTTCAGGAGTGGGAAAGAGCTATATCATGTAAGAGAACATGTAACTTATCGTTGCAGGGAATCAAAGAATATTATTGCTAATAGATTACGATGACAGTTCACTAGTTATAGACAAGCTTTGCGACGAAGCTGTTGAGGGAGATGCTACGGTGGTGTGTTTTTACTTCGACTTTGCTGTTCGGCATGAGCAGTCAGCAGTGAATATGCTTGGCTCCATGCTGAGACAGCTCATTAGCGGAGAGGGGGAGATTCCTGAAGCGATAGCACAGGATTTCCGGAAGGAGAGAAAGGTTATTGGGGGTAGAGGACTCCAAGTTCCGCGAATTCTGAAGATGTTCCAGACAATTGCAGCCACGAGGCGCACATTTATATGCGTTGATGCACTTGATGAATGTGTGCCAGAGCATCGAATGGTGGTTCTTAAATCGTTAGGCCAGATTCTGCAAGGGTCTTCGAATACTCGCTTATTTATGACCGGAAGACCAGATGTGCGGAGGGAGGTGGAGAGGGAGTTAGGTGGAACGGCCTTCCTATTTATAAGAGCTACGGAAGATGGAGTCCGTAAATTTCTGCGCGGGAAACTTAGGAATGACACCATCCCGAATACAATGAGCAGCACATTGGAGCGGGATATTATGAAGAGCATTCCCGCAATGAGTTCCGAAACGTAAGTAGAAATGAGGTCGAGGGCAGAGCTACCTCAAATTAATGACTAACATATTTGAACTTAGATTCCTACCAGCCTCTCTTCACATCGAGGCAATCCTCAAAAGTACCACTATTGGTCAGCGGAGAGAAACGCTCAAGTCAATAGAAGATGGGGCAGGGGCAGGGGGCGCATACCATGCGACGCTTGAGCGTATAAAGGCTCAGGTCGATGGAAAGGTAAAGCTCGGGATGGCCACTCTCACATGGGTCTGTCATTCGGAACGCCCGTTACAGGTAGATGAGCTCTGCCATGCGCTAGCGGTGGAGATAGGAGCAACAGATTTTGATCCCGAAAATGTTCCTTCAATCGACACATTGCTCGACTGCTGCCAAGGCCTTATCACAGTTGACGCAGAGGGTTCGACTGTGCGGTTAATTCACTATACTGTTCAAGAGTACCTTCGTAGTCATCCAGGTCTCTTCAGTAAACCTCACTCGATACTTGCAGAAACATGCTTGACATATCTGAACTCACGACAAGTCAAGAACCTCACACCCGATTCTCTCTCACCCCCTCAAAACATTGCATTCCTCAAATATTCGGCAAGGTACTGGGGAACACATATGAACAAGGATCTTTCAGACAATGCAAAGATACTCGCGCTGGAGCTCTTGAATCGGTACCAAGACCACATATCCGCTGTATGGCTTATGGAGCAGGTAGTGTATCCTAGCCTTCTCAGAACCATCGCTACGTCTCCGCTTTTCTCTGGACTACACTGCGCATCGTTCTTCGGGATTGTTGAACTTGTCACTATATTAATAAATGCTGAAGATGACGAAGTCGACCAGCAAGATTGTGCAGGTATTACACCCCTCGCATGGGCAGCGGACGGTGGACACGAAGGAGTGGTCAAGTTATTGCTGGAGCGGGAAGATGTCGACCCCAATCGCCCCGATAAGGTTAATCTAACACCACTCGGGAAGGCGGCTGCCAATGGACACGAAAGAGTGGTCAGATTATTGCTAGAACGGGAAAATGTTGACCCCGATCCCGTAGGTGGAGGTGGTGAAACACCGCTTGGGTGGGCTGCTATCTACGGACACGAAGGCGTGGTCAAGTTATTGCTGGGACGGGAGAAGGTTGATCTCAATCGCCAAAATAGTATTGATCGAACCCCACTGGGCTGTGCTGCTATTGAGGGGCATGAAGGGGTGGTCAAGTTATTGCTCGAGCGAAAAGATGTCGACCCTAATCGCGCAGATAAGGACGGCCATGGACCACTCGCCTGCGCTGCTATCAAGGGACACGAGAGAGTGGTCAGATTATTGCTGGGACAGGAAAATATCGATCGCAATCGCCAAGATAAGAAGGGCCTAACTCCACTCGGGTGTGCTGCCGGTGAGGGGCACCAAGGAGTGGTCAAGTTATTGTTGGAGCGGGAAAACGTCGACCCTAATCTCGCAGATAAGGACGGCCATGGACCACTCACCCGTGCTGCTTTCAATGGACACGAGGGAGTGGTCAGATTATTGCTGGGACGGGAAAATATCGATCCCAATGGCCAAAGTAAGAATGACCCAACTCCACTCGGGTATGCTGCCGGTAATGGGCACGAAGGAGTAGTCAAGTTATTGCTGGAGCGGGAAGATGTCGACCCAAATCGCGCAGATAAGGATGGCCAGGGACCACTCATCCGCGCTGCTATCATGGGACACGAGGTAGTAGTCAAGTTGTTGCTGGGACGGGAAAATGTCGACCCTAATCACCCAGATAAGAATGATCGAACACCACTTGGGTGCGCTGCTAACAACTCGCACGAAGGAGTCGTCAAGTTATTGCTAGAGCGGGAAGATATCGACCCTAATCTCGCAGATAAGGATGGTAATGGACCACTCACCTGCGCAGTCATCATGGGACACGAGGGAGTGGTCAGGTCATTGCTGAGATGGGAAAATGTCGACCCCAATCGCCCAGACCAGAATGATAGAACCCCACTGGGTTGTGCTGCTGTTGAGGGGTATGAAGGGGTGGTCAAGTTATTGCTCGAGCGGGAAGATATCGACCCTAATCGCGCAGATAAGGACGGCAATGGACCACTCACCTGCGCTGCTATCAAGGGACACGAGAGTGTGGTGAGGTTATTGCTGGGACGGGAAAATGTTGATCTGAATCGCCAAAATAAGAATGGCCAAACACCGCTCTGGTGTGCCGCTATGCAGGGACACGAAGAAGTGGTCAAGTTATTGCTGGAGCGAGAAGATATCGACCCCAATCGTCCAGATAAGGGCGGAGATGGACCACTCAGCTGCGCTGCTATCAAGGGACACGAGGGAGTGGTCAGATTATTGCTAGGACGTGAAAATGTCGATCCCAATCGCCAAAATATGAGTGGCCGAACACCACTCGTGTGTGTTGCCGTTGACGGGCACGAAGGAGTGGTCAAGTTATTGCTGGAGCGGGAAGATGTCGACCCCAATCGCCCAGATAAGGACGGCAATGGACCACTCATCTCCGCTGTTATCAAGGGACACGAGGGAGTGGTCAGATTATTGCTGAGACGGGAAAATGTTGATCCCAATCGCCAAAATGAGAACGGTCTAACACCACTTGAGTGCGCTACTTTCTTCGGGCACGAAGCAGTTCTCAAGTTGTTGCTGGGACGGGAAGATATTGACCCTGATTGCTCAGGTGGAAGCATTGGCACACTACTCTCTTTTGCTGCTAGGCGGGGACATGGAAGAATTGTGCAGCTACTGCTAGACTGGGTTCATGCTAGAAGACACGGGCGGTAGGATGTGTGGAAGAGGCGCGCACTTTTTACTGGATAAAAATCAAGCTCATCTGTTAGTTAATATATGTTAGCACGAAATCTAGTGTGTGAGGGAGGAACAGTAGTATATTTTGTGATTTTAATTTGAACGACTTTGGGCGCATAGAATAAACCAAAAGAAAGAACTTAAGTTAATAGCCGAAGATATATAGGGAATGTCAGTGACCTCGTCGTTTATTAGTAGAAACCTGTTTTCCGTCTTTAGCTAATAACGCATTATCAGTTCCACGCTAATATGCGCCTCTAAACCTGAAGTGTATAAACATATCTGACATAATCAAAATACCTGCCCAATACTTTAGACCCAACCAAAATCGCCCCATCACCTCAAGGAATGCGACCCAATATAAAGAAATTAGATAGGGAGGCACCATATGAGACAAAGATCTTGTCGTGCACAATGGAAGGAAATATATCCGGCCTTGTGTAAGTTAAGCTACCCCTAGTCGAGTGGGGGATGGCGAAGCTGAAGGTTTGGATCAGAGCAAATTTAGCACCCTCTACCCACAGGGGAATTGTTTCAACTTATTCGTTTATTCTATTACTTCGTCTTCCCGCCGCTATCCAGGGCAGGGTGTGTGGTGTGTAGGGTCATCGGCTATCACTTGGTTTACAAATACCGCTAACCCGCGCATAGGGAGAATCTGGAAATGTGGGGATAAAGTTAAGGACTTTTATTTTGTTTTAGGTGTTTTTTATGGTGAGGGGTGTGCTTATGGGATTTAAATCTGGGGCAAGATTGAGTTAGAGGTGGAGGCTGTATTTACCTAGGAATGTGGGGGTGGTGTGCTCGGGGGTGCCTTAAGCCGGGGGGCACCCATATGTGGCAGCCAGGGCTCTTCCGCATACAAACGCCTTTCTTAGCATTTTTGTATAGAGGAAAACGGCCTAGCGACACCCAGAATAGGCGATAAACCAAGACTTTTTGTAGCACCACGCCCAACTTACCCAAGCACCCAAGTACACTGCTGGTGGGGGGGTAGTAGGCCGGGAAAATAGATGCTGGAGGGTTTCGGTGGGGATGTAATTGAGGAGGCGGAGGTTGGTGCTGCGGTTAGAGAGTCGAAGGCGGCTTAAATTGTGGAGGCCCTAGAACTCCTCGTAGTGGAAGGAGATAGTGCGATGGTTGCCATCGGTGCTATCGTCGTGGTAGTTGCTAGCGTGGTGAACCATTCCTCCTACGGGTAAACGATGAGCATTTGCGGCTCTAGCCCTTCAACACCCGTTCCGTCACTACCACTACCCGCACCGATATACGTTCTCCGCAGTACCGCTACCCTTAAACCTTCGCGTTCAAAAGGATACCTTGCGGGTGCTTCCCTAATAATTCCGTGTCCTGCGCATCGCTAAAGTCAGTGTTGAGGGGTGTGCTCGCATCTTGACTTTCCCCGCACTGGCCGACGAGTTTCTTAGAGCTCGCTCGCTTAAGCTGTAACTTCGGGAACCGGCATGCTAGTACTTGTAACATATGATGTTTGAATAGTATACGGCTTGGCGGGCAGATAATAGAAACAGCTTTTAACAGTGACAGTAGTATTAGTTTCCTAAATTTCCACTTATTTAGAAGATATGAAAAGAAATAAAAGGACGGGCTAGGGCGGTTCAACATAGGGCTATTACTGGTAGAGTACAGTTAATCTACCCAGAGTTTCTGATGGGATCAGTTGTCGGGCGTTTGAGTAACAGTGTTGTCAACTACAGTAAAAAAACCTTTAATATTTCCCGCCTCCAACACTTCTAGCCCTCAAGTAATTCTAGTGTTTGCAGAGCCATGATATTTGAAGTATGGGAAATATCTCTGGAAACCCTAGACCTCTTATAGTTTCCAATTCCAGGACACTCTGCTGATCTTAATTCCTGCAAACGCCTATTGGAGCAAAATTCTCCCGAAAATCTAGCTTGAAACAAAATAAAAATAGTCCGAAGACCCCAGGAATCCACAATACAAGACAAGCTTTTATCATGCATGCTTCAGGGTGGAAAATAGTCTTTAGTTATGTGTGCCTTGGCCACAATTTCTTATTTGAATTTATACTCTCTACTCAGTTCTTTGTACATCATGCTGTATCTACTTGAGTAAATCTACGCAAATTTTCCTTTTCTCTTCGCTATCATCGGAAATCACTCAATTTCACCGGTTATGCCTGCCCCCTGTGCCAAGATCCTCCCCTCTTCTTTCTATCTTCCCCTTATTTCCAGCGTCGTGCCACTCCCTACCTGCTGGAATTATGGGGGGTTTCACCGTAAAAACTCAAATAGAAGAAAGATGTGCTAGGACGTTGGAGTTGCCTCTCCTAATAAGGCGCCTCATATATTCCTTTTAGTTTGTCTCAACTGGGGGCCGAGTTTGCGGTGTTTTCCCCTCGGGTAGCTGAGAAGGGACATTTCAACGTAAAGTATGGGTGCAAAAGTTCTCGTCCGATGCCCTTTTTACACCAAAAATGGGACATTTTTAATAAACAATTCTCAATGCTACTTATATAAAAAACACTTGAAATTTTTCCATCAGCTAGGGAATCACTATATATTCAAACATCTACAAGTAGAAGTGTAAGGAATCAAAGCTGCCTTCATTGTTCATGATTGTGTCAACTAGTATGAAAGTGACTTAGATTTTTGTATGGGGCTTCATACAAAAAAGTATGTGGCAACCGATACTAGATACTAAAACAACCCTTTCTCCATCACTTGGTAATATTTAAGGATTCTGTAACTTTCTTCATGTTATCTACATGTTTGCTAATTCAAGGACAAATTTTCGCTGATTCTCATAGACATTGCGCAATGAGAGAGGGTGGTGAAGATGGGCACTTTTGGTCTAAAAAGGACATCGGACGAATGCTTTTGCCCTAGCACTGTACACGGGTACAGGGGTAAGTCTGGCGCGGTTCCACGGTTTTTCTAGGTTTATTTCCTATTCTGGGGTGCGCCCGACTTTTGCCCGCCATACAAAAAAAGCCACAAAACGGGTTTGTATGGGCAAAAACAGTAGTTACCGTATATGGGGTGCGCCCGACTTTTGCCTACCCCCTAGTACTAGCGCATCTTTCTTCTATTTGAGTTTTTACGGTATGTTCATGCTACCGTAAAGTAACATAGGATTCTTTATGGCTTCGCGGTTAGATACTGAAAGTATTTTTGAACGATACCATCATTCTCGCTTCCCAGATTCTTTGGAATAATGTGTCAAAAAGAAAAAAAAGGCGGGGACTAGAGTGTTCAACCTAAGCTACGGTTGCTGGCACATGCTGGTCTCCTCGCTTCTGACGGGGTCGGCTGTCGGGTGTTTGTGTTACGAGTTTGAGGTCCTTTCACCGTTAATCACTCAGAATAAGTGAATAAAACAACGAGCCAGTAATAGGTTTCGCTTAAGAGATCGATGCCGTCATCTGATTAACGGCCATAATCTTCGCATCCGTGCTACCGGTATTCCTTGGGCTGCGGATAGATTTATTAGGCACGTGGGCCGGATAAGAAAAAAGACCGGCAGGGTGAACCTTCTCGTTTTGCAAAGTACCTATACCAGGCACGTGACTAATATATGTATCGGCTGCGCTCGCACGCGAACCAGCACGGCATGGATTGCTGGGGTGGCAAGGGGGTTTTGAACCGCGAAACTAAACGAAACGCCAAGAATTAAAGCGACACGCGACTTTGATCGCTGGCGCACAACTTGGAGTGGGGAAGCTCTCCTCATTTACTTTCTCTCTCGCTCACGCTCACACTCTCTCGCTCTAACTTACTAACTCACGGTAAAAGACAGGAGTATACGCAAACACAGCGAAGTCGTCCTCCCATCCTCCCATCGATCGCAGCATACGTTCTTTCTCTTCGGCATCCCCTTTCCCGTTTACGGACTCTCCCGTGCTGACAAAGTGAAAGACAAGCATCATAAGAAACTCCCACCGTTCATCGCCTCCGCGCATCCAGCTCTTTCACGGTCGTATTGCTTCTGGCACTGCCTCGATCCCAAGCGCATATCCGAACCAAACGATAAAGCGATATGCTGAGCGCGTGCGATATGCTGCGCATGCCGAGCAGCACCAAAGGCTTCCAACAGTCTGTCTTGCCGGTGGAGCTAGATCCAAACCCTTAAGTCATAAAAGTATGGTGTACTCGAGGTGAAACCAGTAGATGCGTTCTAGAACGGAGCCTGGAGCTTGAAGGGGATGTAGGGAACCGGAACGGAGAAAAAAAACTAAGGCTTGGAGTTAGATGTTCTGTAAATAGGAATCATGACAAATTGGGGGTGGGCGGGTGGACTTGGGGTGAGAACTTTTATTCCAGATTCGTATACCGGTAGTGGGGCATTAAAAATTCCTTGAAAGTGATGCCCTAAGACTGCTACACACTCAAGGGCTGGTAGGGCTTGTGTATGTCATGATAGGGCGCATATTTCCTCACCACATTTCTCCTCTTAGTAGTTGGTTATTCGTTTCGTAGAGCGCGGAATATTATTCTTGTACCGGTGTGGGAGTAAATGATATAGTTCCCTTAGTAGAATGGTGTGGTCGACCGAGCCGTATCCCACCTGGTGCTTGTAGTTCTGCCTCTCTGCTATACCGGATAATAACTAGACGGTGAAATGCTCTGAGGGTATCGTGCTAAACAGATGGAACAAGGATATAGTAAAAGAGGAAGTGCTGCACCCGCTTGGAATAGGAAGGAAACGATCTCTATTGGTGTTTGCCTGGGCGTTCGCGTGCTTTTCTAACTAAGGAAAGAGAGAGGTGGCTTATATGCAGGAAACTC
>Ga0307507_10012455_pt1 | contig 10508 bp, 15 predicted proteins | sample 7_EM_MG_FD_207223 | JGI IMG/M metagenome (GOLD analysis project Ga0307507, IMG submission 207223) | Populus trichocarpa ectomycorrhiza microbial communities from riparian zone in the Pacific Northwest, United States - 7_EM | ecosystem: Host-associated > Plants > Roots > Unclassified | place... | reverse complement strand
CATCAGCAAACCGGACAAAACACAGTGTTGCAAGGTCGACAAAATAAGGCCGTACCAATTTTGACCGGCATTAGTTGGGGGAAGTAATTTGAGTAAAAGAATCTCTGTACAATAGTTACTACGACTTAGTTGGTTTTTGGAAGTAAATCATATACAAACTTACCCTCCATCATAAATCCATCCCAGATCTTTGTGGATGACATGTATTGCCAGAACAAAATTTATTCACTCAGGGTAATGGAGCCAGAAAGATTGGTTTTGCTTTAGTTACCAGGTTGAAGTTTTCGAGTGCAATGTAAAGACGAAGGAAACTTTGTATGTACAATGTATTCAGGACAAAATCTTTTGCCTACTGATGGAATGTTGAAATAAGTATCTATCTACATACTAATCTAGCTCAAACATTATCTGCCCTCACATTGCGTGTTGAAGTTCCGTTCACCAAGAATTGTGAGGTATTCCTGCTCACGTCGACACCTCAGGCTGTTGTGACAGTGTGATCTGTCACATGCAACAAAGCACCGAAGGTACTCCGATTACTGTAGTGCATGTCCTGGTGCTGTAAACCTGGTTTTATTACACTGATTATGATCCCGAGAGCCCGCGAAAATAGTTAATCTAGAAAAATTCGATCACAGTTCATCAAAACCTTCGGCTTGAAGGTCACCCATCTCCCAAGGCTCTTCTCCATCCTCAGCTCCCAGATCATCATCCTCAGAATCACCTCCCTCAGCCTCCGAATCACTTGCTATCATGTACCCATAATCCCCCTCCTCACCATCTTGGACATCGTCTGGGTCACTGGGTTGATGCTCGGGCACCACATCATCAAAGTTATCGCCGTGGTTAGAGTCACTGGCAGCCGCTTGTGATTGGAAGTTTTGCGTGGATGTGTTTGTCGCCTTGTGTCCTACACCGCCTCCACGAAACCGCATAAACATATCACGGTCTACAAACCTAAATAAGGGTGATCAGACAAGACAGTGAGAGGAAGTTGGACAACTTACATGCCGATATAGTAAAACCGCCAGTCCTCATCCTCATTTAGTGGCATTCTAGCTACTGAATTTTGAAGTAGCAGGAATTTGAGGGTACGGTTATGGGCAAATCCGGGAATGAGATGGACTCCTCGAACGACAACAGAAGGATCAAGAAAACCAAAAGCACCCGGCCGTCTGGCATCCATGAATTCAAGACGGTGCAACCGACGAGTCTGCCAACCTCCCTCGAAACTATTGTCAAATTGGAACCACCGAACCCACAGGAAGTCGATTCGGGTTCGTTGAATCTTGGTAGAAACTTGGGCCGGTGCAACATGGGTGATATCGACGTGGAAAACCCCAATGACTCTTGCGTACCAGTAGGGGTGGTCATCATTGGGATCGGGGGAGAGGAGCATGATGTCAGGATGAGAGGTGGGATTTATTGAGTCTTGCTGGCGTCGAAGGTCGTACGTGGTGTAATTGACACGTAGTAGCTTGTGTCGATAGATCCGGTGATTCACAAATTGAACCGCATCGCGTTCCACTTCGGAATAAGATTTTTGGTCACCGTCGTATGGATAATCATGTAACCTGGAAAGAATGTGATCCTTGAGCCTTGGAATGAAATCCTAAGAATCACGGTGAAAAGAGCCCAGCCAGAAATCACAAAACCTCACCTTAACAGCATCATCACCATTCTGTTGGTGTGCGTCCACCCAACGGTAGATATTTTCTTTGAGCCGTGTAGAATTCGAGATGTGGTGGTGATTGTCAGGCGCTGTTTTTGGAAGGGCATCGGATTCCTCAAAAGGAACAGATGGAAACGGTGACATGAGCTCAGATGGTAGTGGCTGAAGAGTTGTAGGGTGCGGCAGAGGTTTCTGAAGAGGATTCTTATTTTGTTGTTCCAAACGTTCGAGGATCTTCCGCAAGAGCCGTTCACGACGTTGGTGTTTTGTTATTTGCCGTTGGAAGGACCAGTTCTTATTTGTGCGGGCATAGAACCTCTTGACGCGTCGGTGCTCAAGCTCACTCTAATAAAAATGAGAACGGAGATGATAAAGTGTTAATGATTACACACGACTTGGGTTGAATAATTATCTGTTGTCCCAAATCTTGCAATGGCGGCGACATAATGCCCCAAAGCATGTATCTTGTAGGTACACATGTTGAAAAGCTTGCGGAGTCGATTCGGATGAGAGGAAGAGCTCTTGGTACCTGTCGTGTTTCCCCTTCCTCGAGATGATGTGGCGTTCCTTGCACGGCCTCTTGCACGGCCTCTTGCACGCTGAGTTGAACCTCTGGATGCCATTCCACTCGTGCCTCTGGTAGCCGCTGTGGCTTTCCGACGATGTCGGGCACTTTCCTCTCTTGGGAGCTCACGGGTGTCGAACACGCTGGATGATTTTTTGACCCAGAGACGAATTTGAGCTCCAAGTGCTTTCGTTGTTGCGGCTAATGCCTGGAGGGTTGATGATGTGTGCAGTCGGAGCTTTGCATATGCATGCCACTGGCACAGAATGAAAAGAAGATCCAGAAGAATGTCGTTATGAGGTTTGGGCAGTAGATCCTCGAAGACAGGAATTGAGCACTAGGGAGATCATCATCAATAAAATCAGATAGAAATGGATACTTGCTAACCTGTAGAAGGTCTTCGAAATCACGCGCAGCAAGTTTTTTCATCGCTGAAGCATTTGTATGGAATTTTCGAATGGTTCCATTGCCGAAAGTTGGTACGTGACGGTATCTGAAATGGGGTTAAGTAATTCAGATTTTGGAAATAAAACAGATAGCGCACCGCCAGTTGAGACTTTGAATACAATTCTCCCCAGCAGCATAGAGAATACGCAAAAGGTGCGTAAAAATCGCTTTCCACACACCGAGCTCAAAATCATGAAGGAGATCTGGCACAAACATTCCAAAAAAGTTGAATCCATAGTGGAAGAGCTTTGTTGAGAATGCGTTCTAGGGTAAAGCCGGTCAGACTCATTTGAATAATGATAATGACCAAGTTGGACTTACTCTTGTTGGGGTGTAAGAGTCTTCTTGCAAAACATCATTTACGTACTTGCTATTGACCCCTCGGCCTTGTTCGAAGATGTACTTTCGGCTAGTCTCAACCTTGCGCTGCCGTGGCTGAGTATCGACACGGAAATGGCTACGTCTTTGGTCATCCACTCTTGAACCGAGAGCGCCAGCATGAATTTTCTTTGTAAAACACTGCGGACATGGGCAATTGGCGAGATAACGTATTGTTGCGATCAGAACCCTGCTTGGAATAAGCAAAAACAAGTGCTGAACTGCTGATGACTTACTTTTCGGGGTAATCTGCAGCATAGGTGAAAAAGCGAGGAAAAATTCGACGTGTAATTCCATCAGCGCATTTCACCACAATCCCATGTTCATACGCATGCATGAACTCCTCATCCAACAGAAGCTCGTAGATGGCGTGTATGAGTTCACGTTTGAGATGTGTTATTGTTGGTGCCGTTGCAGAATCGCCAAAGATACGGATATATATATCCTGTAACGTGTCGGGAAGCTACAATAAATTAGTGAGTTATATGGAACACTACAAAAAAGTCTTACCGTGGGGAGGTAAGCCACATGGTGTGCGGCAAAATTTGAAGGTTTTGCACGGGAATATTTCGACTGGTTGCCGAAGAATGCATAAACTGGCCAGAGCGCCGCCGTACCAAATTGAGCAAGATGTGTCGAGTCTGAGCCGAGCATGAGCGCTGCGACGGCGTGTTCATATTGTTCCCCTTCGGGAAAAGGTAATTCCATGACCTTTTTATGCTCCTCGATGAAAGCATCGGAATTGTAGATTTCCGAATGAATACGCTCGGGGGTACTGTTCGGAGTAGGCTGCCAAAAGAGACTGAATGGGGTGTAATGGAAAGCTTTCGCGGCTTCGTCTTGAAATGCGGTGGTGATGACTTCACATAGGCTACGATGATAGACACCTGTGATGTCGAGTTCGGGTGCATCAGCTTCTCTTTGGGAAATTTTTTCTGCAGGAAGTTTGATTCGGATTGTTGATTTTCGCCAACCATTTTCATTGGTGAGTGGGGATGAGGTTGGTTTCGTATTGGGAAGTTCACCATCCAAACGTCGAAGTTCTCGCTTGGCGCTGAATCCCTTGAGATCAGAGAGATCGAAGTCAGGTGCAAGGAGTACTCCATCTACTAAGGCTTGTAGATCCGCGATAGACTTGGTAGCTGATGAATAGAACCAATTCATAAGCCGGAAAACGGTGGCATTTAGAAATGGAGCGAAAACATTGGTATCTATCTGAGTTGTCGATAAATCGGGTCGAAAGCGTCCAAAACCAGTCCACCAGCGACCACTACCCGAGTTCGCACCAACAGAAAGCCCGGGTGCATCACAGTAATCATCGAGGGGCGGGTTTTCGTCAGGAAGAGTGGTTGGATAGGTTGTATAAACCCGGAATAAACCAAATTCGTCTGGATCGGTGGTGATTGTGGAAGACTGTCGGTTAGGTGGTTCTGGAGAGGGTGATTGATAATGGATGGATGGAGACGGAGATGGTTCCCTTGCGATCGGCCTGGGTGGCATATGTGGTAACTGAGTCGTTGAATTTGGCAAAAAATCATCATATCGTCGTGGAAACTTTCGATGACGACCAAAAGTAGTGGGAGGGGGTTCGAACTGCACACTTGGCTCCCTTTCAATAGCGCCCACCTCAGAAACGACGCCCTCCATTGGTTCAGGCTATGGATCTTCATTGGGTGTGGTAAAAAAAAATAACTATTAGCAACGTACCTCTGGACTGACGTCCATTGATTCTGTATGAGTTTTAGATTGCCCAGCTTCAAATTCATCACGAGTAACCGATTTCTGAAGTTGGTGTCGATGGTGAAGCAGTTGAGCAGCTCGATTACGAGCCAAATTGCAGCCAGTTCGGTGGCGGTTAAGGCCGTGCTGATTTGTAAAATCCTTCCCACATGCAGTACAGGCAACCATAATGAAAAGGAGAAGAAATATCCACCTCATGGGAACGGTGGTGGTCGCAGGCAGGAAAGAGCACCGCTCATCGATCGTGATCGATAATTGTTGATCATGATATGTACGTGGGAATTTGACACTCAGATAAGTTATACTAGTACAACACAGTTCGAGTCACAGGTGTTCGGAAGTCAGATAGCCATAAGTTATACTAGTACAACACACAAAGTATGCGAGAGACAAAGAGAAAAATAGGATCACAGGCATTAAGAATTACAGGGTTGTTAATACTAACCTCGCGACAAGATCTACTCCGAGTCCGACTCGGAGTAGGTATCATGAGGTTCCGTATTGAGATTATCAGACGAGCCAAAACCCTCCGTGGAAAAGTTCTTTGAACCAATGGACTGGTTGGAAGATCGCAATATTTCAGTGCGGTCCATTAGTTCGACAAGCTCCCTCCTCAACTGACCCCCAAACTTCGCGATCATGGCGGCAATAATATTCATTGGAAGATAATCAGGCAATGAACATGCCGAGATCGTGTTGTGTGCGCTCGTGAATGTGAATTTCGGATGTAAGAGCTTGAGCAAATATGCGCAGACTGGACAGCATCGTTTGGACACCCCTATTGCATGTCTAGCATCCTATACAACTCAAATTAGGAGGAGCGTTTGAGTAGAATATGGAAAGCAACGCACGGATTGAGTCCATCCCTCTTGCATGAAGATGCAGTAGCAGGCAACACAAACTTCGCAATGACAGGAGCCCAAAAAACCAGTCCCGGTATCCAGTGCTAAGCCTTTTTCCAACATCTGTCCCAACATAGTGTTGTCTGACAAGGTCATGATCATCCCGGCAATTTCGGTGATCTCCTCAACCACATCGTCCTGTGTGCGAAATCTCAACATACTCTTGAATTTATCGAGCCTTTGAATGATAGATTTAGTGAACGGCTCCGACACAGCTGTCGTCCACTTCAACTTCGTCAATTGATCCATAGCCGTTTCGATGGTGCTGGTGAAGGTATCCATATTTGCCCGGACGTCCAATCGTCGGAGACCCTTCAGCAACTCCACAATGGCCGCATTGGAAACCTCGTCCTTCCTTGCCTTCGCCATCCCCCAATTCGTTGGTATGGGCTCCAGAAATCGGATAATCTCATCCGCAGAGGGGGATTGCTCTGGCACTGGTGGAAAGTACTGTTTATGTCGCAGCAACACCTTCCAAGGCATCATGTGCTGAGGTGGGAGGGGTTGTAACAAGACTTTTATGGCAATTTCGATGGAAGGATGGGTCTTGGCAAATTGAGAGAGGACCAGTACGGCATCGAAGTAGATTACCATCAAATTCAGCCATTGACGACACGCCTTCCCCGTGCGCCTGGATTGCGATTCACAACCAAGTTCTGTCCACTCGCTATCCTCCTTTTCGTCCTCTTTCCGCTTTACACCAGCGGGCTGAGAAGGAAGAAAGGCCACAATGGCATGAAGGTGTTTCTTCATTGCGGGACTCTTGACCATCAGCCTAAGGACGGTTCCAATGCTTGAAATGAAGGATAGCTGCTTTCTGAGTGATTTGACGTTCTTCACTGAAAGCTCCCCTTTCGCCTCTTTCTGGTGTTTGCGCAACTCGACTAGGGCGTCGGAGAGTTTCTTGAGTAGCTCGCATAAGAGTGTATTGAAGTCCATGTACGTTTCTTCATTGTAGAGGTTATCTGGAATGTGCGTTAGTCTTTGCATGTATGTTTCTTCATTGTGGAGATTACCTCGATGTTGCATTAATTTGGTGATTGGGGTTTCGAGGTGGGATTCGATTTCGGCTAAGCGATCAACGAAGTGTTCATCACTAAAATTATTGCCAGTAGTAATGGACTCTGGAAATTCCTCGGGGAAGTCGAACCGTGGCAGTTTCTTCAGAGCGCTGAGATAGGATTCCGAAGTTCGATAATTCAGTCGCATAAGCATTCTTTCGTAGCATGTGGCGATGACATAGCCTGAGAGGGAGCGCGTGTCGGATCCACTCCTTTCAATCAGCCTAGTTAACATCCATATGTGAGTTTCGAAAGATTGCTCGCGTGTTCTCTCCAGGTCGGACCTGCAACGTATGGAATTCAAAACATGCCAGTATGAGATGGTCGGAGGGTACTCACCATTCATAAGTAAGAAAACTCTTAAGTAGGTCAGATCCTGCATCTTTGAGGTGTTTGGGAATCTGTGCCTCTGGATCAACGACGGTTGGGCGTTCCACAGATCTATCGCGTGGGTTTTGAGTAAGATGAATTTCCCATGGCCAGCGCTTCTTGGATTGACTGGGAGTCGATGAGGGCTGAGAATGATTCATATCTCCGCTTTTGAGATCAGCAGTAGCAAGGACCTGGAAGTCTGTCGAACGATCAGGTTTTGCTGTAAGCGCGACTACTCCATGATGCCGAATTGTGAGAGCTGCAAACGCATCAAGTATTGTGAGCTCCGGTTTGTCAGAGGAATCCGCGTTCGATACATTTCCTGCAGTGTCTCGTACAGACTGAATGAGAGAAAGCATTGTAGTAATGGTGCGGAATGCTGATAGAGCCTCGGGTATTTGTCTGGCCCGCTTCGCTTCCTTCAGATGGAACTTGTCCATGTTGAACTGGAACTTGAGCTTGAACTTCATAGTTGCTGAAGGTGGGAGAAAATAATCAACACTGAAGACCATCCCACTGGCACTGCCAGGTGGCAGCAGCAGCGGAGTGCGGCAAACGCCGCACTGAACTTTGAAGCAAGTAGTAAGACTCTTCATCAAGAAGGTAATAAATTGAGAAAAAAACGTACGGAGAAAGTTTCTGGTGCACGTATCCACTCCGAACACTCATACATGAGCCTCTGAGGTAATAAGACTTCACCGGCAGGTCGGTGAATATCTTAGAAATTCAGACTCCGATTGGCTCAGCTTGGGTCCCCGGAGTTAGAGTCAAGAGTCAGTGGAGTCATAGTCCAATGTAGTACAAAATGGCGTGCGCACCCCATTTCATGTTCTTGTTCTGTCTTATCTCTACCATGTCTGCGCGTGCTCAGTCAGAGGATGACGACAATCGAGCTTTACGAAAGGACCGACTTAGTGTCAGTCTTTCCTTAGGACGTCGGAAAAAGAAGAAGTGGGTATTTTTTATGACACTAACTCAGGCTGCACAACTCACCGTTGTGATATAGAAGTGATGCCCTTGACCCCTATCGAAAATTTGTGGCGTTCTATACGCGCAGTGAAAATCCTTTTGTCAACTATTACCTGGTGTTGGATGTAGGTATGGCTTGGGAGGCCTCTCAATTCGGCGAGTTATCCAGAGATGAGTTAGTTTCTTTACTCTGTTTTTAGTGTGCTGCTAAATAATATTATAGGTTCTGCGCAGAGAATGCGAAATTATTGCACGTCTATCGCCAACTTCGTTCTGGAGTTCCCCAATTTACGCAAGACTTTTACGAATTACTCCGAGATTCGGAAATCGAAGCTTTACAAAAACAGGTGCGCATTCATGCCAGTGTTATCTTGTGCAGATAATTATGTTGTAGCTCAACGATGTTGTTACGAGTGCTCGAGGGGCAGACATACACAGTTTGCGTGAGAGGGGTATTTCTTACATTGAGCTCGAGCAACCAGATAAACAACTTATTCCACGCATTGACCCGGCTGCGTCCAAGAGTTCTTTGCGAGGCCATAATCATCCAGTCTTATCTCGACTTTTATGTCCAGTTAAATATCTTGCCGACTTTGACGCCAACCCAGCTGAGTGGGTTTATTTTGTCCTTTATCATCTTCTAAGTAATTTACTCCTCTAGATTCCAAACGAAACTGCGTAACAACAAGGTTCGAGTTACCGCTGGTGATTTTCCTGCACTCTTGTATCCCTACGACGGATTTGATCCAGACGACCTGGAAAGCGGTTTGTTCCACAGTCCAATACTGCTTCGTGTAATTATTTGTTTGCCTCCTAAACTCAAGGCTGATTAACTTACTAGTTCTACAAACACATATTCACGGCACCATCATCAGCAAGGCAGGACCTTCAAGTGACAGGCAGTAGGCCCAAGATCAAGCGCCCGCAAGCAATGTTGAACAACATGAAAGTGGTTACGCCAGGTTCGATTGCATACGCAGCACTTATGGTAGGTGATTTGATGAGCCTCGTCGGTGATATTCGTTCAACGTTGATCCATTCCAAGTTCCGCCACTGCATCAGTTCGTTAGATGATTGGCGTACGGAAGATGATCTTTTCAAGCGGGACGAATTTTTCGATTCTATGGTGTCAATCCTTGATGATCCTGACGACGAATGGGTCAAGGATACCATGAAATGGTGGAACAGGTGAGTTATCTGAGTCCAACTCGGATATATTTCTAGGTCACTAGTGTTGCTGTGGTATTAACAAAATTCTAGCCATGTTTTCGGTAGTCTCTACACAAGTGACGATGAACAAGAGGAAGAACCATCCACTGCAGACCTTTTGCAAGAAAAGAGAGCGGCTCGAAAAGCAAGACAGAGTTACGCACAACATTCTCCGATGAGGACAAGGACACCAGATTTTCTGTTGTGTTTGCTTTCATTTCTCAAGTTTTCCTGCTTATAATTTTCCACAGTGGTCATCCACCATTGCCACAAACCTTGCCTTCAGGTTGTGACTCTAACCCACAACACCTTCAACAGGGGCACTCATTCCCACATACCCAACCACTGAATCCAGCCGGGGATATAGAAAATCGTTTCACACCTTCAAACCATCACGGTAGCTTGCAACATCCTGGACAATCAGGACCCGCTTCTCGGCAGAACTCTACGCCCTCTACCATGACCGAGGAGTCTTCCGAGTCGAGAGGTCGATATCCAAAGCCTGGGTCTGACCGCCCACGTTACCAACCACCGTTGCAGCCCCATGACGACAATGTTCCCCATGCGTCTCATAGTAGTAACCAGCTGTACCGTCACCGTGATCATGCGCCTCCAGCTCGCAACCGAGAAAGGTCTCGATCGCCCCCTCATCTTCAGAAATCTTCAACATCAAGTCATCATCTGCCAGTGGGACAGGATTATCGACGCCGTGATTCTTCGCCGGTAGGCCCTCCATCTCAAGTTCTGGGCCGCCATCACCGTTGAGCAACAACCGCGTTCCGCCTGTACACTTGCGGCTCTTGCCTCTCACATCCTTTCTTGTCACTCGTGTTTGTGTTTCATTACCCGTTGATCAACCTTTGTTTTTTTTCTTCTTCGTTGGTTTCCTTACTATATCTCTTTCTGTATGTTTGGTTCTGGCAAATAAAATGTCGTTGTGTATCCATGTATGAGCCTGAGTCTGCCAGTGACTTCGAATCTTTCTATAATATTTACAATGTCTTGAAACTTTGTCTATTGTTCTGAAGTTCTCCCGCCTTTGTATTGCTAGACTAAGTTTTGCCCACAATACCTCACTTTGTAATGTACCCCAAACTTTATAATGTTGACAAAGTTACTCCGAAATACTTAGAAGTTTGATATAGTTTTTACTTTATATATTTTCGATGTTGATTTATTGTTATACAAGGTGC
>Ga0307507_10012454_pt1 | contig 10510 bp, 5 predicted proteins | sample 7_EM_MG_FD_207223 | JGI IMG/M metagenome (GOLD analysis project Ga0307507, IMG submission 207223) | Populus trichocarpa ectomycorrhiza microbial communities from riparian zone in the Pacific Northwest, United States - 7_EM | ecosystem: Host-associated > Plants > Roots > Unclassified | place... | reverse complement strand
ATTAATTTTTTTTGTATGTTTTCGATCGTTTTGATGTGCTGATCTTAAAAATAATTTTAAAAAATAAAAAAATATTATTTTAACGCATTTTAGTATGAAAAATACTTTAAAAAACAATCACAATCACACCTCCAGACAGCCCAAATCCACATTGTGAATAAGAATTGGAGGTCTTAACAATCATAAAATAATTATTGATTAAAATTTAAATATTGTTTGATTTAAAATATTTTATTTTTAATTTAATAATTAGTTTGTTTTTATATTTTAGAAGTATTTTTTAAAATATTTATTTATTGTTTTACATTTTTAAATTATTTTAATATATTAATAGTAAAAGTTATTTTTAAAAAAAAATATATTTTAATATAAAATAAAAATAAAAATACTCTAAAAACTATGTATCGAACCTGCTAAAAATAGCCTGACCTGTACCTAATTTTTCACATTCATAAAGCCTATCCTCACTTCCAAGCTACACAGATAGAAACACTCATGCACGCGCAAGTAAAGCGCGTGAAACAATATTAACGATGCCTTGTCAGCAGTTCTAGTCACCACGCAAGACATGGTTGATGGTGCATTTGGGTTCTTCTACTCTCAATTTTAACCTATTTGGTATCTCTACTATTCTTTGTTTCAATATCACCCCTCTTTTATTTATTTATGCAATTATTTGATCCTTTTGTTATTTATGACAAGAAATTGCATTAAATCCAGCCACTCTAGTTGGTGCCATGTAGAATCAATTTCATAGGACTACACTTAACAAGGTATTTAATATCATCTTTTAAGGATAATTAATGAAAAGATCAAATGATTACTAAAATTATACTTTTTTCTTTTTCACATTAAAAAAATAACGATCAGTTATTAACCTCACCAATAAAATTCATCAAAAAATAATACATACTTTTAGTTCTTATTATTTCTAAGATTAAGTTTTCTTATGTGTATTTGAATAGGGTTTTCTAGGTTCGTTAAAATGTATATTTTTAAATTATTTTGATAGTTATTTTAAACCAAATCATCTTTTAAATGATTTTATAATACATCCTCGCATCATCTATGCAAAAGGATAAGTTTATTTGGATTCTAACCTTAATGTTGGAACTTGTAAGTTAAGTGCGTTTGACACTATGGTGCAAAGTGTTTTGCAAAAATATTTTTTACTTTAAAATATACTAAATTTTTTTTACATTAATACATCAAAATCATCAAAAAAATATCAATTTGATGTTTTTTCGAGCCAAACACATTTTCAAAATGCATCCAAATACATTTCCAAACGCAAAAACAAATGGTGTTGAAAGGGACAAACCTTCTTAATCCAATACCTTGCACTTAGGATTTGATGGAAGAACTAGCTTAAACAAAGGGCCACTTGAGCAATGATCAAAGATCTCAATTTAACAAAAAAACTCCAAAAATAAATAAGATATACTTATCAATTATGTTTTATGAAAAAAAAATTACCCTTGCTTAAAAAAAAAAAAACTCAAAGTACAAAATGAAGATTGCCTAAAAACTTTATTTATAGTTTTGTCTAAGAGCCTGTTTGGCTCTGCGGTTGAACCTGCTTTTGACCAAATTTTAAATTATTATTTTTTTTGCTAAAATTGAGTGTGGTTTGTACTTTTTGGATCGTTTTGATGTGCTGATGTCAAAAATAATTTTTAAAAAATAAAAAAACATTATTGGCATGTATTTCGACATGAAAAGCTATTTGAAAAGCAACCACTACCACACTGCCAAACAGGCTCTAAGGCTCCATTCACCTTAAGCCGGCTATCATTGAATATGAAAGGATGTGAATCATAAAAATCGGAAATATAGGGATGATATTAGAGCACAAAAAAGGTAGGTAAACTAAACTAAGTAAAAGTCCAAGAAGTTCCATATTACACTCTCTCACACGCACAAAGACTGTTCAACTTCAACTTATGTACAGTACTCCTCTTCTAGCTGCCTAGTTTGTATTTTTACAGAAAGAAAAACAAGAAAAGAGCCTCCCTCCCTGTCTCCCTGTCTCCCTCTCTCTCTATATATATTATTTTTTTCTCTCCACATTTCGTGGTTAGAACTCTCTTTCTGCAACTTTCTCTACTGTTCTTTACAGGAGTAAGTTCTTTTTCTCCTTTCGGTTCCGTAAAAATTGTGATGTAATACCTGCTTACGTCTATTTCTTGCTCTCTATCTCCTGATTCATTGATCCTTAGCACTTAAGTTTCTTTGCGTTACTTTTAGAAAGAGCTACAAAAAAGTAAAACAGAAACTTTCTTTCGTTTGTTAGTGTCAGCAATTTGCTTCATTTAAGCTTGACATTTGTCAAGATTGTGTTTTTTGGTGCTCATTACTTGGTTTTTTGTTGTTGGGTTTTTATGCTGTCGAGTTCTCGAGCTTTGATAAGATCACTAACTGTGTGTTTCCGTGGGTATTCTTTTGTGGGGTCTGGTTGGTTTTTTTCAGATTGGAAGTGGGTTTATGGTTGGTGGTGTATAGAAAGAAGAGATAATTGAGTTCGAGAGTTTCAATGGGAGTCAAGAGATCTGGTAAAAGAGTGTGCTTGAATTTGGAGATCTATGGAAAGTTCTTTATTGGGTTTGTTTTGATTTGCACAGCAAGGATTTCTGTTGGTGTTACTAATCCAAGTGATGGTAATTAAGCTTGACCTTTTTTTTTCTTTTGCTCTTTCTTGTTTTGGGTTTCTCTCTGCTGTTTGGTTTGTGAGAAAATGTGGGATATAAAAGTAAAGTTATTAGTTAAAATTAAAATGATATAAGCTATCAAACCTAGATGGAAGAAATGCTTGGTTGGTTTTGTAAATTTCCTTTCTTGTTTCAACTTTTCTTTTTCAGCAACCAAATTCGGATTTTTACTAGTTGTTATTGTATAATTTTAAGCTGGAATAGTAGTGTTGCTTATTAATTTTGTTTTATAGTACATGGAACTTTGAATCTTATCACCTGCATTGTTTTGATTGACTTAGTTACTGCAATTAATAGCTTATACATTTCACTGGGCTCTCCTGTACTGCCCGGGTGGGTCGGCACCGGGGGAGATCCATGCGGCGAAGGGTGGCAAGGCATTGTATGTAATGTTTCAGAAATTCAATCCATGTATGGAGCTCTGCTGTGGTCTCATCATATTTATTGCCATTTGTCGGCATTGATAATGTAAAGCCTTTTAAAATGTGCTGTTTTGCAGAGTTCTTAATGGTGCGAATTTGGGAGGAGAACTTGGTGATAATCTGGGAATGTTTGCTTCTATCATATCGATGTAAGTGGCAGTCTCTCAATCGTTCCCTCTCTCCCCTCCCTGTCTCTATACGTGCATATGCCCATGGGGGTGAGCATGTGAATGGTGTTTACACGTTGACTAATGGAAACATCTTTCCTTCCATCCTAAAGAGCTTTTTCACTTATTCCTTTGCTGCCATTAGAAACGCTGTTTTGGTTTTCATTTCATGTGAGAGGAACAGAACGGGCATTCTATGTGTGCCTTTTGACAGTTATTGACTACAAGAGGCATTGAAAAAATTACATGGGATTGTTTTATATTTACAGGGGCTTTTAGAAAGTGAGACGGGGTTGCTCCAGCCAACTTGGAAGACACTGCATTGTTTGAGTAAAATGCCAATGATGTGTTGCATTGTTCCGGGACATGATTTTGAAAACTTCATTTATATACCCTTAAATGAATGGTCTAACTTTCCTGATACCCCAAGTTTCGATTTCTAGTTGTGTGCTTCACACATTAGATGAAATAGGAGGAAGTATAACCAAAGTACATAAATTGCATTTGTTTGGATTCCAGGCAATAATCTTTCGTGTGATTTTTGTGGATTCTGACATTAATCTTTGTGCACTTATTCTTCTCTTCTTCTTGTTTTTTAGAGGTCTGAGCAACAACCACATAGGGGGGAGTATTCCATCGAATCTGCCTGTTACTATGCAAAACCTGTACGCATCCTGTTACATGAGATAATCTACGGGTTTTTTTTTCCCTCCATGTCTTCTATTCCTGTTAACTTTTTATGCAACAGCTTATGATAGTCTTTACCTTTGACAGTTTCCTTTCAGACAATAACTTCACTGGAAGCATCCCTGATTCCCTGTCCACTTTAACCTTACTGAAAGCCATGTAAGTTTTGGCTCCTCTTTTGCCAGTGTTGATGCCTGCTTAGTCTCATTTTTTTTAATTTTTATGCTTATATCTTAACTTTGTATGCCTTGTAGGTCTCTTAACGATAATTTTTTAAGTGGAGAGATACCAGATGCCTTTCAAGCTCTTCCTGGGTTGATCAACTTGTAGGTTATTTTTTCAAAAGCTGGCATACTTTTCCAGTTTCATTAATGTTGCATTATGGTTAGTGTAACAACTTATGCTTTTTGCAGAGACTTGTCCAATAACAATTTGAGTGGGCAGTTGCCTTCTTCTTTCATAGATTTGGCTAGTCTTACAACCCTGTAAGTTGTCACAGCAAGTCCATTTATATTGCATTCACTTCATCTCCTCGTATAATACTAACCACTTAGTTGGCAGACGTTTGCAGGACAATCAACTATCTGGGACCCTTGATGTTCTACAAGATCTTCCCCTGAGAGATTTGTACTATTCCCAACCATGTCTCTTTCAATTTTAAATGATAGTACCTTTTTACCTCTTCAGGAATTTCTATCTAGTTTTGTGTCCTGAAGTTTGTTGAATGATTCTTTCCCTTGTTTTGTTGTTCTTTTTGCTCCTCATAAAACAGGAATGTAGAGAATAACCTGTTCTCAGGACCCATACCTGACAAGCTGCTGGCTATCCCAAATTTCAGGTAGGAATGAAAATGTATTTCATTTGAAATAGAACTTGATGTTTTTTCAAAAGCATTCATTTATCTCTATGAATTATGCTGTCATGATGACTTAAATTGATGAATATTATGTCAATTATACATCATGTTCACTCAATTTAGGAATTTCTGGTATTTAATACTTATTGACAGTTGTATGAAAACTCCATTAAGCTTAAATCTTTGAGTAGACTAGTTAAGGATGATGATAATTATTATGCATTTCCATTGTGTTATTCTGACCAGAGCATGAGCAACCATTTGCAGTGTCCTTGAAAACAAGCAGGTCTTGGAAATCATACCATGTTGATGTGTCCAAACGATTCAGACCAATCATGTTCTTGAAGGGTTCTATTAAGAATGCATTGATTTTTTTTAAGCAGGGATTTTTTCTGGATATAATATACATGTGAAGAAACCTCTAATCCTCTGTTGGAACTTATGGGGAAGAATACATCCAATTCGTGTTAAATGTGGTGAAACACATAATTATTAGACATATTTATACCTTACAGAAATCGGAGCTGAATAATTTCTTGAATGCAAGCTAGGAATTTGCTCAGTATGGAAATCATTCTACGGGGACTTTCTGATCTCCACATTCTGATGCACCAAGTTAACAACACCATATGCTTACTATGGCTCCTACCAGAAAAAAAAATCAAATATATTCTTAAATAGGATGGAGGCATTTTCTTTTACTCGCATCTGCTCTGTTTGGCATCTAAGTCCATAAAACTTTGCAATATGCTGTTTGAAATGAATAGGAAGCACTGTTCTTTGCAGTTTGGAAGATTTAGTTATCTCTTCCCTCATTTGTTTGCTAATATTGATACTTGTTGCAGAAATGATGGCAATCCGTTCAATACTTCCTCTGCTCCATTACCTGCACCCACATCCCCATCACCATCCCCACCAACACCTACACCACCACTTTCTGGGGCTCCACCATCACCGTCTTCTCGGAGAACACCCGGGAAGCAGGCTGATGCGCCGTCTTCATCAGAGAAATCGAGTTCTGGAGGAAAAAATAAAAGAGTAGTTTGGATATCCATTGCAGGTGTATTGTTGTTTGTAATACTGGCATTAGCACTTGTGCTTTTGATTCCAAGATGTAGCAGAAGAAGGTGGGAGGATAGCAGAATTTTCAAGCGGCATCAAGTTGGAGAGAACCCAAGGGACAATGGATCCTTGGTCCGACCAACTAATCAAAATGAAAAAGGCAAGCAACTATTTAACTTGAATCATGTGCTTCCATGCAAGATTTCAATTCTTTTGATCGCTGACATGTTCTAAAATTTTTCAAACAGTTCTAAAGGAGACCACACAGAAGCCCAAAGAGGACCATCCAAAGCCACAAAATATGCATATGAGAAATGAACCCAAAATGAACCCAGCACCAAATAGGGACAATCACTTAATGGCCATTGGCAGAGCAGATCTAGATTTCATGGCTCCTCCTCCTCCTCCTCCTCCACCTCCACCTCCACCTCCACCTCCACCCCCACCACCTCCTCCTCCTCCACCCCCTGTTGAGAATGTCATTGTTAAGCCAATTGTGCCTGCTGAAGTAAGCTCAGGGAAGCCTTCTCGTAAAACTCAGATCCCTCTCACTTCTGCTAGGTCCTTCAATATTGCATCACTTCAGCAATACACAAGCAGCTTTTCTCAAGAAAATCTTATAGGAGGCGGCATGCTGGGAAGTGTTTATAGGGCACAGCTTCCTAATGGAAAGGTGCGATCTTTTACCATGATTGGTGTTAGTTTTGGCAATTTATTTATGGTGATTGACGACGAGCCACAATATTCTATCTGGAGATTTGCTGTATTATTATATTAATTTTGTTAGTTTTATAGCTTTGTTTCTTCTCTCTCAAGTACTTTTTTAACCAGTTTCCTTTCCTTGTGTGCTCCTTTCCACAATTGTCCAAAACTCTGGTTTTCAACTGTTGACCATTACTGCAAATCCTTAAACAGAATATATCAATGAGCTTTGAAAGGTGAAAACTTATGGTGGTTCAGTGCATTTATCTCAAACCTCTCTATTATATGGTGCCATGTATCTGATCAAGCAAGTCAATTTTGTTGTAAGAAAAACATATCGCAGAGTGTCTGGCTTCTGATATTTGATGTAATTGGTTGCTGTTTTAGCTTCTTGCTGTCAAGAAACTCGATAAGAGGACTGCAGAGCAGCAGAAGGACGTGGAGTTTATTGAATTGGTTAACAATATTGATCGGATCCGACATGCTAATGTTGTTGAGCTCATGGGATACTGTGCAGAGCATGGTCAGAGGCTTCTGATCTATGAGTATTGCAGTAATGGCTCTTTGCAAGATGCACTACACTCAGACGATGAATTTAAAAAGAAACTTTCCTGGAATGCCCGCATTAAGATGGCACTTGAAGCTGCTAGAGCCTTAGAGTAAGTGAACTAGCCACTGAGATGAAACCACTTTTCCAACTCGAAAAAAAATCTTAACTAGTAAGAAACATGAATACAAAGAGTTTGTGTGCATGTATGGAGAGAGAGATTTGAAAAGCCGACAAATACAAGCTATCCGAAGGTATATGGGTTAAAAAGATATAACTAGGTATCCAATATGCTAGAAATGGTTTGTAGATTCAGGTCTATAAAATGGTCAATCATTCACCAACATATTTCAATGGGGTGAAGGTGGGAGGCACGCTTCTGCACACTGATTTTGTTGTTTTATGTGTGAAGGTATTTGCATGAGGTCTGTCAGCCACCTGTTATACACAGAAATTTTAAGTCTGCCAATGTTCTTCTTGATGATGATCTTGATGTTCGTGTCTCGGATTGTGGTTTGGCTTCATTAATATCATCAGGGTCTGTAAGTCAGGTAAGTAATGATCATACAATCAGGCAGTGATCCAGTTTGAAATGTGAACCATCTTGGGAGTTGACTTTCAGATGTGTTAGATTGAGTTACTTGACTGCAATTTATTGATTCTTAAAGAAGGGAATTTTGTTGAGCTAGTTGACTGATTTGTTAAACTTCTTTCAGTATTAGGAAAAAGTATTTCTGTTGGTGTAGGGATGTATATAGCCTTCTTGTTTCCATGTCTGCTTACTTCTCTAAAATTATTCCCCTCATTTTCAGTTGTCAGGCCAGCTGCTAACAGCTTATGGTTATGGGGCTCCAGAATTTGAATCAGGTATCTATACCATCCAGAGTGATGTTTACAGCTTTGGTGTGGTCATGCTGGAACTCTTAACTGGCCGGAAGTCTTATGACAGGTAAAATTGTAATGCATGCTGTGTTTGTTTTCCCAAGTGCAAAAGCATATGGTGCTTGTTATCCCAAGGCAAATTTTTTACTTATCTAATGATGTCCTCTTTTCAAATTTTGCCCAGGACACGGACTCGGGGGGAGCATTTTATAGTGAGATGGGCAATCCCCCAGCTCCATGACATTGACACATTGTCAAAGATGGTTGATCCCGCCCTTAATGGAGAATACTCTGCTAAATCTTTATCAAACTTCGCCGATATCATTTCTCGATGTGTTCAGGTGAGAATTATATTGCTGGTTTCGTTATGATTTCCTCAGACTTGGTACATTATTAACATGTGAATGCCACCTAGTTGCAGTCCAAGATTTTGTTTTCTGCCAAATATAGGATGATTACCTTTGCCTAACCTCAAGGTTACCATGCAGTCTGAACCAGAATTCAGGCCACAAATGTCTGAGGTTGTCCAGGATCTAACAGACATGATAAGGAGAGACCGCCCCAGCAATGAATCAATCGGCGGCTGAATGAAAAATCGGTACATAGAACTTATGATTCCACTTTGGAATGTGAAGCTGCAAAGTTGTAATCTCCCGGAATGTCAACACTAGAAGATGCATCATCAACTGTAAACAAATGCTGCAAACTAACACAATGACTGTTCACATCCCAGGTCCATACCTTTGAGAAGTCTTCAAGCTACCTCTGGACAGAATGTGAAAAATTCATTTTTCTTCTGGTCAACAATTTGTGATTCCGTTGTTCATTAAATTATGCAAAACAAAGTCTATTCCTGCTGGAATTTGCTAACCAATTGTTTTATATTATTATTCGTTTGTAATTCTTGACAGTGAAATTTTGTGGTAATGTATCTGTACCGAGTGAAACTTACATTATGCGAAGTGATCAGGAAAAAAAAAAGAAAAAGAAAAGGAAAAGCGTGAACAGCAGGATTCGAACCTGCGCGGGCAGAGCCCACATGATTTCTAGTCATGCCCGATAACCACTCCGGCATGTCCACCTTGTTGCAGGCGTTCGGATTTATATATAATTTACTTTCAAAAATAAAGGCATGACCTTTTCTTAAGAATGAAGCAGACGTACAAGAGCCCAAAAAACATGTACCTGGAGTGTATGTGTGAAAAAGGGTGAAGTAGAAAACCAGCAATGTCTTAGAATTTATAATCTCCCATCCAATTGGTGTGGCAAGAAGATAAGAACAGTTTGGCAAAACAAGATCTAAGTAGAGAGATTTTTTTATCAACTATATATACATAAACACCATGTCATGGTGATGACAGGAATCAATTGAATCAAAGTTAGAAGACATGGCCATGACAAAAATCGCGCGGATCTAATTATAATTTTGATCCTTCTTCGTGGTCCAATTGAAGATAGGTATATGTTTTCATGGTTAGATGGCATGCTTTATGGGACTTGATTTTGATATTTGATTATTATAATTTTCAGGTGTTGGCTAAAATGGTTATTGATTTAATTTGATTATTTTATGTGTATTTATCCCTCGTTAATATACGTTTAAAAAATATTTGTTTATTATTAATATTACAAGGATGAAACAACTTTACAACTATTTTATTCAAGCAAAAACACAAGTTTTAGAAGGTATAAAAACCACATAAGTAAAAAAGGTGGATAATTTCTCTATTATTAAAATATACACATAACACCATTTTCCCTCACAAAACATTTATTATATACCTAAAAAAATAGTTTTAGTCTCGAGATTTAATGTTTTTTTTTTGTATATTTATTATACTCTCTCACCGTAAATATATTAACTTAAGCATTTAAGAATATTTAAATCCATCAAAATGTATTGTTTTGCTGGCACTAAGCTTCCTACTTATATTAACAATAATTTTATTCCTAAATATATTAGAATTTCAAAACATTTTTGTGTATTTATTGCTAACGCGTGCCTGGAGAATACCTTAACAAAAGGGTGTGACAAGAAGAATTACTGTCTGCAAGACCTTTATGATGCTCATAAAAAAAATTAAATTAAAAAAATCACTGCTGATTCAGACATTTATACACCAGAGAACCAAGGAAAAGGTGTAGTGTTAGAATAATGGTCTGGAAAATTAAAAAATGATCAACCTTGTGATATTCCACTAATTACACCTTCCCCTGCAATGCACGCCACCATTTGAATTAAAAAAAAAAAAAGAGGTTTGCTCCCTCTATGGTCTCAGGTTCGAGCCCTGTGATTGTTCATATGATGGCCACTAGAGACTTATATGGTCGTTAATTTCAGGACCCGTGGAATTAGTCGAGGTACGCGCAAACTGGCTCGGACACCCACGTTAAACTAAAAAAAAAAAAATGTAATTAATGTCGAGATGCGTATGATTCCAGAAGAACTTAGCCCTATGATTTCCGATGAACATTTA
>Ga0307507_10012453_pt1 | contig 10510 bp, 10 predicted proteins | sample 7_EM_MG_FD_207223 | JGI IMG/M metagenome (GOLD analysis project Ga0307507, IMG submission 207223) | Populus trichocarpa ectomycorrhiza microbial communities from riparian zone in the Pacific Northwest, United States - 7_EM | ecosystem: Host-associated > Plants > Roots > Unclassified | place... | reverse complement strand
ATTTTCTAAAATCTGAACTAGGGGGGGGGGAGGGGGTGGTTCAGATTTGAAAAGGTTCAGAAATCTAGAAACCCATATACAATTGGTCAACCAGCCCTAATGCTACAGTTCTCGACACATTAAGTCCCAGTTCTCAATGCATAAAATAGAAAACTGGCAAGCTGCTACAGGACATGATTCTGTGAACAATGATTTCCTACTTGTATCTATCAGGTTTCGTATGTGTGGTTTCATTTTCCTACAATGATCATAATCTAGAAATTTGGAAAATTGGATTTTTCTATGGGAACAGCCTGTGATCCAGATTCGTGATCTGAGCTCCAGATTTTTCCAGATTCCTACGGGAAGTCCTCCAGTACTAAAAATGCGCAAATATATTCTCTGGATATGAATGATAAATTTGGGTTGAACACTAGTATGGACCCTCTGAGTAAGTGTCGGGTTGATCAGTGGTTCTCGGAGTGCTTAAAACCGAATCAGGTTTTAAGGAATTATATACTACACTTCAATGAGCATAGTATAGAAGTGCTTAATTTGATTAACATGTGAAGTTATAACGTCACTTAGTCTATCATAGTTTTCCATTATCGATCTTCGTGGCACGGGAAACTATAATTCCCCGACGTTCCCTCGCAAGTGTACCACATATACTAAGACATTACTTATGCACTGTACCATGGCCAAATGCTGGGCCCTTGTACCGGAACGGCATATACTATATGCCCTGTATGACTAGCTAGGTACGGGCAAGCGGAGAAAAAAAACAAAAAAACATTTATCGCTGATGGCCAATGGTTGGGTTTTAAATTCCATAGGCTCAAATTATTATTTAGTGGATATCAGATATGTTGAGGAATTCGTAAGGCTTCTGAAGAATGGGGGAGGAGGGCATCCATTGCTTTTTCCGTTTGAGTTTGTTTGATCTTTCTTTCTCCTATCCATCTTTCCCTCTTCCCTCTTCCCTCTTCCCTCCTATCTCCAGTTTCGGTTTTGTACAAGCATAACTTCGGAAACAGATAACTTATTTACAACGAACAATGGGAGAGGGTGGGGAGGACGAGGAAGAAAATACGGACATGAAATCCCTGTTCAGTTTTACTGAAAACTTTGGCTTTTGATAGGAGGGCGATGAAGAAAAGGAGATGAGTATTCTGCCCTAGATGTATTAAGCGGCGGTAGCGCTGCGAAAGTTGAAACCGGAGGAGAGTAACCACATGAAGGCTAGTTGGATAGGGTAGCTATATGCGAATAAGAACTGTGTTCTTAGGTTCCTCTGCGTGCGGTTGACGGCATAGGTGGTGCTCCGGGGGTTATCTGTCGTGGCGTCTGGTAGGAGGACGTATTTCAAGCTTCGAAGCTATAGATCACAATTGATAAGCAATTAGCACTTTTTTCCTCTCCCGCCACGGCCACTGATGAGAAGGGCATACCAAGAAGAAAGCATTTGCATTAAAGATATAAACAAAAACCAAGTACTCGAGCCATTTTGACCCCAGCGTCGTGATCGCCAAGGTGACAATTATCCCCACAAACTTGTAGCCCGAATATGCTACCAAATCAAGCAACTGACTATCGTTGTTGATGCTCAATAAATAACATCCAATCTTGATAACCATGATCTCTAAGATGACAAACGAGAACGCGAACGAGGCGGTGATACCAAGCTGCTCCGGGTTGAACTTTCCAGCGAGGCCGTAGAGAAGTGTTGACAAGAGGATGTAAGTCACGAATGCCATTACTACTCAACATCAGCACAATCAATTAACCGAACACAACAAATAACGAGGGCATACCTGGAATATACATATCCGGCGAATTAATGTCCTCCCTCGGCGGCAAAAAGTACCCCTCCATCTGCCCACTCGCACCAGTCCTCTGCGACTCACTCCTGGACCAAGGCTTATGCCGCCACGGGAACAGCACCAAGCCCAGCTTCTGCAAGACATATCCATTCGAAACGTTGAAGTAATGTTTTAACGCGCTGACCTGCAGATATTTACCCAACTATCTCATTCCTTCGTTAGTCCTCTAAAACAGAGTAAAGTAGGATGGAAAGACAGTCTACATTCTGCTCGACATACTGTCCCGCCGCCTCTGTCGCCCGCCCGCCAACCTGGAAGGCCATCTGTGTCGTTGGATCATTAAGGAAGCCGTACGCAGGATGCCCCATTGCAGGGGCCGGCGCGTATGCGTTCCCATAGGTGCTCGAAGCTTGTAGTGGTGGCGGGGAGTGCATCACTGGGATCGGAACGTGGTGTTGGGGGACCGGATAGTGGAGAGGAGGAGAGGCGGCGGTATTTGGGGGGTAGTTGCCTCGTTGCATAGCTGTTCCTTCTCCCTTGCTCTCTATCTTTAAGCTCTGGGACCTGGCGATTCTCGATTATAGTGTTGGCTCGGGGTACGGGGGGAGGTAGGTGGTCCGTTATAGCGGGGAAGGGTGGGGAGGCGGGCTCAGAGAAGGTCGTGCGAGAAACCGGTTGTAAGTGCTGGTGACGAAGGTTGCATTCTATGGGAATTGGACAGATAGTTCCTTTCGGAGGGTAATATCTTTATTTCTGTTTTAGGAGGTGGGCGGTGCAGTATGGTGTGTACGCGTGGACTTGGTGGAAACGATCACGCAAATATTATCAATTAACGGCTGGACCTCCGGAGGTGGACGGTACTGATGATTGGCGGGTGAAAAAGCGGGAAAAATCATAGATCGTGGGGGCGTCGCCTGCGGTACTAGTACCGGTATGCTCCCTCCACACCGTGATTTGATTTACAGGTGTCCGGGAATTGTTTCAGGCATTGCACGAGTGATCCGCTATGATACATACATCACCGAACTACCTACCAAGGTCCGCGACAATGGGACAAGCCGTAAGACCCTTTAGTAGCCATCACAAATTTGTGGTGCCGTATTATTCATTGCGAGCTTTCAAATGGCTCAAGGCCTGTTTTGTGGGTTCGCCTGACCATGTTCTAACACCCCAAGATAGTCTCCACCCTTCAAGAAAACGCTGATCTATTGAAAAACTTGTGAACCTGCTTTCCGGCCTCTTTTCCAATCAAAGCAGATATGTCCTTCTCCTCCATATTACTGAGCTCGACCAGGTTCTCCACCTCTGACATGATAACCTTGATATTCTTAGGGTTAATCCCGGGTATTGATCGCAGGATTTCCTATCCGCCCTGTCAGTATTATCTCTACCACGGGTAGGAATTTAGGAATACCTGAGGTGTCTGGTTGTAGACGCCAGCGATTTCTTCGCCCGGCCCGAGACCAAGCTTAACCGCTTCTAGTGGGTCCGGCTCCTTCTGATTTCTCTTCAATTCCTCAAAGATCTCCGCTGTTTGGTAGGGACTTGAGGACCAAATTAGTTTAACTTTGGGGAAGGCTATAGTCAATAGCACTAGCTTTGCCTGGAGATCGTGCTGGCCGATGTTTCCCGTAAGATCCGCAAAGGGCTATACAGTTTTGTCAATGCCATAACTACCCATATTGTCCAATACTGAATACGGAAACATACCTCCAGGTTGAATGATTTATTTTGGTCAAACTCAATGAGTACCATGGGGTTCTTGTAATACAGTAGCATGTTCTCGCACTGGGTGTAAAGCCTCCCATCCTTAAATGATGATATTAAATCCTTGATTGACTTTCTTTCAACGCAGATGTCCGGAGAGAGAATGTAATCGCCAACAGTCAAGGTGCAAGGAACGACCTCAACATTTCTCCCGTGTAATAGAGATGGTAGCGAACTACGAAACTCTCGTATATCGACAATTACCTGATAATGTGTTAGATAATTCGGTACCCATCACGCAGCCTTACACGTACCCTCGGAGGAACAGCAGTCGCCGTCATACGGCCACCCCCGGCTATCCTAGTGTTTACTGTCCTAAGGAAGGCTTCCTGTGGGTCCTCAACGGCTTTTGCATCCAAGGTGAGGGTGACACTCATGCTCTAGAGAGATTGTTAGGCTTATACAAACGATGGATTACGTGCGTAACATACTCCTTTTTCCCGAACCAACTTAGTGAACGAATCCTTTTCTTTCCGTACGGCGCTTAAATATCTTTGTTCTTCCACGGACTTGCCATAGTACAGAAAGTATACCCTAACTTCCCGGTCTTTATGTGAACTGCGGTAGACCTATTATAAACTTGCATCAGACTTTCCGTCCGAGGTTTGTTAGGTTTGGATATATCTTACCTCCATCCGCCGGATGAAAGCGGGATCGGGCTCGTACATGATGACATATCTAGGCCGGAGCTCATCCAACAAACGCTCATCCATGTCTCCATCATAGGGGTGGACTACAATGAGATCATTCATTTCATAAAACTCATAATAGTCTTCCATGTTCTCGAAGGAATCTGCTCCAATTTCCTGCTTCAAATTCTGCTCTCCTTCCGTCGGCTGAACGCCGGCAAGCAAAGCAGCAACCTGTGCGGATTGCTCTTCCGTTACCTGGACCGCCCCTGTATTTTGACGGTTTGGTCCACTAGCTGCCGCCGCGCCTCCTCGAACTCTCCGTCGTTTATTTGGAGGCGGGGCTCGACCTCGAGAGCCCTCATTGCTGGGTATCTTATTCGTTGGACCACCAAAGTTCCCCTGGCCTTGACTTTGGTTCTTCTGTTCCCCGGTATATAACAAAGCACTAAACTTTGAAAAATCTGGTTTCCAGGCGAAATACGCCCGCAGCTTCCGCCGCATCATATACGCCGCAGAAGCCCGGTTGGGCTTCTCCTCCAGCTCATCGTCCTGATTTATAAGGTCTTCCAACGGTGTCTCATGCATAGTTTGAAGGAATTCGCGTATCTGTCTACAGGTGCTTTCATCACTACACATTATCAGTGTGCTCCCAGAGGACTGGCTGAGGGCCGGGTTAAAATAGCGATCTTTTTCAATTTCGTCAAGCACCTCCGCAAGCATCGCCCATTTTGGAAGCTCCTCTAATACTGGCTCAAGCCCGTGCGGCACTTTCCCTGAGGCCTTCTTGCTTAAATCTGCTTTTCCTATGTAAACTCTCCGCTTTGCAAGAGTGAATATCGTATGTGCAGCGTCTAGGAACAGCCAAGGCGATTGAGACGAACGGGTCAAACCTGGCGGAGGCGCATGCGTGGCAAGAATTGTTTCCAGATACTGGTAAAAGGTCACACAGTCGTATGTCAAAAGACAGCTTTTCTGTGGTCAGCGTCTGAGCCCACCAGGCTACGGGGGAGCAGAGTAAAATACTGTAATATCCTCCTGAGAACGGTCAAATCATTGGCAACCTGCTTAGTCTTCCAGCTAATTCGATGCCATACGGGATCTAACTGCCGCCGTACAATGACATCGAAAGATTTATGGAGTGCACTATCAACGGTCCAGTCGTCCAGCTCGAGAGAACTGTTCGATTTCCTCAGTTCGCTAATCGAAGTCTCAATGCACTCCAACACCGCAGTTTGAATTTCTCGCATTGAGTCAGTCATTGCGACCTCAAGCTCTACTACTTCTGCCTTCTTAGTTTCTAGCGATTTCGCGACTGTTACATGGAACCTCGGCCACAGCGAGGGCGACCGCAAGAATAAGTTTCGCATCATAGTTGCCAAAGGGGCGAAACCGGTCGTGAAAGGCTCTGGGTTATCTGAGAAAGCTTTGAGAAACCCTTCCTTATTCTTCTGCCTGTATATTCGGAGAATGAAAGCTTCGATAGAAGTTGCAATGATTCTTATGGCCTGTTACCTCCCGTTCACTTGATAGATAGGGAAATTGGGGGTCAACCTCTCAGAATGGAGAACTACCACTCCAGATATCTTTGGGCAATCTATCAAGTCCGTCAACATATCCGTTACCAGAATTCTCGAGGTGACCGAGAATATGCCGCCCTGCTTGTACATCTCCGCTCTAGCGAATCAGCACCCACATCTCAGTTGTCACCTCCCAGTTTCACCCGGCATACCTCGCAGAAACACTCGCAACTTCGGTATTTATAATTTTTAAACCCCTAGCCTCCGTGGTTCCTGATCTTACCGCATGTTCAGCGAGAGCTATAGGCCTATTAGTTCCCATACGTCCAGTTTTTGTCGAGTGGCAAACAAACCCTCTCCGAGCCATCCGTTCTCTCTATCATCTGCACCAATCAACAACACGAGGTTATTCCCAACAGCATCATATTTGTGCAGTAGGCTTGTGATAATAGGTAATAGGCCGAGACCTCTAGCAAGGATGACAAGTTGGTCCTGTTCGCAGACTTCTTCGAAGAGATCTTGTTGGTAAGCCTAGCAATGTTAATATTAAGACAGCTACCTTTGAGCGTAACATACTCACAAGCGGAAGGGAGACTTTAGGCTGTGATGAGGTTGGGGCAGACATTATTGGAGGTTGCTGGTGAGAAAGGTAATACCGGTAATTTAGTTAAAAGCGGTACCTTGTAGGGTATCCCTTAACGTGCTTGTTGGAAGACGCGATGGCCCGCCGATGGGTGTAAAATGGGCTTGGCAAGAGGCGAGAATTTTTGCCCTCACCTACAAGTACTCGAGTGCTTGCGCACAAATTAAGTTCTGGTGCCGATCAACAAAAAAAACGCACCTAAAACCTGAGGCTGTTGCACGCAAGTAGCACGTCTGGCTGGGTGTCTGAGGGTGTGGGCGCAATGGTGTTTCAACAGGAGAATAAGATTTATGTTAAAGAGGCACAAGACACAATCCCAAGGCCCAAGAATAAGGTGGGTATACAATATATTGACTATCTAAGCAAGATGAATATCTTTGAGAAATCGGGAGATAGGCGAGATACCCTACCGATATGGCCCAAGGCAATTCATGCCATGCCAACCGTTTCTAAAACTAGGACTTTGAAAAGTCAGCCAAGTCCAATACTTCGAGAGCCCCATGAAGAAGAACAAAGAAAAAGAAGCAATAAACAGTCCTCAGTGATCTTGGTGTAAAAAGCGAAGCGCATCTCCCGAAGGATCGCATACTATCTAAGTGCAGGAGTATAATCATTGGACAGAAGAGGGGAAGGCAGACATGCCGGCGGGAAATTCAGGGAGCAAAAAGTACACACCCTAGCTGAAAAAAACCCGTGGGCCGGTGGTTAATGTTGGGGTTGGAAAAACTTCTGCGAGTTTGATTTCTAAAAATCTAAAACTAAATGTTTAGCCTACTTCTATGAAGAATTGGCGGGGAACGGAGAGGATTTGGAGAGAAGGGGGGTGAGAAAGTCAGAATATGTAAGAAAGATATCAATTGTGCCAACGCCGCATAATGAAACCAGGCGTGGAATCGCGAACAAAGGCACTCAATCGCAAATTATTTCATCATGCGAATGAATATGAACGGGCGAAATGGAAAGCAACTGAGTAAGATAAACGTACCAGTAAATATATCGGTACGCGAGCATGCTGGAGGGGAATAAGAAGGAAGACGTGCTGTTGTGGCCGTGGATGGTTGTTCAGCTGGAGGATGTCAAGGAAAAAGGAAGGGAAGAAAAGAAAAAAGAATCATCGGGAATAAGAAGTCGATGGTGCTGCTGCATCCAGCCATGTTGGACCGAAAAGGAAAATCAGGTCGAAACCCTAAAGAACTAAAAGCTGTCACCCCACCACACCCACGAAAACCCAAGCAGCAACGGCACACCAAGAATTCCCGGCTCTAACAAATCTCGAGATTCAACAACATAGACGCTTCACAACCTAGTCTACCTTCACCACCAGCACCACCACCAACCTATCCCCGAGAAAGTACCCGAAATGAGCTGCGACGTTAAGACCACCCAATGGCGGTATGTTTCACTCCCTTACCACTCCCGACTGAAAGAAGCAAAACCCCACCCGGAAAGAACTGCAATGGCGGGGGAGGGAAGCTCTTTCAACATATGGAAATGCTGATTGCGAGGAATTGGATAAAATCTAGCCTGGTCGAGGTCGGCCGTGTTCTCCTTCTTAGTAAGGGCCCATATAGCGGAAATTTAGCTACGATCGTTGAGATTATCGACCACAAGCGTGTATGGTCCCCCCTCCCCGTACACAATATATATCCAATCACATCAAATACATTTCGAAGAAATTCTGACCGTCTTCGAAATTTCAATAGGTCCTCATCGACTCCCCCACCGTCCCCCGCCAGTCTTACTCCCTAAAGAACGTCACCTTGACCCCTATCGTCATCGAAAACCTGCCCCGCGGCGCCCGCAATGGCGTCGTCAATAAGCTCTGGGAGAAGTCCGCCGTAGATACCAAATGGGCCGAGTCCTCTTGGGCCAAGAAGATTGCCTCTAAGGAGACCAGGAGAAGCCTAAGCGACTTTGACAGATTCCGTGTCTTGGTTCTCAGGAAACAGAGGAGGTTCGAGGTCAGAAAGGCTGCTGCAAAGGCCTAAAGTTTTCGTGGCGGAGGCTTTCCTTTTTGTCTCGATAATGGGTTGGGGCTTGTTTTGTCTTGGAAGTCAAAATAAATTCTCCTGGTGAAAATGGGATTATTATGTTTTTCGTCCCTGTCTAGGATATGGGCCTGTTTCGCTCCGTGAGCCGGTGGTGGGAGGGATGTTTTTTTTCTTCACTGCCAGCAACCGGGCATTGTATAATTCAAAAAACGGGAAATACGGGATCTAATTTCCTCTCTGGGTTTCTTTTTGCGGTGTTAAACGGGATATAAATACATCCTTCTTTCAACAATCGAGGTACCCAACAATAGCGCTTGAGCCACTAGTTCTAAGGGAAGCTTGGTATTAAAGTCTGAATACTCTGAGTTTCAAAGTTATTGCCGTATGATAGCTTTAGCTTGTGATACAAGTGAGCTTCCACCAAGGGTTAGTTAGCTATCATCTAGGTAGAGATATCATCTCCCACATCGAACAAATTTCCCATGGCTGAAATTTTTTAGTCTAACTACCGTGGCCTCCAAGGTCCACGGTTTTATCTATTAAAGTAAAAATGCCCATAAACCCGCCAAACCAGGCTCATCAAACTTAATAACATGAGGGAAAAAAATGAAAAAAATGAAAAGAAAGGAAAAAAAGGATAGCCGACGCAATAAGATTTATGATTCATGGCTCTGCATCAAGTGACCCAATCTCAAAGTCGAACTTCCTCAAATCCCTCCTCAGGTCTTCCCATGTCTGTAACCGGCGTCTCTGGGTCAAGAGCTGTAGGTGCAGGTCTTCCGTTACCCAAGGTCACAATGTCAGTTGCCTCCTCTCCGGCGCTATGTTCGGAAGGTGTCTTTTCCTCCCTCTGACCCTCCTTCGACCCGCCTTTCTTATCCTCCTCCTTCTTTGGATCCCCTTCCCTCTCCTCTTCATGCTCTGTAACGGGAGTAGGGCTCTCTTGTCTAGCCTCTCTTCTCTCTACAGGTGGGATCTCGTGCCTGCTATCCCGTCTCTCGGCGACCGGGGTTGCAACTGGAGTCGTGGTCGGGGTCTCTGTCATGCTCTGCGTGGGCCGATGTTGCTGCTGCTGAGGACGGGAGCCGTGTTGCTGGAGCCCCTGCCTCATCTTGCTCAAATCTGCGCCTAGATAGAACTGCCTGACTCCCACGATCCTCCCTTCCTTCTCACAAGCATGCAGCCATTCCGGTCTAACAACGGGAATATTCATCTCCTGTGCCCTTTCCCAATTCTGGCCACGCCCCTCCGTGCAAACAAAGTGTGTCGTGTCGATTCTAACGAAATCCTGAAGTTGCTTGGCTCCAATTCTCTGAAGTGCCATTTCGAGCTCTTCCCTAGTCTCTCCGGGCATGACGCCAGGGCATACCGTGATACCGGATAGGTCGGTCATCTTGTGGGTTCTGACGGTGAGCTTCTCGCTAGAGTAGGTACCTGCACTAGTTCGTAAGACGAGATGGAAAGAGTATTCGAAATCTAATGCCAGTCCGCTAATCTTTGTAGAAGTGTGGGTCGTTGGATTCGGGATGGCTCCGGCTTTGGAACCATTGCGGTAGAGAGTCAAACTTCTGAGGGTGGCTGTAGCTAGCTGGATTGGATCCCACTCGAGTACAACAGATGTCTGTGTGGCATTCCTAACGCGCAGGACGGGTTTTGAAGGGGAGTGGATTCCATAAAGGTTGTAGATCTCCTCCTGGAGGGAATCGAAGGCCTTCCTTGCTGCATCCTCGGCTTCCACGTTTTGTGAGATCTGAATGTCGACTATCGAGCCAGATGCGATCCCAGGCGGTAAAAGAACGGAGGGAAACTCGATCTTGGTTTCGTTAGTTTTCTCTAGATACTCTCCGACAATAGAGCTGCCTGCTCAGCGACAGATGCGGTCAAACCTACCAGTCGTTTTTCCTCGGTAAGAAGGATGGCTAGGCCGGCATCGACCTTTCCAACGGTAAGCGAAACCAGCATTGTGGCGGCAAGAAAGCTTGGACCCTGGATGATATAAACGCGGAGTTGAAGGAGGGGAGTTGTGGTGTGGATGGTTGGTGCGGATGAAGCTGATTTGTTCAGTGTGAGGTCCAAACACGCGAGTTCTTTTCCTCCTTGGTCGCGGGGTGGAAATTCCTTGGCATTAATCTCCGGTATCATAGTTCCTACAGTGTGA
>Ga0307507_10012452_pt1 | contig 10511 bp, 8 predicted proteins | sample 7_EM_MG_FD_207223 | JGI IMG/M metagenome (GOLD analysis project Ga0307507, IMG submission 207223) | Populus trichocarpa ectomycorrhiza microbial communities from riparian zone in the Pacific Northwest, United States - 7_EM | ecosystem: Host-associated > Plants > Roots > Unclassified | place... | reverse complement strand
TTCAGGGACTTTGTTAGGCAATGCGAACTATGCCAGGCCAACAAAGAACGCAATACCCTACCAACCGGTGAAGCCCAAACCCTCCCTTTCCCCTCCGAGATATTTTCAAGCTATGCTATTGATTTCATGGGCCCTTTTACAAAACTCAAGGGCCAGGACTCGGTCCTGGTAGTAGTGGATGGAGCAGTGGGATTCAGGTGGCTGATCCCAACATCAGTTACTGCAACGGCAGTACAGACTACTGAGCTACTCCGGCACCATGTTTTTACGCCTCATGGAGTACCTACCTCGATTGTCAGTGACGCTGACCCACGATTCACCTCTAAGTTCTGGAAGCAGACACTTAAGACTATGCGGATCGAACACATTATGGCTGCGCCCGGCCATCACCAAACAAATGGGCAGGCAGAGCGGAAAATCAGGGAGCTCAAGACTGCCCTGAGAAACGTCACCAACCTCCGCCAAACCAATTGGCTCACCTCCCTCCCTGAAGTGGCCGCATGTTCTAACGCTGGCCAGTCTGATAGTATCAAGATGTCCCCATACAAAGCGGTGTATGGACGGGACTACCCCCTCTTAGACACCTACCAAGTCTACCCTTCTGCGGTTCCTGCCTCTGACGATTATTACAACAGACACCAGGAAATCAGGAATGCGGCATACCAAGCTCTGAAGCTCGCAAGAGCTAGATCTACTAAGACTGCGGCGAAAAGGAGAGCCGAGGTAAAACTTGTTGAGATTGGGGGGATGGTAATGATATTTGGCGACCAATTTGCAACGGAATCTGGCAGGTCCATGAAATTACAACCACGATGGAGAGGTCCCTTTATTGTCGTCGAATTCGATGACCATACCCCGAACTACACAGTTAGTATGGATTCGAGAATATATCGGCGGCAGAAAGGAGTATTCCACTGCTCAGTTGTCAAACACTACCACCCCAACGACGATGAGCGATTCCCTGGAAGGGCCCACACCAAACCGGCGCCTATCCTCATCGATGACGAGAAGGAATGGGAGGTTGAGACCATTCTTGACCATAGGACGAGACATGGCAGAGGACAATTCTTGGTGAAATGGAGAGGGTACCCTAATAGGGAAAATAGTTGGGAGCCGGTGGAAGGACTTGAGAATGCGGAGGACCTGGTACAGGCATGGTGGACTGACAACATGCCGGGGGAGAAATTTCCTACTGTCTTTTCCGGTTATATTACGGTTTGTTTTACTCTTGTCAAGGATGGTTATGACCAGCACTCTGAGGAGCCGGCGGTGGATTTGGGATTCTGGGAACCCTACTTGGACACCGACTATGATAGCGAGGAGATTTAGGTTTCTTTGTTTTATATTTGAAATGATGTTTTCATTTTGTTTTCGGGGTGTAACCGGTACAGGTTACTGTTTGGTTTCGAGTATCGTTTGATACTCAGTATGTTTTAGATTGAGTTTGATACTCATGATGTTTTATGTTTGGTTTCGAGTATCGTTTGATACTCAGTTTGTTTTCTGATTGAGTTTGATACTCATGATGTTTTATGTTTGGTTTCGAGTATCATTTGATACTCAGTTTGTTTTAGTTTTTGTGTCAAGGTATCCGGTGATACTTGATATGTTTTATGTAACGTTTCAAGACTACCGTTTTGGGAGTCTTTATGGTTATTGTTTACCAGGCCCCGGTAAGCCTGACAACTGTATTTAAGAGCTGCTATTCTCCGGACTTAGAGAGAGCAGACTTCGACAGACAGAGTTTTCAATATACTTAGTTGAACTGTTACTTCTTCAGTTCGCTTCGAGAATCCAATAATAACCAAACATACTTAGCTATTAGGAACTACTTGGTAGTTGCGATATAGTAAGAAGTTTGTTACAACAACTTAGTCTAAGCCTCCGGTACTTGGTCTCGGTACGTACCGCACTTTGGTATAGAGATAGTATCGTTACCCTATCGATTCCCGCCACCACCCAGGAGGCGGTTACACTGGCCTTACCACCCTATATGGCCATTTACAACTCCTTCCACATTTCCCTGCTCGAACCTTACCAACACAACTGATTCTCCTCTCAGATCAAAGAGCCATCTTTTTCTATTCCGATAGAAGGAGAGGACGAATATGAACGGGACGAAATTATCGACTCTCGACTCCTCTACAAGAAGCTCCAATATCGAGCTAAGTGAAATGGAAATCCACCTGAACACAACAAAGTTTGGTACCCAACAGAAAGTTTCGACAAGTCTGAACACGCCGTCCAGCGATTCCACCGGCGTTACCCAGGAAAACCCTGAGTGGATATAGGTCGTGATCAACAGCTCATCTTCCGCACCTACTCGGGTCGTCAAACAAGAATAATGCTTGTATACCCTGGAGGACAACGCCCAATACGTCACTCGCAACGCTTCCACCACTAGCCTAGATTACTCAAGCTTGCCAAGACAGCAGGTGGCACATGTCTCCGTGAGCTGGACGGAATGCTTCGAAGATGAATGCCCAATCCATCTGACATCTGCAAAAAAAGCTCGGTTTTGCATCTGAAGGCATTCTAGCTCTTTATATTGTACAGTTTGCGTCCCAGCCACACCCTGTAAATCCTCTAAAGGAAGATTTGAACTTTGAAGCCAAAAATGGCGAGGTAAATGTGGCCAGTAAGGGTTACTATTTTAACCTTATTATGTTGAAAGATGGTTGCATTTAATGAAGTAATGGGATTTTTGTTTACTCAAATTGGAAAAGTTTGGGTCACCAGAGGCGCCAGGAAGATACAGGATGTATGAAATGCAGGTTGAGTCTTTTTGCTGATGGAGCCAGAGGCGGGAGGCATCCGGACAAGGTCGGAGCGTGGTCCACGGTGGTCCTGAACCCTCCTGATTCACCACCGGGGGTTGTGGTCACTGTGGTCCACCTGGTCACGGTTTACTCTGATCCATTCTGATCCATACTCTGTGAAATTTTACCGAAAATGTGGACCAGGGTGAATCAGGATAGACTAGGAGGACCAGGGGGACCATAACCCCCCTTGGTGGACTAGGACTGGTTTTTATATTATGCTGATGCAAGAGACAGGCTGGTACCCACAATTCATCAGGAGATCGAGACAATGAAGTGTCGCCCACAACCATGACTGGCAACACGAGATGGAAGGCAACCCTGGAGAGGACTGGGTCCCCCAACAACCTCAACAGCAAAGGGCCAGGAGGGCTCAGGGAGATCTTACGAGCGTGGTGTAATGTTTTAACGCCAAGTGCAAGGACCACCGATTCGAAACAGTGGGCAACAGGTACTACCCCAGATATGTGGGGAAAAGAGGGACATTATCAAAGAAGGATATGAGGGAAAGGAAGAAGAGAAGAACTGTGAGAACAGAGTTGGAAGGATAAGTGAGCGAAAAAGCCATTCCAAACGTGGAAGCCCTGGAAACACAGATTTAGGACCTCCGAAGCAGACTCGATCGCACCGCCCAAAATCATTGGGGCAAAAGACAACGACCTCCAAAGACTCGACAAGGAAAAAGAAAAACTAAAACAAGCTTACAATCGAGTCATACAGCGGATACACCAAATGGGAGCCACAGTCTGGAGAGCAGGAGTTTAGCATTGTGGGACCAATCCAAGAGAGAGAAGGGAGCTAATGTCACAAACGGTGACTAAGCAAGGCAGATTTCTTGATGACTAATAGTTATTAGTAATTGGTTTGTTATCTTTCACGCTATGAGATCAGTTGACTCATAGGTCTTCACATGACGAGGCAATAGCGTGTCATGGTTTATTGTTATTGGTTGTTAATTGACATGAATCATGTTTGTGGTCATGTGGTTTATGTATCTCGCAAATGACTCATAGTTATGAGTCATGGGTTTCACGCAGGTGACGGCTTTGGGGCACATGACTTGTTTTATGGGTTTGATGGGTTGGGAGATATGGCGCAGCTGGCTCATTCAAGTCAGCTGATGAATTTCACACTAGGACTTACTACACGTCATGAGTCAAGTGAGGTGAGGGTATGAGTCATGCAGGGTTCGGGTTGAGGGAAGAACCCCCACAGAAAGACACCCTTGGGGCATCGGATTTGGGTCACGAACCATCTCATTCTACACCCATGTCGATTTAAACATCACCAAAAACATTTCTTGGGCCAGGCACACCGCTGTTGTATCAGGATACCAGGTGCGGTAACTTTGCGCTCTTAACATTCGGTGTACCCAGAGCTGGGTTGCCGCCTTCACTTGTGCCAGGTGCCTCATGAGGTACCGTTGCCATATAGCCTTACCCCGGACGCTAGTGGCTACACAATCCTCCACAACATGCTTCCTGACGCAACTTACAACACCATCGCCTCTCCAGATGTACCACTCATTTACTCCACATTTAGGGTACCTCTTGAATATTACCCCTATCTCTTTTCAGCCATCTCTCATACCTAGAAAGGGGGTACCCTTGGCAACAATGATTGGGTCAGTATGGGCGCCAAGTGAGAAAGCCACCGTACTCTTAATCTTAATATGATGCTAATCACACTGGCCAGCCAGTGAGTGACATAGAGTTCTATTTTCAGAACTTGATCTTTCAGAGAGGGAAAAATGCCTGCTCACTCCAGTCTCAAAGCGAGTGATAGCTATCATAGTCTCTACTACTAGGGGTTGTTGGGGTTTCTCGGCAGTTAGCCTTTGACGCGACGCGACTGCTCACTTTCCTCTTGCTGCTCAACATCCCCACCCCCATGGCTACCCTGAAGACTACACCACAACCACACTACAGATCCGGATTCTGACACCTCCATCATTCTGGGATGGACGCCTGCTAGCCACTGGTATAAGATTCATCCCTACTTGATAGTTATTGATGGAGTTATTGGCTGTCGATCTCAGGGTTTGATGGCTAATTCCTCTACAACCGCTGGACAGATTCCAGCTGTGTTTCTTGACGGCTGGTGGGCTCTGCATCAGCTAGACAACGGTATAAGGCTCATCCCTGTGCGGTCAATACTCACGGAGTTGCTGACCCTTCTTTAGGCCCTGGTAAAACTTTACTCGATGGCTGATTGCGCCAGAACCGCTCGACGGATTCCAATTCTGTTTCATGGAGGTTATTGGGCTCGACGCCAGCTACACGCCGGTATAAAGTACGTCCCTGTGGCATCAAAGCCCCAGACTTTGCGGTCTTTAGTGGAGGGCCTCTCAGGGAGCATACTGGCGGAACTTTACTCAATGGCTGATATCTCCACGACCACATAACGGATTCCAACGCTGTTTGCGGGAGGTTGTTGGGCTCGACGCCAGCTACGCAACGGTGTGAGTTACACCCCTGTCCCATCAAAACCCAGGATTTCGCTGTCTTCTGTGGAGGGGATCATAGGTAGCATGCTGGCAGAAGTTTACTCGATGACTGATTACTCCACAACCGCTTGTCGGATTCCGATTCTGTGTGCGGGAGGCCTTTGGACTCGACGTCAGCTACGCCACAGTATAGGATACGTCCCTGTCCCATGAAAACCCATGAAGTGACTCTCTTCTATGAAGGTACTAAGCTGGCGGAACTTTACTCGATTGCATATTGCTCTACAACCGCTTGACAGATTCCGATTCTGTTTGCGGGAGGTTATTGGGCTCGACGCCAGCTACCTAACGGCATATAGTACGTCCCTGTCCCATGAAAGCCCATTAAGTGACTGTCTTTTGTGGAGATACTAGGCTGGTGGAACTTTGGCGATTGGAGATTACTCCACAACGACTCCACGGATTCCGGATTCGTTTGCGGGAGGTTGTTGGGCTCGACGCCGGCTACGCAACGGGATGAACTACCTCCCTGTCGCATCAAAACCCAGGATTTCGCTGTCTTCTGTGGCGGGGGTCTTAGCTACTATGCTGGCTGAATTTTACTCGATTTCAGAGTCCTCTACAACCACTGGACGGATTTCGATTCTGTTTGAGGGTGGTTATTGGGCATGGCGCCAGCTACACGCCCGTATAAGGCCCATTCCTACGCGGTCAATAACCATGAGGTTACCACTCTGACTGGAAGGGATACCCGGAGGGATACCTGGAGGAGTCATAGGGAAGCCATGAGTGAGGTGCAGCCTGTATTTAGTAGAATTAGAAATTCAATAGAAGACTATCTAAAAGGACAATATGAGTGTAAAATATATTGTAACCCAGGTAAGAAAGCAAAGGGGGCACCCTTGACCTGTTTCCAGAGTCAATCCTGAAGATTAGATAGTGTATCAGGCTGTGCCCGGCAAAAGTGATGGTGACCTGGTAATGCCCATAAGATATGGTCTTGCACCAGGTGGTGCCCGGAAGATATAGTTTTGCGCCAGATGACGCTCTGAAGATATGGTGTTGCGCATGTTGCGCCCAGTGAGAGTTAGTTTAAGTGGTTGCGTCATGATTCACGGTTGACGTTATGTGCGCTAGGTGCACCAGATGCAGTGGGCGCACCAGGTGCCAAGGATTATTTTGGCTGATGAATCTCAACACCATGAGATGTGATCGTCAACATCCACCCCCCCACTCTCCGTGAGCTGCACCCGGGCCGCACTCCCTGTGAGCGGCACCCCCCCTCCCGCATCTTACTTCCCTTATCATGTCCTTGGGCCCTGGCGTCCTTGTTTCTAGAGGTCGTTTGGCTCTATCACCCCCTTTCTCTGCTTAGGTTTTGTTGCCTCGCTTAGCTTTTGCACGTTTGGCAACACCCTCTCACCCATCCTACAGACGGCTGGGACTACAGTTCGCAGTAGGAGAAAACTTTTCAACAGAGTATAGTCAATTTCTCCATTCTATTCACTTCCTAGGGAGGCTGTCTAGTCAGACACACACCCAGTTACCGATGGTTTCCATGGTCATTGGGTCCAGCCCTCCTCGCCCCCCTCAAGGTCTCGTCCTGTTGCTCGGGTACAGCCACAATCCACCCACTTGGCTGGCACCCTACTGCCCCTTTACCTCACAAAGTCCTCGTGATTACTCCACGGTGTCACCCCTCAGTTACGCTCACTCGGTGTATTGCACTGTCTTGGTGGTGGATGTCAACACCTTGTGTTCTTGAGTAATGTGTGCAATGCCCCGATAGTTGATAATTGCCCTCCCTCCCCCGCTTGTTATTCTTTATTGTCGGTTACTTTGGGTTTCATTAGTAGTTATAACAATTATTTATTTTGTTGGTGTCTATGGCAAGGGTTTCCCTGTTGATTCCTCCCGATGTTCTTATTTGATGTTTCTTATTTCGCCCCTTTATTCCGAGTTTGATTGCGTATTTTGCGTGACTGGTGTATGGTTGGTCTCATACCATAGGGACTTGGGTTGATGGCTTTTTCCCGGGTGCCAGTTGGTTTGTGACAGAGGTTTTTCTTTAACATAGCTAGTGCTGTAGGTAGTCGCTGTATCTGGTAGACGAGGAAAATGATAAAACAAAGCATGAAAAATAAACAAGGAAAAGGGCATGGGATTTGGATTCCTCAGGCAACCATCGAAGTTCTTTCATACTCTATACTTTCAATACAAAAATCTTTATCTATCACGTTTCTGGAAATCAAGGGAGAACCCTCTTATATGAGGCTAGCGATTAACGTTGCTAGATAGGAGTCAGTGTAGTTAGCCCTGACAAGAGCTGTAGGGTAAAGAGAAGTGATTGTTAGTGAACTATCGGTTACCTGCTGCAAGTATTACCTGGAGGAGAGAGGATTGTAACAGAAGGCAGACTTCGCCAGACAGAGTTTTTTCAATATTCTTGGTTGAACTGTTACTTGTTCAGTTCGCTTCGAGAATATAATGAGATCAAACATACTTAGCTATTAGGAAACACTTTGTGATTGCGATATTGTAAGAAGTTTGTTACAACAAGTTAGTCTAAACTTCCAGTACTTAGTCTCAGTAGATACCGGACTTTCGTATAGACATAGTATCGTTACCCTATCGATTCCCGCCACCACCCAGGCAGCGGTTCCACTTCATTTTTACCTTTAACAAGTTACCAAGATTGAAGAACACCAGCAACCCAGCTGGAGCAGACCTCCCAAGAGAAGGTTCAACAACGAGCTAGTGACGAACAGGGACGACTTTTCAAAGCACCTGCAAACGAACAGTTCTCAAAAAACGAAGCAGCTAGGCAACTAGTCAGAGATAGCGCGTAACGACATCGAGCGGAGTCAGCAACAGAACTAGCCAAAACAGCCACAGTCACCTCCAGTGGGTGCCCTGAGTCTCCACCGAAAGGATTAGCCAGCAAAGCCCCAATAGCGGCACCAGCTGACTATCCTGACAGCTCAAGCACCAGCAGCGACTCAGATGACATGTCTGACTATGGTGTAGGTGCTGGCGCATCAGCCCCTGCACCTGTACCAGAACCTTTGCCAAGGCTGAGTATCAAGGTTCCATCACACAACAAATTCACTAGTGATAGCGAAGACCTCAAACCAGAGGCTTTCGATAGATGGTACGACTAAGTCCATCTGTACTTACCTTTGCATAATGTATCCCAAAATGCTGGAAGAGCAGGGAACTACTGAATTCTCGACAGAGAAGGACGAGCCCAAGAAGCCGCATTCCAAGCAGCAGACCTATTTGGAGAAAACCTCATTAGGGATCTACTAATAACCCACCTCAGGGAACAATTCCAATGATCCAAGCATAATGATGATATCTATCAGAAGTTCCACAGCATCACGAACTCTTGGAATGCACAAGTCCAGAAGATATCTATCATAGCTACAGATCTACCCATGCACAAATCACGACTACGAGAAGACACTATAAGTTACTACGCTTTCATACAAGCCTTCTTTGCAAGCATGCACCCAAGACTCCTGCAAGATGTGGAACCTCTGTACACAGGAGATGAAGATATCAATACTGTTTTTGCTATGGCAGAAATATTAGACTCTATCCATTGGAGTACAGGAGGTTATGACAAGTAACACTATGAGAAACAACCTAAGGAATCCACCCAGAAGAAACTAGAACACAAACCAAAGAAGAAGTTCAATAATGATGGCAACTCGGCTAGAAAGTAGGAACAAAGAAAGAAAGAAGCATGCTTTACTTGTGGTCGTGAAGCACCTATGGCAAAGGATTGCCCAAGCAAGAAGGACAAAGGGGAGATGAAGATCAAGATGGATGCAATCTCCAACCTAGCAACAGAAAGCAGCGAATATGCTGTGGTATACATCAATACCCTGGAATTCGAGACGAATGCAGCAGCAAAGACGACTCACCCGACTACAATCAAGGCACACCACGCCCTTGAAGGCACTATGTTCATTAATTGAATTAAAGCAAAAGTCCTGTTTGATACAGGAAGGATAGGAGCAAATCTTATTAGTGCTGGCTTTGTCACTACCCACGATATACTATGCATAGACCTGCAGAAACCAACCTAGATATCCATGGCCGTGAGGGGATAACGATCTGAAAGCCATAAAGAGTGTAATGTTGACCTAGTAGGAGGTAAACTAGCAACAAAAGGAAACAAGATACTAGTACCAAACCTGGCAAAGAACGATTCCCGTATAGGAATGCCATTCCTAAAACAAGATGCAGCTATAATCAAATGCGGCGGGTTAGCTATTGACTTCCCCAAGTTGGGAATCAGTATTAACTGCACACCTACCAGTGGACATATCAGAACGGCAGTCGTGACCACAGAAGATATAATAGACTAATACCCAGAGGTAGTTCCTGAAGTCATACCAGAAGGACTACCACCCCTACCAAAGATAAACCATGAAATTCCTCTGATACCGGGAAAGGACCTAGGGACTGTACCAACTTACCCAATTCCAGAATAATGGGCGAAAGACATAACTATATGCATTAATGAGAAAATCAAACAAGGGATTATCGAAAGGAAACCAGTCCACTGAGTGGCACCTATATTCGCTCAAGAAAAGAAAGACAAAATCTGAATGAGACCAGTCTTCAATCTCACAGCATGGAATGAGAGAACCATCTAGGACGATGAAACGATTCCAAATCAAACCATGATCCTGAACTCGCTATGAAGAGTGAGATACCGAAGCAAGATTTACCTCTGTGATGCCTATTTTCAAACTAGGGTAGAATCCAAGTATGCATCAGCAAAATGTAAAAAGCACTCCTGGTCCACCAAGGGGTGTTATGGTCCCCCTGGTCCTCCTGGTCCACCCTGATCCGGCCTGATCCACATTTTCGGTAAAATTTCCAAAAGTGTGGATCAGAGCGGATCGGGGTGGACCTAGTGGACCACGGGGACCACGACCCCCCTTGGTGGACCAGGAGCGTTCAGGACTACCTTGGACCAGGCTCCGACATTTCCCTGATGTGGTGTCAAGAGCGGTTTCAAATCGCCTATTCGATGGTTCGTCGGCAAAGTAGGACTACAAGGAGACAGGAATGTACCAGGACAATCTATCGGAATAAAGTCTGACCTATTTACCAACTACCTGTCACAAAGGATGACTAAGCAAGGCAGACTCTCACATGACTAATAGTTATTAGTCATCGGTTTGTTATCTTTCACACTATGAGATCAGTTGACTCATAGGTTTTTCACA
>Ga0307507_10012451_pt1 | contig 10511 bp, 15 predicted proteins | sample 7_EM_MG_FD_207223 | JGI IMG/M metagenome (GOLD analysis project Ga0307507, IMG submission 207223) | Populus trichocarpa ectomycorrhiza microbial communities from riparian zone in the Pacific Northwest, United States - 7_EM | ecosystem: Host-associated > Plants > Roots > Unclassified | place... | reverse complement strand
AAGTAAGGCGGGAGGAGGAGGGTGCAGCTCACGGAGAGTGCTTGGTGCAGCTCACTGAGAGTGCGGGGGTGGTGGATGTTGACGATGAATTCTCATGGTGTTGAGATTTCAATCGCCGGGTGTGTAGGGGAGATGGTTCGTGACCCAAATCTCATGCCCCGAGGGTGCCCTTATATAGGGGTTCTTCGCTCAACCCTAACCCTGCGTGACTCATACCCTCGCCTCACGCGAGTCATGACTCATAGTGAGTCATAGTGTGAAATCCATCAGCTGACTTGTCCGAGTCATCTGCGCCCTCTCTCGCAACCAATCAAAACTCATAAAACAAGTCATGTGCCCTAACGGGGTCACATGCGCGAAACCCAGGACTCATAACTATGAGTCATGTGCGAAATACGTGAACCACATGACCACAATCGTGCGTCATGTCAAATATCAACCAAGAACAATAAACCAATGACACGCTATTGCGTCGTCATGTGAAAACCTATGAGTCAACTGATCTCATAGTGTGAAAGATAACAAACCGATGACTAAGAATTTATTAGTCATGTGAGAGTCTGCCTTGCTTAGTCACCGTTGGTGACACTTATCTCATCATGTGCTTGGGCCCCGGCGTCCAAGTTTCTTCGGGTCGTTTGGCTCTACTCCCTCCTCTTTCCGCTCACGTTTGGCTGCCTCGCTTAGTGCTCGCACAGTCGGCAACACCCTCTCGCCCCTGTTTCAGACGGCTGGGACTACAGTTCGCAGTAGGAGGAAACCTTTCAACAGGGTACGGTCAATTTCTCCGTTCTCTTCACCTCCGTTAGAGGCTGCCTAGTCAGACACGCATACGGTTACCTATAGTTTCCACGGTTGTTGGGTCTACCCCTCCTCGGCCCCTTCACGTTTCGTCCCGTTGCTCGGTTACAGCTACAATCCACTCAGTGGGCTGGCTCCCGACTGCCCTTCCGCCTCACCTGGCGATTTCTCCACGGTTGCACCCCTCCGTTACGCTCAGTCGTCGTATTGCACTATCTTAATAGCGGATGTTAACGCCTTGGGTTCATGACTAATGCTTGCAACGCCGCAACGGTTTTAAGTGGCTCCTGCACCCCCATTCTTGTTCTTTCATTGTTGCTTACCTTGGGTTTCATAAGTGGTTATAAAAATTATTTACTTGGTTGTTGGTGTCTACGCGAAGGGCTTTCATGTGGATTCCTCCCCGTGTATTTATTTGACTTTCTTATTTCGCCCCTTTAGTCGGAGTTTGCCTTCTTATTTGGCGTAGCTGGTGTGCGGTTGGTCTCGTCCCAGAGAGACTTGGGTTGATGGCTTTTTCCCTGGCACCGGTGGATAAAAGTGGGGATCTGGCTTTTTTCTTTACCATAGCTAGCGCTGCATGTAGTCTTGGTTTCCAGTAGTTGATTAATACAAAGCACATGAAATAAAAAAGTAAAAATATAAAAAAAGAGAGGCATCAAATTTGGGGCATGAACCATGTCCTCTACATCTCCGGCCATTGAAATCTCAACACAATGAGAATTTATCGTCAACACCCACAACCCCCTCACTCTCAGTGAGCTGTAGGTGGCCTCTTCGTAAGCTGTACCCTCCCATCCCACCTTACTTCCCCTATCATGTCCTTGGGCTGTAACGTTCTTATGTCAAGAGGTTGTTTGGCTCTCTCTGCCCCTCGTTTCGCCTGCGTTTTCGCTGTCTCGCTTAGTTCTTGTACAGTCAGCAACACTGTCTCGGCGTCTGACAGAGGGCTGGTACTACAGTTCACGGTACAAGCAAAGTTTTCAACAGGCCACTGTCGATTTCTTCATTCACTTCGGTACCTTGACAGGCTGGCCAGTGCCCCAGGCACCCGGTTCCCCAGAGTTTCCATGGTTATTGAGTCTACCCCCCCTCCTCCCCCGTCCTGTCTCGTCCCATTACTTGGTTACAGCTACTACCTACTCACTTGGCTCGCAACCTAGGGCTCCTTTACGTTGCCGCGCCTTCCCCACGGTCGCAGCCCTCGGTTACGGTCAGTCGTCGTATAGCAGTGTCTCGGTGGCCGATGTCAACTCCTCGTCGTTCTTGAGGAATTCTTGCATGGTGGCGTTGTTTTCGTGGCCTCTGGCGTCCCTATTGTTCTTCCTTCATTGTTGTTACTTTGGGTTTCACTAGTCGTTATAAAATGTATTTCATCTATTGGTGTCTACGGCAAGGATGTTCCTGTTGATTGCTCCCTAGGTGTTTTTTCGAATTTTTCTTGTCGACTGCCTAGCAGAAGGTGGATTTCTTATTTGATGTGGCTGGTGTGCGGTTCGTCCCGGACTACCAGGACTTGGGTTGATTGCTTTCTCCCTGGCGCCGGTTGACTTATCACCGAGGTTTTACTTTACCATAACTGGCGCTGCACGTAATCTTTCCACATAGTAGACGAGAAAAATAATGAAAACAAAGCACAAAAAAAAAACAAAGAATATAAAAAAAAAGCCTTGAGATTTGGGTTCTTCACGAAACCATCTAAGGTGTTTCATACACTATACTTGAAATACAAGATTCTTTATTTATCAGGCTTCCGGGAATCAAGACATGACTGTCTTATATGAGCCTAGCTATCAACGTCGCCAGATATGAGTTAAACTACTTAGCTAACCCAACAGCTATCGGGTTAAGAGAAGTGATCATTAGAGAACTATTGGTGACCGGCTACTAGTATCACTCGAGGAGGAGAGAATTGTAAAATTTGGTTGAGTCAAACCAGCAGCACCTGACAGACAGACAAAATGGAGACCAACAACAAAGACAATATCAACCTCTTGGCAGAAAACGTCGACCATTCATCACGAGAAGAAGGATTGCAAAATGGCTTGATCGAACACAGTGCACGCAGCCCTTCAACACTGGAATCACTATCACCGACCGGATCAAAAGAAACAGAGGAACAGGGGAGAACCGGGCACAACATGATGGCGGCTACAACACAACAAGAAGAGGGGACGTCGTCACTAACTACACTGGACTCGAACCCAGAACAGATGAGACAGATTATAATAGCTTTAAGCGGAGTATAAAAGGAAGCCCAACGCTAAAGAATCCAAGATATACCGAGGAGAACGAACCAAGCCCCAGGGCTGGCTAGCCCTGCTCGTGGTTTACTACCAAACAGTAGGATGGCAGGATAGCCACGATGAAGAAAAAACTCTATATGCGACCAACCTCCTAAAGGACAACGCAGCAACCTGGATCACACCATACGTGGAAGAACGAATCACCACGACCTGGAACACATGTGGAGGATTTAAGAGGGAACAAAAAAGCCAATTGGGCCTCATCGATCGCAAAGGAGAAGCAAGGATCAAACTCAAGAATATCAGAAAAGGCAAACAATCAGTCACGTAATACTGGAACAAATTCCACCTTCGGGCTAGCGGAGCCGAACAAGACGATGCAACAGGGGGAGAACTACTTGTAAGAGGAATGAATATTGAATTACAAAATGCATGGGCAGACAGCGGAGACGAATACAAGAGTATGGAGGTCCTAGCCCAAGGGGCAATCCGGAAAGAAACGAAACTGGCAATTGTCAGACATATCCAAAGATCACCACCAAAATACATCCAATGAGAAATGATCACACAGCAAAGCCTAGACGGGACCTATCGACCCAGAAATAACAGCCATCAGACCTAGGGGGACCCCATGGAACTGGTCGTTACCAGAAAGCGACCAAGATTCAACATCTCAAGAGAAGAGTTCCGAAGTAGAATTCGAGAACAACTATGTCTCAAATGCGCACAACCTGGACACTTAGCCAGGAACTGCCCCAAAAAGGCGGAACCAAAACCATGCAATGCGCAAGCCAGAAGCTGGCAACCAACAAAGAAGCCTGCCCTTTGACAGACTAGACTTAAGATCAGGGAACGCGTGGTGGAAGAGGAACCTGAACAGTCAGGATACGACGAATGTCTCCAGTAAGAGGTGCTCTGAGGGACAGACACCACTGAAAAAACCGATTATCATGGAAAACAACTACGCGGCACTCAACTACATAGAAATCCTCGAACATGACAATGATAATATCATGGTAACGATTCAACTACACGGTGCAAGAGAGTCAGTTACAATCAATACTATGATTGACTCAGTAGTAACAGAAGTCTTCATCCACAAAGAAGTCTGCAACCAACACGGGATCAAGATATTCAAAGCAAAAAACCCAACGAAGATTTATCTCGCGGACTGAGAACCAAGCGCTATCGGCTCTGTTACCCATATGACGAAAGTAGCTATGGATAGTACTAGTCATATGGAATTGGAGACTCTCAAAGTGGCAAACCTCCAAAACCATGAGGTCATCCTCAGGATGCCATGGTTAAGAGAACACAATCCAAGAATTGATTGGAATAACAAAAAGATCACATTCAACAGTGAACGATGTACGACTTGGTGTCTCGAAGGTTGGCCTGTCACCTATGCGGTACTCAAAGAAGAAGCCCTGGAAGAGAACCTTACCACCAGGTTCTCCAAGGTCTAGGCCAAGAAAGGTCAGAGTGTCAAGAAACAAAGTGTCCCAATTCAGAAGCTCTTAGCCGAGGACAGAGTCCCTACAAAAGGATCAGCCAAGGCGGCAGAACATGATCTTTACGCAAAATGAAGGCACAGACGGTCCTGCCAAAGAACAAGCCATTGTTGGAACGGGAATAGCTATTGGATTACCTCACAACACGAATGGACGAATCGTACCAGGAAGCAGGCTAGTGGTCAAACAGCTGCTCATGACAAACGCACATGTAATCGATGCCGATTACAGAGGAGAAGTGAAGGTGCTCCTGGCCAACCTAGGAGAGCAACCATACCATGTGGAAAAGGCAAACTGGATCGTACAACTGATTATTGAAAAATTGACAACTAAGAACTATAAGAAATAACCCAGGTGGACGATACCAAGAGAGTGGATAACGGATTCGGAAGGTCCAAGACCACGATGGACCCAAGAGTGATGGGCCAGGAGGCTAAAAGACAAATAGAAATCAACCAAATATGGGCAAGAGCTTTCGGAGAGTTCTACCGACGAAGAGAAATGAAGGGCATCATAAGATGGGACGAATTAGACAACGAAATTCTGCTGGAAGCTATCAATATCACTACCGAGCTGGCGACAAAGAACAAAAAGAACAACCAAAACCATTACATCAGAGACAGAGTCTCCCAGGAATGTCATCACCTACTAGATGTATTCGAAAAAGAAGAAAAGACGATCGTACCATCTGACTGACCAGGAATCGACTTGGGAATCAACCTAGCATAAGGAAAAAGGGTACCCATCAAGCAAATATATGCTCTCAGTTACGACCAATTGGTGGAGCTCTATCGATACGTGAAACAGAACAAAGATTGAAGATGGATTCAAAGGGTGATGTCAGGAAGAGCCACACCAATCATGTTCGTCAAGAAAAAAGAGGGCAAACTCCGCCAGTATGCCAACTATCGAGCACTCAACGAAGTCACCAAAAAGGATCGACATCCACGACCCCTCATTAGCGAAGTCCTGGAGAGGCCGAGACGAGCCTAGTCCTTCACCAAGCTTGACATCAAGGAGGTCTACCACAGTATTCGCATCAGGGAAGAAGACTAGTGGAAGACAACCTTTTCAACAAAGCATCAGGAAAATGGTTTTGCTGGTACCTGAAGTCCCCTAGCTACCCTTGGTCCCGTTGAACCCCTTGGTCCACCACCCAGCACCGACGTCCCGCCGTTTTACTCGCACCCTGGGTCCGCGGTCCTGGTCCACCCTTCCCTCATCCCAGCGATATCTGGTCCACACCTCCCTCGTCCCAGTGTTCCCTGGTCCACCCTTCCCTTGTCCTGGCTATCTCATATTCTTGCTCTGCCTCTTCCATTCTATGTTGCACCTCTCTCATATACCCCTTCTACTTGCGGACCTCTGCCTACCTCCACCCTGAGCCATCCTGGGCCATCGCCCCCCTCCTCCAGTTTACCAGTTTTTGATTTCAATCACCTTTTGTTCCTTGCTTCGCCCCCCACTGTGTAACCTGATTCTTTCGCTTCTCCTCCCCGTGCTCCTCAGACCCTTCATTACGTGTTCCATGTCATCCTGGTTCTTGCTCACAATCTCCTATCCATCCTGTTTACCTCTGGTCTGCCTCTCGAGTTGCCTCCCTACAATCCTGATTTTCCCGGGTCTGTCTTGCCCTCTATGGGTTCTTCCGTAGTTGGCTAGCCGTGGACCAGGTCTTGAATGGTCCGCGTTCCGTCCACCCTGTTTTCAACTGTTTCACGCAGCCTTGGCTCTGAGGCCCTCTTGGTTCCCTGGGCTCCACAATCGCAATTCTGTTTTCACCCTATACGCGTCGTACTTAATCCAGTTTTTGCATTAGCACAACCTGCTGTTATCTAGATATATAACCCATATAAACAAATACTCACTACCAGGAAAATCCCCCCCCCCTCTAGTGGATCTACACAATACAAAAAAGTCTTGTTTATGTCGCTGTGCTCACCATCAATGCCAAGTAACAAACCTATTAATTACAGATAAAAAGGAGAGGCCATCAATCCACAAAATAGGGGCGGGGTATGTAGTTCCCCTCAGGACCACCATTCCCCCTCCGGACCACTATTCTGCTGCCAACCGCAATTCTCCTCCGGACTACAATTCACCTCCGGACTACCCGACCGGGTCTGCACACCCTTGCTAGGTATTGTCGTCGCTCTCAATGAGGTCATGCACGTCATCCCCCATCTCAGGCTTGTAGCCGGCAGGCTCAATTGTTTCTGTCTCGTGATGTGACCGGATCTTTTGCACACACGGGTTTATCTTTCGGATTGTTGCTTTCTTCCACTCCTCGGCCATCAAACCCCAGATTGTATAAGCATAATTGACTTGCGGGGCGTATTTCCGGCGGGGGCAGTCTGCCGACCCACCTTTTGATATGTCTGATAGTACCTCTTGTAGTAGTCTGTTAACCTATTAGCTGCCTTGTTCACCCTAATAAATGACTTACTGACCACCAAACACCGCCTGTGAGCAATCCTCCACCACTAAGGACTTATGCCCTGTATCTTGGTAGGCTATTAAGGAGGAGCGAAGAGCAGTGCACACGAGAAGAACTGTGGGCCAACGCAGAGGTCTGAAGTACATTTGCGTATACCACTTGCAGCCCAGACTGGGCTGGTTGGCGAAAAAGTATGTATGTCCCAGTTTTACAATCTCCTCGACTGTAAACCCACTAGTCCGAGCACCCTCTCCGAAATCTACGGTCTCGCTAAGGAACGAATCATCCTGGGGAAGATTATTCATGAGTGTCCAGCACTCAACGGGGTCCGCGATCAGCAACTTATACCAATCCAAAGCCATTTTCCGTGCTTTGGAAACTAGATACCCACGACAAGCCGATACTCAGCATTCCAACTTACACAACTATTAGCCACTCAATTGAATAAATTCTCATTCTTGGTTGGGTTAGGGACTTAACATCTCAAATGAAATTGCATCAGGAAGAAGCGATAGTGCCAGTTCCGCGGGGCACTGATCCCCTGAACTGTAATATTCCTTTTTTTCCCACCTTCGCTGATCTAATGCTAGTACCCAAGCCGTCTTGATCATGTTCTCCATGCAGGCCGCGGAAGGCCAAGCTTGGCCTGCATAGACTTCTGCTTGTGAATAAAGTTTCGCAGCATCATAACCAGGAATATTCCCAGGGGGGATAAACTCTCGTTTCCAGAACTTGCGCGGTAGCTTGCCCTCTGATGTGGCACTTCCGGAGTCCGATGGGGTTTGAGGTTGAGATGTTGAGGACATGTCTTCGAGAGAGCAGGGTGGTTGTCAGGCCATCTCAATCCGCAGCCTCATGTGGTGGTCGTTCTGCATTCCGGATTCCTGCCCCGAGCCTCTGGACTGCCGGTTCTCAGTTGGAGAATGTCTCCTAACAAGAGGTCTCCCATGCCTCTTTGCGGGGACCTTGAGCTTTAGGTGAGTCCGCTTGCGAGGGCGTATTTCAACCACATCAGACTCAGAGGAGAGATTATTGTTGAATACCAGAGTTGATGGTTCAGGTAGACCGGGTCTACCCTGTGCGTCTTGCTGCTCTATTCTGGCAGCGTAAAGTTCAGTACAGCAAAGCCTCCCAAAATACCTAGGGTACTTTACCGGTAGACAATTCAGCATTGTCGTCCTCTTCGTCGTCAGATTGGCCATCTGAATGCTGAGGAGGCAGCTCGGGTCCGGAACGACGAGTGGGATGCTGGGGTTCAGAATGACAATGAGGTTGTTCGGGTGAATAGGTTATCCAATGCTTCCCAAGCGAGTGGCTTTTCTCCTGTCTGGCCACCATAGCTTCCGCCATGCTTTTCACCATGGCCAATCTACTAGGGTGGCCCCACTCATCCAATCTCTCACACCATTGTGCAATAGATTTTTCTTCATACTCGCTTAACACTTGCATCTTAAGATGCCCAGACACCCGACATTGCCGGCCTTTCAGGCTTCCTTGCAGAGTGGAGTACACCACACCATACCTCTCTGCCGATGCGCGAACAGAGGGCCCCTGGCTGTGCTGGTAGCCTTGATTGCTTCCTGCAGCCGCAATTCACCCTCATCCTTCTGTCTTTGCATGATTAAAGTCATCGTAAAAAGTCTTGAAGTGTGTAAGGAGTACAAGTGATGCTGTTGGCTCTTGGAATAGTGTGCGGGGTATGTGGTTGAGCCAGGCTTGGCGCTGACCCGGATCCCTGTCGTGATCCGCTTTTTTCGGAATTACGTTAGGAACAACTCTGCCTGCCAATGTGCCCAAGACTCTAGCAATATCTCCCGAGGTGGAAAAATGCAACACTAATGCATCCGAAATGGCCTACTCTATGCTGCCACTTGCTGAGGTGAGGATAGCCTCTAGATACCAAAGAGACATGGAATGAATGGAGGGACATTTTGGGAACTAATGATTAGCGAGATCAACACCAATGGACACCACAGTGCAGATAAGAATCTTCGCTATGCATCCCAATATATCTACTGGTAGGAAATCAGGAAGGACTTCAGGGATTTTGTTAGCTACTGTGAACTGTACCAGGCCAACAAAGAGCACAACACTCTACTAGTCAGTGATACCTTTCCCCTTGCCTTCCCCTCCGAGATAGGTTCGAGTTAGGCTATAATGTATTTCACCCAGTAATGGGTCACCCCCCAGTAATGGGTCACGTATAGATATTTTGGTCTTCAACTTCAAAGTGAAACCTTGCAACCAAAGCTCGATTTAAGCTTCTATAATTTATCATATATATAGAATAAGGGTAGTCAATGGCTTCTACAAAAGAAAGGATGTTTTAAAGGAGAAATGACTTTACAATTCAGCAGAGTGATAGTACATGATAGTAATCTAACTCTCAGCTAATTCCGACATTGCCACTCCACCACTTATGCTATAATTGATTGAACGCCTGGTAGACGTATGGGGACGGCTGCTGCCAGAGCTGGAAGTTGCAGAATTGGATTTCGAGAACTATTGATTGTGAGCAAAGGTTTTTTCAAAGCCCAAACAGATTGATGCAATATAAATACAACTTGTTCCTCCTCTCCATCACTGGATTCCCCCTCTGAACTCTCAGAACCAGTTGGGGTAACTGATTTCTGCATACTAGGCTTTCTCCGTTTGCTTGATGGCTGCTTTGTTTTCCTACCTCGCTTCTGAATCTTTCCTGCTTTCACTTTTGCTTGGTTTTGAAGATCATCTCGTTCACGCTTCTTATACAACTCACCAAGGACCTTGGTGTGAAGAAGAAGTCCACCTTTGATCTGGCGGAGGTCAGGCTTGCTTGGCTGGAGGGACTCAAGTTGTTTAATTGTTGCTTTGTCAAGAATAGATTCTGTTTGAGCCTTTTCTGCAAGTTCAATTGCTTGTTGAAGTAAAGCAGTGGGTTCTCCAACATCCTCTACTCCGGCAGTCTTTCTTCTGCCCTCATCAACCTCTTGCGCTCTACCATTTCTTCCGCCAATACGACGAAGGCCTGAATATCTTGCTGAGAGGGGGAGTGTTGGAGTAGCATTCAACTGAGGATTGGGATTTTGAAGTACATGTTGACGATTGAATGAGATCATTCCACTTGCACGTCAGGCAGACACCACATTTTCTGAGATCATTGCCTTCTCCCTTGCGCTTTGTAGCCTGGGATAGAAATCTGCTTTGCGCATCTTCCAGACAGGTCCTGGGTTGCGTTGAAAGTCATTCAACTCTTGCTTGTAATATTGTCCCAATGGTGAGAACAATCCGATATCCAATGGCTGCAGGATGTGAGTTCTACCATCCAGGAGACAAATGAGATGCACATTGTTCGCAATAGTATGTTCAATGAATGCAATGTTGTTGACACGCGAGCTGTGGCCATCAAGAACCAAGATTCGATGTTGGGTGATTCCTTGGGCAGGACGTGAACATGGTTCAAAGATTTGATCAAACCAGTTAAGAGTAATATCTGGTTTTTTTTTTTTTTCACGTATATCCACCCTTGGAGTAGGT
>Ga0307507_10012450_pt1 | contig 10511 bp, 19 predicted proteins | sample 7_EM_MG_FD_207223 | JGI IMG/M metagenome (GOLD analysis project Ga0307507, IMG submission 207223) | Populus trichocarpa ectomycorrhiza microbial communities from riparian zone in the Pacific Northwest, United States - 7_EM | ecosystem: Host-associated > Plants > Roots > Unclassified | place... | reverse complement strand
AAGAAGAAGTGATCGTTAGGAGACTATCGGTTACCTGCTGCAAGTATCACCCTGAGAGAAAAGAATTGTAACATCAAGGGTCGAAACTACGCAGGCGGAGTAACAAACCCCTGTTACCTACACCCGAAAAGACAATAGTCAATAAACGAAAATGCAAAACAACGCTGCCAATTGGCAAACAACTTATGACTCAGGTCCCGAAACCTGTAGACTAAAAGCGCCAGGAAGGGCCCGCATTTATTGAAGCAGCCGGAAAGCAAATCCGCATTCGAATACTGCTTGACTCAGGATCAAACATATTTTTGATCAATGAAGACCTAGTCAAATACTTCGACATACTTTAAGAGACTCGCCAGAAAGCGCTAAACATCCTAGCTTTCGACGGCGAAGTTAATTCATCAGGAGGAAAGCACTTCACACAACCTATCCTTCTCGAAATTGGAAACAATGGCCACCGCATAAGCATTTCTTGTGAGGTAGCAGTGGCGGGAGGATACGCCCTCATCATCGCGTTCAGATGGTGGCATAAGGAACACCCAATAGCTAATATCGGCGAATCCCAAAATTGGACATTCACTGAACAGTGTTGTATGGGTCACCTCGAAGATCAAGGAGTGGGAGGAATGTTTGAATGAGACGAAACGGTGGCTTTTGACGAAGAAGCTCAATATGTTGGCAGGATATGTCGACAAGAGGACGCAAACCAAGTATTGCTAGATAAAATACCACAATACTACAAGGATTACCACGAAATAGTTCACACGGCAACGGCGGAAACATTAGCAGAACGGAGAACGTTCGATTATGCAATAAACTTAAAAGCAGGTGCCAAACCCCCCTGAGGACCAATCTATCCAATGTCAGCATATCAACTAGATACACTGGACAGATATCTAAAAGAAATGCTGAAACAAGGCAAGATTGTCCACAGGCAGTCACCCGCGGGACACCAATCCTGTTTGTCCCAAAACAAGATGGGAAGTTACGACTCTGCGTCGACTATCCCAACCTCAATAAACTCACGATCCTAAACAAGTAGCCCCTACCGTTAATGGGGGAATTAAAAGACCGAGTGGCAGGAGCTAAGAGGTCCACCAAGTTGGACTTAAAAGACGGATACCACCTGTTAAGGATATGGGAAGGAGATGAATGGCAAACTCCATTCAGAACACGATACGGGCACTTCGAATACAAAGTCATACCATTTGGACTCGTCAACACTCCTGCTACATTCCAAGCAATGATGAACAAAATCCTACGAGAATTTCTTGACCACGGAGTGGTCGTCTGCCTAGACAATATCCTTATATACGCGGAAAGTGAGGAAGAACATATTGAAATGGTCAAAAAAGTCCTGGCAAAGCTAGAAGAGCACCAGCTAGTAGTATCGGTAACCAAATAGGTTTTCCATGTTGAATCTGTTGAGTTCCTAGGATACATAGTAGGAATTGACGGAGCCACAATGAGCGAGAGAAAAGTCAAATCAGTAATGAACTGGAAAGCCCCGCGATCGGTAAAGGAAGTACAAATTTTCATTGGTTTTGCAAACTTTTACTGACGGTTTATCAAAGATTTCTTAACAAATATGCACAGCCATAACTGAGACGCTGAAAGGTGCCAACGCCAGATTTCACTGGGGCCTTAAGCAAGATGAAGCGTGTACGGAACTCAAGAGACGATTTGTTACAGGTTCTATATTGGAACACTTCTGGCCTGACGGAGAAACGGTGGTACAAAAGGACGCGAGCGACTTTGGGCTCGGATGCGTACTATCACAATTTAAGGATAAAAGGCTATATCCAGTAGCGTTCCACTCCACAAAGCTAAATTCTGCGGAATGGAACTACGAGAGTCACGACAAGGAATTACTCGGAATCCTCAAGGCTTTCAAGCAATGGAAACACTATTTGGTAGGACGAGATAAACCTGTGACGGTATAGACCGACCACCAAAACCTACAAAATTTCATTACGACCAAAGTTTGGAATCATAAGCAAATCAAGTTGGCACAGCGATTGGCAGATTACAATTTCAAGATGGGATACCGTCCGGGGAAGAGAGGACGAAAACCAGATGCCCTGAGCCGACGACCGGAGTACTGTTCTGAGGAGGGAGATAAGCATAGCCAACAGTCGATATTGAAATCTGAACACTTCCAAATATCACTCATTCACGAGGAGGAGAAGACAAAGGTTACATCTCAGAACCTCAACTATGAATGAAACTGAAATAGGAGTAAAGCAACTATCAGCCCAAGCTATACTATCAACCAAAGGATCGAGGTTGGCGGCAGGACACGACCTCTACGCAATAAACGAGTTCAGTATTCTAGTACAAGGACAAGTCCTAGCAGGGACAGGAATAGCCATTGGACTAGCAAAAGAAACCTCTGCCTGATTGCCCCACGAAGTGGCCTGGCAAGTAAGAAAAGCATAGCGATCAACGAAGGCATCATCCACTCAGACTACACTGGCGAAATAATGGTTATTATGATCAACCACGGCAAAGCAGATTGCAGAGTCCAGGAAAGAGACCGAATCGCCCCACTCATTATTGAAAAAATCAACACTTCCGACATAATTGAAGTAGATGAGTTGGAGTTGACAGAACGAGCGGACAGTAGTTTTGTGAGGATGGACCTGTCTCTAAAACGAACAACAACAGTCATAAACGCCCAACCTATGATATGCTTTCTGCAAGCAGATTCCAGTAACAACGAATACTTCGACGTCTAAGACATTGGCAACCATCCCAGAATAAGACAGGAGCATGTCTTGATGTCTAGCACCATCATTTCACCAGCAGAAATGAAAGTATTCAAGGCCGACTTTATATCAACGGTGATAATGGTAAGTGAAAGAGACCCTGTATAGATGGTAAGTAAGAGGGAGCTTGATAGACTAGAAAATGAAGGAAAGGAATTCCCAAAGAACTGAATGAGTAAAGACAGACTGCTCTACTATATGAATCAACGATACATCCCAAACGACGAAGGATTACAAACACCCATTGCAAAAGGATGTCACGATTTACAAGTAGCACGGCACTTCGGAGAGGAAAAAATGGTTGACATCGTAAGCAGGGATTTTTACTGGAAGGTATTTACGGGATGGATAAACGACTATGTAAGATCCTGTGATGAATGTCAACACAACAAGGCAGCAAGACATGCGCGATACGGATTACAACAGCCACTACAAATCACCTTCACAGCATGAACGTCTATTTCAACAGATTTAATAACCCATCAGCCAGAATCGCAAGGTCACACAGAGATCATGCTGGTTGTAGACCGGTTCACGAAAATGGCATACTTTATGGATCTAAACTAAAACGCGACCGCAAAAGATGTAGCCAACACATTTTCATGAGAAGTCTGAAAACTTAACCGCCTCCCCGCGGAAATTATTGCGGACATGGATGCCAAGTTTTCAGGAGAATTCTGGGAATGGTTATGCAAGTCGCTAGGCATAAAATGAAAAATGTCTACTGCATATCACCACCAAACAGATGGCCAGACAGAAAGAGCCAACCAAACACTGGAAGGATACCTACGCAATTTCGTCAATTACGACCAGAACGACTGGTATCAGCTACTCCCACTAGCCTAACACGCGTACAGTTACAATCTTCTCCTCTCTGGGTGATACTTGCAGCAGGTAACTGATAGTCTCCTAACGATCACTTATTCTTGCCCGATAGATGTTACGATAGCTAAGTCCGTTGACTCCTATCTAGCAATGTCAAGGGCTAGGCTCATTTAAGACGGTTGTGTCTTGATTCCCGAAAGTGTGATAGGTAAAGATCTTTGTATTGAAAGTATAGTGTATGAAAGAACTTAGATGATTGCGTGAAGAACCCAAATCTCATGCCTTTTATTTTTATTTTTTTTATCATGTTTTAAATTTTGTTTCTAGATGAGGCCGAAGGCCGAAGCGATAAGTACAAAAACAGCAAGTAACTGCAATGGTTATGGCCGCAACAAACTTCCACCCAGTCCCACCCATCGTCAAGGCGGTGGAAACTGTGGGAGAAAAACCCCTGGTCTAAAACCCGCACCAAGCGCCCGGGCGCTGAAAACTGCAACCAAATATACCAGAAACTTGCGACCAAAAGAAAGTGTAACCGCCTCCAGTGGTGGTGGCGGGAATCGATAGGGTAACGATACTATCTCTATACCAAAGCACGATATATAACGAGACTAAGTACCGGAGGCTTAGACTAAGTTGTTGTAACAAACCTCTTACTAAATTGCAACTACCAAGTAGTTCCTAATAGCTAAGTATGTTTGGTTTTTATTGGATTCTCAAAGCGAACTGAAGAAGTAACTGTTCAATCAAGTATATTGAAAACTCTGTCTGTCGAAGTCTGCTCTCTCTAAGGTCGGAGAATAGCAGGTCTTTAAATACACTTGTCAGGCTTACCGGAGCCTTGTAAACCATAACCATAAAGACTCCCGAACGGTAGTCTTTAAACGTTACATAAAACATATCAAGTATCAAACGATATCTTGATACAATAAATAAAACATACTGAGTATCAAGCGATACTCGAAACCAAACATAAAACATCATGAGTATCAAACTCAATCATAAAACATACTGAGTATCAAACGATACTCGAAACCAAACATAAAATATCATGAGTATCAAACTCCATCATAAAACATACTGAGTATTTAAACGATAGTCGAAACCAATAGTAACCTGTACCGGTTACAGAAAGCATCTACCAAAAACCCAAGAAAAACCTAACAGTGAGAAACAACCTAAAAAACCCAAATACGTAGAAGAAGCACTAGAGAAAGCCTATCCGCCGTGAAGGCCTTTAACGATCCCCAACTGCAAACATCATCGAACACAACCATACTCGAGGGTATTAGTTCCAGGGCCATTTAGACCAGATCGCGGGGCTGATGGTGGAACGTGTGGCGAGTTAGGCCGAGCGAGTACACGAGTCCTTAAAGGAGGCGAGGTGAGTGGTGGCCGGACGCCAGAGCGACCGAACCGGGTGGGGGGTGTTATGGCTGTAACCAAGCCACGGGACGAAGACCAGCTGAGGGGAGGGAGGGGTGTGCCTAATCAAGAAGAAGTGCGAGGGAGGGAGGACCGAAACGAGATCACGACTTTTCGACAAGGCCGACCGTACCGAACAGTGATCCAAGGAGATAGTGCAGTACCAGGGAGCAGAGCCACCGGGGCCACTACTTCGACGATAAACTGAGACTGCGACTGACCCATTGACAAAGGAAATGGCTTGCCGACCGTGGAAATGCTAAGCAAGTGAGCGAAACGAGTGTGGAGAAAGGAGGGGAAAGTAACTGTGAAACCCCATACAACCAGGCTGCCAAAGCAACAGGGAGATCAGAAGGGAATCAGAGGGGAGAGGGGTGGTAGTAGCGTCACCCTCCTAGGTAAAAGAGCCATCAGAAGAGGGGAGAGGGGGTGGAAGTTGATGATGAATACTCATGATGTTGAGTTTTCAATCGCCGGGTGTGTAGAGGAGATCGTTCGTGACCCAAATCTCATGCCTTTTTTTTCATTTTTTCACTTTTTTTTTCTTCATCATGCGTTCATTGTTATTTGGTACAAGAAGCTTCATGCAGCACTAGCTATGGAAAAAACAAAACCTATAAATCAAAACAAAAAACAAAAGAAACCTTAAAACTATTCCTCCTCGGTAGCTGAAAGTATACTAGGCCGAAACCATTCGCCCACTTAGTTCTCATCGAACTTTTTGCCCAGGGAAAAATAACACAAAACAAAATTCATGTTTTTTGCTAGGAGATATATACGTAACGAAGCTAGCAGCCAAACAAGCAAACTACGCTAGGGGAAGCAAGGTCCGTTGTTCCGCCGGAGTTCTGGGGGGAGTGGTATGGGGTGAGGGGTAAGGTGGGAGGTCGTAGATCATGTCTGGCGGAAAGTCAGTCTTCGTGCCGGAGATGTAGTGGCCGAGGGCTCGAATAAGGTCGGGATCGGTCCATACTGCGGCGTCGTGCCCGAGGGAGGAAACCTCTTTCAGTAGTAGGTTCCTGGCCTCTGACCGGGCAGGGCAGGCGAGGATGGCATGCTGGAAGGACTCTGGTTCGATTCCACATCGGGGACAGGTTGTGTTAGGGTTGTGGTCGAACCAGGAGGGGTGGGCGGCCAGGTAGCTTTTTGCCGCTCTCATCTGATGGATCCTTCCTGCCACAAACCTTCCTGGACCCATGAACGGATGCGGGGAGAGGGAGGGGGGATAGTCGTAGTATGGGGGAGTGGGCGCATAGGCAGCCCAGTCTTGCAGGAGCATGTTCCTAGCACGGTTTCGCAGGGCCTGCTAGGTTTTTCTCATGAGCTCGGGAGGGGATTTCTGTCCCCGGTGGAGGGGGAGCGTGGAGGACTAGGGGGAAGAGTGTGAGGCCTTCTCGGAGCGGGAGGGTGAGGTGGGCAAGTGCATCAACCGGGAGGTGTTTCCTTAGCAGCGGCGAGGGGACCTTTGTTCGCCAGTTAAGGGGGAGGTATACAGAGGAGAGGCCTCTCATGAGATGCCTGGACGAATTCTGAGCCCTGAACTTGTAGAGGGAGGGGAAAGATGGTGGGAGTCTGGCTGAGGCAAGGTTGCCGGTAGGGGGGGCACAGGCGATGCTGAGGGCGGCCAGCCACCTTCTGTACCTGCAGGAGGAAACGATGGGGGGAGGCACGCTTCGCGGGAGAGGATGGAGGTCGGAGTGGAAAAAAAGTTGTTCGTTATCCATCTCTGCACCCTATGCCAAGAGCTGTTCATTCCCCTGAGTGCTGAGGAATTCGGGGTGAGTAAGTCCACCCCGTAGGTGAGTATTGGAAGGAGGAGGCCATTAGCGATGCGATGGCAAAGGAAGGGCCTGATGCCTCCCCCCGGAGAGGATAGGCATTTGACAAAGGAGAAGACGGCTTGGGCTAGGGAGAGCCTATGCCTGAAGTGGTGGGTAGAGGTGAGGGCTGGGGTAAACCAGTACCCTAGCCATCTAATGAGGTGGGAGGGGTGGAAGAACTGTCCTCCAAGTTCAATAGGGGCCGTGGAGGGCGGGGTCCTCTGGCTCAGGGTTCGCCAGTGGATGAGTTCTGTTTTGGGGACCGAGAAGGAGACACCTATGTCCCGGCCTCTGGAGGCGATGGTGGAGAAAGGTCCTTGGAGCCGCCGTATGTTTCCCCTATGGGAGGTGGAGCCCACGGTGACTGAGAAGTCGTCGACGTAGGAGACCATGAGGCCTCTGGGGATCGACATATGTAGGGGAGCGATGTACAGGAGGAAGAGGAGTGGGGAGATGGGGAACCCTTGCCGGGTGCCTACAGAGACTGGGGCGCGCATGTTGGGGGAGCCCTCGAAGACCAGGGTGCATGTTCTTTCCGACAGGAAGGAGGAGACCCAATCGACCATGTAGGAGGGGACCAGGGAGGCTAGGAGTCTAGACCTGAGGGTGGAGGGGTCTACATTGTCGAAGCCGGCCTTGGTATCTAGGAAGAGGGTGGATACTTTTGTTCTGGGTCTTTGGAGGGTCCTAACCTGGTGAGTGAGGTTGAGGCATGCGTCGGAGGAGCTGAGGCCCTGAAGGGACTTGTATTGGTTCGAGAGGAGGAGATGTCTGGACCTGGCGATGGTGGACAATCTTACCGTCATCACCCGTTCGAGAATTTTCGACATGGTCTTGAGTAATAGAATAATGCAGAAGGAGGAAGGGGAGTCGTAGGAGGCCTTTCCAGGTTTGTCTAGCACCACCCCCTTGGCTGTTTTTACTGTGGGGGGGTGGTACCCGAAGGCGACTAGGGGGGACTTCGAGAGGGCGTGTGCAATTGCGTCTTTGGAGAGGGGGATGGCAGACGGGATTTTTCTCAGGTGGCCTCTGCTGGGTAGGCTACCCTTGGGGGGGAAGAAGTGTTTGAGTAGCGCCTGGTTGATCCTGACCGGGTCTGAGGCGTCGGGGAGGGAGGGGACTCTTGGGGTCTTTCTAGTGGCGACGGGGTGTTTGGCCGTCCAAATGTTGTTAGGTGAGGTTTGGCGAGGAAGTCGGCCCAGTATGAGGCGTTAGCCTTCTTAATGGCTTTGAAGTAGCGGAGTTGGGACTGTCTCGCCGTGAGGTAGGCGTTGGGGGTTTGTTGTTTCTTGGCTGTGCGGGTGGCTTTCGTGAATTCTCTACAGACGGAGGTGAGGAGGGGGGTCCACCAAGGTTTGGCTCTTGAGGAGGGGCGGGAGTGGGGTGCCGTGGCTTCTATCGTCGTCGTGAGGGCGTTGAGGGCGGAGGAGAACCACTGGTCACGCTGGTTGGGGGAGGGGGTTTTGGGGGGGGCTGAGACTAGCCAGTCCTTGAGTTTGCCGGACAGGTTTGGCCAATCGGCCTCTTGCCAGCGAGGTTTGGGTTTGTCGTTGTGGGGGGTTGGGGGTCGTAAAGTAATTAAAATAGGGGCATGGTCGGACCCGGTAGGGGGGAGGGTCGATGCCTCCCATGAGCGAAAGGCAGGAAAGATATACGGGTTTGCGAAGGCCAGGTCGATGGCGCTTGGTCTATAGGCGCCCTAAAGAGAAATCGGGTGTACACACCCGGGGTATTGAGAAGGGTGAAGCCTAGGTCTGAGGCTCGGTCAAAGTAAGGGGCAGACTCCCTTTCCTCATTGGAGGAGAGGAGCCTGGGGGGTTTGTGGCTGGGTTGTGGATATTAAAGTCGCCTGCGACCAGGTAGGCGTATTCGACGTCCAGGAGGGACGACTGTGCGGAGACTGAGTGAGAGGCTGGTGGGAGCGGCCTGGCAGAAGCATTGCCCATCCTGAAGCCGGGAAGATTTGAGCCGAAGCAGCCTCGTGGCGTAAAAGAATCAAGCGCCATAAAGTGGTTCATATCTCGGGGAAAAAAAGGCAAAATAGCAAATTTTTACAAAAGCGTTTGGGACACATAGCAGGCCACTCTGGGCCAGGAAATTGTGGGGGGAAAGGACTTGAATCCACAAAAGCTGGGAAGAAATCCTTTGGACGAAGAGGGGTCTTGCAGTAAAACAATATCAACAGGGGGGCCATCCGGGAAGGAGGAAAACGAGGAAAGGAACACATCCCAGCTACCCAAGTTGTTTTGTTTAACGAGGGTGAGTGAGTTCGCCGGAGCCTGTCCTAGGCGAGGGGTGGAAGGGCGGTTTTTATTCATTTCCGGGACGAACCCGAGGATTGGAGGGAGTTACTGGTGACAAGCCTGAGCCAGTGGATGCTGGCTGGGGCCCGCTGGGGGGTGCTGGGACATCTCCGGAGGGGAGGAGGGGTCTGGGGGTGGAAAGATCAATGGTCTGGGTTGGAGGGGCTTTGGGACTAGGGGGTGCTTGGTGGCTATCGTCGCCCACATCCATGGCTTCCTCACTGTCGGAGGAGGCGTTAGATAGTTCTTCATCGGAAGGTGGGGCGGCCTCGGGCTGAGGTGCAGGGAATGGGCTAGCCCTGCATTCTTTGAAGAAGGCATCGTGGTCGTCGCCGCAGTTGGGGCAATGGGGGGGGGGACGTGGGGCAGCAGTCAGGAACGGCCTTGGAGTCGCCTCCCTTGGCGCAGGTGGGGTTCTGGCATCTGTGTGCCGAACGGGTATGATGAAGCGCACAATAGGGGCAGGTGGGGTGTTTATGGGTGCATCAGGCAGAAGGGTGTCCGAGTCGATAGCAGTCGGTGCATTGGGTGTAGCGGTTAGCTTGCGTCATTTTCTCGACTTTGAGCCGCTTTGAGAAGAGGAAGAGGGCTGGGAGGAGGAGTAGAAGGTTGTCGGAGTTAACGGAGACGACCACAGAAGTGGCCTGCTTGATGAGCCTAACAGCTCGGCTCTGGTTAAGGTACCTGGCCGCGCCAATCGTGACCTCTTTCGCGTTGTGGATTGATTTCTTGATGAAGTTGAAGAGCTGGTCATCGTCGTCTGGGAGGATGTGGGTTGGGATTGAGTGAATTGCCAACTGTACAGTGGTTGGCACCTTGGTAAACGTAAGCCAGGGATTGTCCCTGACGGGGAAGGACTGGTTGAGGCGGCGGGTGAGAGCATCAAAATACAGGGTGTAGGATTCTGCCGGGGTGTTGGGATCAGTGCCTGTGAGCGAGACGGCACCTCGGTTATTGACCTTGGCTATGAAGCCCTTGGGGAGGAGGCAGTTAGAGTCGGTGAGGGTGGCGGCACCGATGTCCGGAAGGGCAGCGGTTATCCGTTGTGCTAGGGCGTGTAGGGCGGGGTCCGTTCTAGCAGCGAAGAACTGGCTTGAAGCCAAGGAGAGGGAGGAAGGGGGCATTATACTCTTATCCCCCACCCTCACAACCTCACTGGCCCAAGTACTTTTCGTCTTCTTTCTCTTAGTGCCCAGGCCGGAGCCGGCCGCTTGTGCATAGGTGGGGGAAGTTTTCGGAGCGTAGTGCGGGTGGAGGATGGCAGGGGTAAATGAGGCCAGGTCGTATTCGCCGGCAGGGAACTGTTCCGCTTCCCAAGAGTGGGGGATCGCCTTGGCATACAGCTTGGGGTTTGCCGAACATTGTCTTCAGGC
>Ga0307507_10012449_pt1 | contig 10511 bp, 4 predicted proteins | sample 7_EM_MG_FD_207223 | JGI IMG/M metagenome (GOLD analysis project Ga0307507, IMG submission 207223) | Populus trichocarpa ectomycorrhiza microbial communities from riparian zone in the Pacific Northwest, United States - 7_EM | ecosystem: Host-associated > Plants > Roots > Unclassified | place... | reverse complement strand
AATTGCCAAACAAGAAAAAAAGAAAGAAAAAATAACCGAGAACTCTAGACGCTATTGGATAATCCACGTGTCAAATGAAAACACTCCACGTGCACCCCGAAGTTCTCGAAATATCTTGACGTTTCTCATCTTACGGAAACCGCTCTTATTTTGATCCTCATCTACTCCCTTCCCCCACCCACACTCGAAAACTCAATTCTTCACTTCATTTCCAACACAAAAAGATCGAAAACAAATCACCTTTTCCTTCACTTTCTTGCCATCCAAACACAGCACAACCACTAGTTCATAACTAGAAAAAGAAAGGTTTGCTTAGATGTGGGCACAACCGTACGAGAATACAATAGACATCAAAATACCATGTTTAACTTGGAGCTCATCATCGTACTAGATAGAAATAAACAGAGACGGAGATACAGCTTACTAAACTTGCACCTTTGAAATTCATGGCAGCTTATAAAGGATTGAGAGAATTGTAGCTGGGTTATAAGGTAAATGAAGGACAGCAACGAACAACACAGCTGCTTCAATTCTAAGAAATCTATAAAGAACAAAAAAAGAAATAAATCTCCACTGGGTTTGCCCGAGTCGACTGGGTTCCGGGTTGACCTGGGTTTCGCCAGGCCAATTTCCTGGCAGGTTTTTATTTAGACCCGGACTGGTTCCAGGCCTGGGTCAGCCAGGTTCCGGATCGACCCGCCGGGCCAATCCGGGTTTCAAAACTATGGTTTTAATGCAATAGTAATCTGATAATTATAACAATTTTATATTTTTATTTGCAAAGCATTTTTATCCCGTGAATTTTATTTTTACTCTAGATTCATTAATCTAATATTAAATTTATTAATCAAATATTTAATTAATATTAAAAATAAATAAATCTTTATTATTATAAAATATGTTTACATGAAATGTATAACCAGCATATTAACTACAGTACACATACATTAACAATTTTGACATGCAAAACTCGGCAAAAGGTATTCATTATTGGTTGATTATTTAATAAATTTGTTTCTATAGACCAAAACTTTTTTTCTCATCTTCATCTCCTTTTATTCTGAATTGAGAAATATTGAGTTCATCAATAGTTTTTGTTCCTGATCAAATGTGTTCATTAAACTCTTAACATGGAAGCTGATGAAGGGGGATGATTTATACAGATCTTCCAGTATGTTGGATAACACCTGCCTTCAATTTAAGACGAGATAAATTCCTGGAAGTTCTTATTCCATCATGAATTATTTAATTTAAATGGTAAGCTTAAATATTATACTCTAACTAGGAAACAAGACGAGAGTTTGTATTTTATGCTTATCTTATACTAATTTTCTAAAAAAAAAGGTGACAGATAGGTTGACAGATTATAAAGGAAATGGAAATTCTCAATAATTAAAAAAAAAAGGCATAATGAGATATCTTCTCCTCCCTTCTTAACATCCCTATGCTTATCTTATGCTAATCTAACAGCGTTATGATACTTTCTGGTGTGCTTTTGTGGTGGAAAATCCCAGTTTCTTCTCAAGGTTGATCTTTTGAATATGCCAGTATGCTTTTATATCAATCAATCTTTTCTAATCATGGTTGCTCTTTTTAAAATACAGGATCATGGGATTGTCCCTGATGGTAGTGAGGAAATGACTAAATCACAGCATGAACTATATAGAAGGGCTCTAACACAGGAGCTCAGCAGGCATGCCGCTGTTATTCTTCGAGGAACAAATACAGGTAAGAGCTTTCCATTAATTTGATTTTTCTTCAAAGTGCTTTATGCATATAATGGACATGTTTTTTTTTTTTTACTGTGCTACTTTGACGCATCTCACCATGACACTGGGTTTCATTGCTTTTATCATGCAAGTTGCCTGACATTGTTGTCTGGGCATTCCGAGGCTTGGAAAGGGATCCTCGAACCACTAGGTCGTCTGCTGAAGTCTTCCTACAAATTAAGGTCTTATGCTTACTTTTTCTATCCTTTAATTAGTAGCTCTATTGATCTTTGTTGATCTCCTATGGTTGTTTTTTTCGGCATACTATGCTGGACTGTCAATGCTCTGGTTCTTCACTATGGTTTGATTTTCATCCGTTGAATTATTAAACTACAAGTTTGTCATCTTCGATGAATTGATAGCCACATTGGTCAAGGCTTATTGCATATGGTGACTCAGTAATTCTGTAGCCTATACAGGGATATGACATAGAGAGAGATCTACTTCCATTCATTTCTTGGCATGTGTTCACGAGAGGCTAGCTCTTTAGACTACCAGCTACTAAGGAGCAAACTTGACTTGCATTGTTCTAGCTTAAGCCATGATCTGCATATTTGTTACTACATTTGCGATTCAATATTCAGTCAAGGATTGTGGGGCTTCTTCATTTTCTCTTTTGCACTTGAATTCTTCCATTGTTTTGGGCCAATACTTTTGCCTTCACTTTGAAGGTTTCCAGCTTGGCATGACCCCTGTGTATATGGCATCCCTCTGTTTCATAAATGATCGAAACTGATGCTCAAAATTATAGTAGTTTAGCTACAACCTCAAGGTCACGGGGAATGGCAGGAATGTTTGTATTACTTTTTCCTTCTAAATGCATATGCTTAGGCTGTTATTATTATTATTATTTTCAATCAATTGCCTTGATGAAACTTTATTTACAAGTTGAAAAGTAGCTCCACCATCCACACTCTAACATAGCATTTGAGAGTGGGACTAATAACAACGGGCGACAAGAAAATTTTGGCCTTGAACTTGCACCACACACCTCTAAAAATATCCAACATGCATATGGTAACGAAAAGGAGGCCATGTCTATTAAGAGACAAGGTTAGTACAGAATATAATTTCTGCTTTCGGCAGCAACTAGTTATTACAATGGCATACATCCCACACAAGAGAAGAGACTTGTAATTTCATTCTTGCTCACGTCTCCAATTGATTGGACAAGGAACTGGATATTAGGTTAAGCATATTGCAAATGTTTCCCGTGTTGTGCTTAGTAATTCTTCAGGTTTAACTATGTTGATGTAGGTAACTTAGCTGCTGCTTGGCTTCACAGTATGGATTCTCATGAATAGTATGATCACATCACATTATTCAGTTCTCAACAATGAATTCTTGAATTTCTATTCCCGTATGCCGTGCTCCTCCTTGTATTCGCAATAATACTTCATCTCCAACTTTCAGTGAAGTAACAGGAATAGCTGCTTTTAGCAGTCCATTTCCTGCGAAAGATAAATAGGCGATTTTGGAACATTCAAATACGCAAGATGAAGAGAAACAACTGACAAATAAATGACTCAAAACATTGCAAAAACCAAAACCAGCAGTCCTGACAGACCTTCACAAGGAGGGATTAAGGCAACTGTTTCTGCATTCTGGAGGAAAATGCAGTATACTGTTTGATCATCTGACTCTCTCTGCAACACCAAACATTCTATAAGATTTAAAATACAATCCTTCTTCAATCAGTATTGGCAAGTTCTTTAACAAAATTTAAAATACATGGCAAACACAAGGAACAGATTCCTCTGACAAGGACTAGCAACAAAGAATATTCTCAAAGGAACCATACCAACTATAAAGGAACCAGCAAGACAAAAGAAATCCTTATTTTATGAAAAAAAAATCATACTCTACACTTTCTGGCTATTAAAATAACTGAAGAATCTCAGCTATTAACGTATTTCCCTCCAGATCTGTTTGGATTTCATTATTTAGATTCATAACATAGGAAACAAAGAGGATAAAAAAAACAACAAAAGGTGCCCTAATCAAAGTTGCTTTTATGATACTCTTTTAGCAACCAAACTGGTGAATAGTGCGTGCCCTAGAAGTCACAATGCAGAAACATAACATAAGAGAAATTTCATCCTCACATTCTCTGTAAAGTGTTCTGTAAAATGATTTAGCTACGATTTTGATTGTTTCCATTTTCCACTTTTCCTTTGAGATTATAGGTCAACTCAATATTAAACAGAAATGGTTTTTTAGTGATCCATCTTCATAACAATTTCCATGCCCTGAACATATTCATCTTATTCTATTTTCACATCCTAATATGTAATAGCATTTCATGTGACTTCATGTCTTCAGAGATTCTGTTCTGCTCATGGAATTTTTAACAAGGTTATCATTACCAGCTAAACATCTCAAATTCTGCAGGAATGAAGCACTTAGTAGATCGACCATCTTGAACTGCACCTCATTACTCTTTACGAATTAGTTTAATTTGTTTTGATCAAATGACTTCAAAGCCCCCTCATCAGGTATTTAATCATGCTGTAGATAGTTGTTAGCAATCACATTTTAACAATCAGATGACAGATTGAGATGGTTCAGACAAACAAATTGCAGTCTCAAGTTTATTCGCACAATTTTTTACAATTGTAGTTTGTAATAGAACCATAGATCATGCTTGCTAATGGTATGTTCATACAAACCTTTGCCTCAACAAGAATAAGAGGTCTAGTTTCTATCTTCACACGGCCAACAATTGCAGTTCGCAGCTGCCCGTTCTGATCAGCCACAGAAACTTCTTCACCTGCTTTTAGCTCTGAAAGATAGCAAGTCCTTCCACCTGGAATCGAGACGTATGCATGCACTGGTCCCTGCACGTTTCCATCAGATAACTTGTAAAATATACTAACATATATCACAGAATAAATGACTCAGAAAATACTCCAAATGGAAAATCCAACTACTTGAACATCTGAGAAACCAACCTATTTTCATGCTTAAATTGTGCAGTAGAATAACATGACACAACCAGAAATTTACATAGAACTTTACAGTTCATGATATTATAGTATTATTTAAAATTCTGAAAAAACTAGATCAACTAATTTCATTTTTAACTGTTGTCTGCCCAAGTTTCTCAAGTCTTTGCCAACGCTGTATGTAACAGAAAGCAATGAAGTGAATATCTTATGAATCAGATTACTTTTAATTGCATGGTTGCCATGCTTAAGGCAACAATATAAGGATCCAGACTGCATATTACAGTGAATACCAAAAGATGCAAAAAGACAACAGTCATCAGGATACTATTGTCAGCTTGACAAACAACTCACTGCATTGACGCGAAATGGCCTGCTTGCAATATAATTTGACTCCAAGCACTCTGAGTGAACAAGGAATAGTCCTCTAGCAAAGGAACCAACCTGTGAAAGAATATCCATCCTATCGTAAGTGATAATATATAACCAGCACAAGGAAAAAAAACACAGGACACATAAAAGTATAGATGAGAAACTAGAGGGATACCAGAAGCCCTTCACCAGGTTTCATGAGGCTACAAAGATCCACACAAACACGATCACCCATTCCAGCTACTTGAACTCGAGTTATGGTAGCTTTGGTCAAGCTTAGCAGATTGGTTGCTTCATTCCTTCTATCACAATATTCCTGATAATATTAACTAGGATAAGAAACAATCTTTACTACTTAGGAATCAAGGGGCAAAATACTGAAATAAAATTACCTTTAACTTAATAACAGCTTCAACATCTTCAACTTTTAGAACAACTCCACCCAAACCATGCTCCAAGGCCTACAATGACAGCACAGCACAAACATTTAAAGTCACACCAATACAATTAAGGAAACATCCAGAAAACAATAATTTAAACAATAAATCAGGCATGTAAATTTCATTTTCCCCCCTGATCAAAGAGTATTCAGCAGATACCTCAAGGAAGATTTGTGCTTCAGAATGAGTTTTTGAGATGGCAAGCACTGTCTTTTGACTGCCTTGAAAAGCTGCAACAATATTCTCTGCAGGTATTATCTGCAAGACATAATTACAGTTATGAGATAAATTGTTTAAACTTGAGAATACTTGCAATCAAAGAAATCATTTTTGAAAATAATCTACTATGTTAACCTTAATGAGTGAATCACCTGAAACCGTAAGCAAGAGGTGTTCATGGAATAGGGGTAACAGCCAGTAGATTTAATTGTTTGGAATATAAAACAAGTTTAGGTGATTCTTAAGAATGTAACGGATCACTTGAATATGCAAGGGATGTTCATGGAACAGCAAGAAACGTCCATCAGATTTAGTTTTTTGAAATTTAAAGCTTTTTTTGGTGTAAAATATCTTTGTTAATAAATTAACAGCTAGCGAAGATAACATCCACATCATTACATTGTGCTTCAGGGAGAGGTACTCCAAAAAAAAAAAAAGGGGCAGTTCTTAATATCCTAAACCAGGCAAGCACAGGGTTTTCTAAAACAAGCAAGTCCAAAACGATAAAAGATGGCTGATTGGTTCGCGAAATCCTAGTGACAACAGAATCTCCTAAGGAGCAGCATCCATACCTGCCAATCCAATAGATTAATAATCACATTCTCAGCCTGCCCATTTTCTGGTTGAAGCTGCTGTAATTCTTGGGGAGTTGAAACCTCAAAAATAGTGGCAACCCTTTTGTTCTCACCATCCAAAACTTCTCCTTCCTCGATAAATAAAGGGTTTATAAAGGAGAATGCTGCACACACCTTAACCAAACTTTAAAACGAGAAACTTTCATCATGCTGTTTGCTCCATTTATTGATTATATCTCTTACTGTGCGCTAATTATATTAATACAAGATCAGTAATAAAACCCATATCCTAATTAGTAATCAGAGCATGAAAAACAATGTAGAGGATGCTTAATTTAGAGAGTATTTACATGACCAGTCAATAGCAAGTTGTCTATGGTTGGACAAGAAGATGAAGGTATTCCAGCCTCTTTCCACAGCAGCAGTCATGACTTGCTTGCTTTCTGTCCATATCCATACCCTCTTCGATTTCTCATAGGAACCGCCACTTGATGACATTGTGAACACAGAAGTGGAAGAAGAACACGTTGTGACACAACAACTGTAGCGCAAAAGGTTTTCCTTATTCAATCTCAACGAGTTCCTTTTATCTGCACGTATTTATCAATATAGAAAGCAAATTAATAAAAAGAAATATTGGGTTTTGATGAAATGTAGAGAAGAAAACGTGAGGAATTTGAAAGAAACCTGTTAAGGGAGTGAAGTAGGAGAAATGCTTGGGGAATGGGAATCCCAGGAAAGAAGTGGAAGAGAGCAACGTAGCCATGTTTTCAATTTTTCGTTAATTTCTCAGGGTGTTTTTTTTTATATAAAAAAAAACAAATATATTAAAATAATATTTTTTAAATTTTCTAAAATTTATTTTTAAAATCAGTGTCATGTCCTAAGAAGTAAGAAGTATTTCTCTTAAAAAAAAAATGTTCCGAGAGGGAACCAGACGGGGGAGCCTGGGGTTTTCATTTTCATTGAATTCCAAATGAAAAGGTTCCTGAGCAAAAATAATTGTCCCCTCAACAAAAAGAAGTGGGTTAGCTGGAATTCACTAAAACAGCATGTACCTTTGGGCCCATCAACTTGGAAGGAGTCATGAGCTCCATTGAGGGGACCTCCATCGAGCTCCAAAGAAGGTGAACTAAATACACAAATTAATTCAGAAAAAGGTGGCCTCTAAAGATAAATAATTGTCCATTACGAGGCAATATTCAGCGATTATTCATTCATTTTCTGGAGCAATATATTGCAACCGACAACAGAAAGAAGAAACGACCTTCTCTGACTTTGAAACTACCTCAAAAGCAGTCTCGAGACACGTACATAATGTACTTGTTGTGTTTTTGTCGTGAAAATTATCTAGAAAGTAGAGAACTTGAACAACATGTAATGCTTGTAGGGCTTCCCTGGATTCACAATCTGTGAAGGGAAGTTGGGATGGTTAACAGAATCAGGAAATCCTTGAGTCTCTAGACATAGAGCTCCATGAGGTTTATACATAAAACCACCTTTTCCCTTCACGTTCAAAGTGTTGCTGGTGAAGAACTGCACGCCAGGTTGATTGGTTAATATCTCCATTGCTCTTCCAGATTTCTCGTCATGCACAATTGCTGCTTTCCTCAACTTCTTGTTTCCACTTCCATCAAGTGCGTAGTTGATGTCATAGCCTTTAGGGAGTTCGTTGATCTTGCTGCCAATGGTGTTAGGCTTGAGAAAATCATATGGTGTTTCTTTCACTGTCACAATCTTTCCTGTAGGAATGAGCTTACTGTCAACAGGAGTGTAACGCGAAGCAAAAATCTGAATTTTTTCTGACAAGATATCGCCACTATTGTGGCCACCAAGGTTCCAAAAGGCATGGTTTACTAGATTAACCGGCGTGGCCTTGTTTCTAGCTTTTGCTTCCATTGTTATACACAGTTGGTTGTCTCCAAGGAGCTTGTAGCTTGTTTCTACAAGGAGATCACCAGGGAATCCTGTGAATATGAAAATAATCTTCACATTAAGTGTGTCATTCATGCTCTTAGATATATCATAGATGTTATATGTGAGCCTCTATAGTGTGGAAAATTAAAACTATGGCCTTAACAGACTATATGTGTTCTTACCTTGTTCACCATCAAAGCTGTGATAAGCAAAAACAATGTAAGGAACAAGACCATCTGGGCTATACTTTTTCACTTTCCAAACAACCTTACTGAATCCTATAGGCCCGCCTGATATCCACATAAGCAAGCAATTCGTTCAGAAAGAAACAAGAAATCTCATCAAATTAGTAAAAAAGCAATCTGAGGAAATTAAGCTTCCACTTTGCTAGGTGTAATATGATGTAAGGTTACCATGAATCGTGTTATTCCCTGAATTAGCAGGTAGTTTGTAAACAGTTCCATTCAAGGTAAACTGGGCATTAGAGATTCTATTGGCAACCCGTCCCACAGTGGCCCCAAAAGGTGATGAAGCATTCTGCACAAATTAAATCTATCAATTTCATAGATAATTCAAGGGAAATTATAAATGGAAAATCTTAGTACTTGACATGAAACAAAGCATAAAGTGTCTGACAAAATGCACTAACAGACAGAACAGTTTCTGTATGTCAGAAATGAATTTACTTTTTTCTTTTTTCTTTTTTTTCTTTTTGCAGAAAAAGCAATAATTCGAAAGACCAAACATTTGTTAAGAAGAACAAAACAATTATTAAAGTATAAAATGGGTCATGCTATTTTTCTTACATGTTAAAATCTTCTCTAATTAACCGATAATTTAGAACTTAAAACCCTATTCTAAGTAGTCTCAAATAAACAGTTTTTTTTGTGTACTTTTGACAAGATTGAATGCTGGGAAAAAAACAATAACAGAAGTTCTCTCTATGTATGTATAGGTTTTTGTTAGGATTTTTTTTTTTATCTATTATTAACCCTAGTTCTTGCAGGACACTGTCCTTCTGTGTTCTTCTTTTCCCCCTACCATATGTAATTAGTTAATATTTGATATTATGATGTAATGTATTTTTTTAAATTAATTTTAATTAAAAATATATTAAAATAATATTTTTTATATATTTTTTAATTTTTATATTAGTATATCAAAATCATATAAGAACACTTAAAAAAAATCAATTTAATGATTTTTCATGCAAAAAACAATTTGAAAAGTACTTTAAAAATAAAAAAAAAACAAACAATTATTTAGTATCTATTTGACATTGTGGTAGATTTTGTTTTTCAAATTACATTTTACCTAAAAATATTAAATTGATATTTTTTAAATATTTTTTTATAAATTTAATATACTAATATAAAAAAAATATTTCACAATACCAAACACATTAATAATTTTTCAATATCTATATAAAAAATATATATATTAAAAAAACAAACAAAGTGGAATTTGGAAATGTCAAGGTCAATTATCATGGTCTTACAGTTAATTACCTTTGAAAGGTCATAGGTAAAATATATTAAAATTATCTAAAAATATTATTTTAATAATTTTTCACAAAAAAATCAATTTGAAAAATACTTTAAAAAGTAGAAATGAACAATCATTTAGTGTTCATTTAACATTGTACTAGTTTTTGTTTTTTTAATTTTTTTTTACCTAAAAAATATCAAATTGATATTTTTCTAAAAAATATAAAAAATATGATTAACATTTACAAATCACACTATTAGTTTTCTAATATAAATGTGTGTGTGTGGAATTTGGAAATGTCAAAGGTCAATTCTCATGGTCTTACAATTAATTACCTTCTTTGAAAAGTCATAGGCAAAGCATTTTGGCAAAGCAAAATTTGCGGCAGATTTAGCTACAACACATTTGTCTAATAGCAACTAGCTAGGGTGTGGGTGCAGGTGTAGTGGAATACTGTATAGCACTGCAGCGGGAGTCCTGCATGAGCAGCACCATGTGCTTGAATGTCCTTGAAAGAGACACAAACGGACAGACAGGCAGACAAAGGCCATTCCTATGGGAATCATTTTCCACAAGAAAGAATGCGAAATGATCCCTTCTTTCATAAACCCAAAACTAAAACATGAAAAACAAATTAAAGAGAGAAAATCCTCACCATGAATTCCTCAATAGTATCAAAGCCAAGAGCAACATCACCTAGCTTTCCTGTCAAGTGTTCGTCAACAAGCAGACGTTATCAGCACAAGAACTCGTATTCTTGAACTTGAGATGCAATATATATAATAA
>Ga0307507_10012446_pt1 | contig 10512 bp, 5 predicted proteins | sample 7_EM_MG_FD_207223 | JGI IMG/M metagenome (GOLD analysis project Ga0307507, IMG submission 207223) | Populus trichocarpa ectomycorrhiza microbial communities from riparian zone in the Pacific Northwest, United States - 7_EM | ecosystem: Host-associated > Plants > Roots > Unclassified | place... | reverse complement strand
CCACCGTCGTTCCACCTGTGCCTCCCCTGTGATGCATGCATCTCAGGGGATTATTAGGGTGTTTTTCAGGGTTCTTTTGGTTGGTTTGGTCTTTTTGGGCCAGGTGCAGCAAGAGCTCTAAAAGTCGAGTTTGCTAGTAAATCTAAGAACACTACTAAATAATTAAGAATATGGGAAGGAAAGCCTAACTAGAATATTAATAAGATGTCTAGGAACTTTAACCGGTGGTTAAAGTTATTTAATTAGTTGGATTCTTAGGTGCCAAGCCTTATTATATAATGTTGTTTTAAGCCCTTAGCGATACCCCCTTACTTTTCCTTCTCTATATCTTAAGTGTTCCTTCTATATATATATAGTAACCATAGCGTCACTGGAGCTCCGCCTCTATAGGAGAACCCCATGCTCTTGCATATGCCTTATGTATAGCTTACGTTAGCTACGCGTAGGTATATCACCTCCTTACGCCCTTGACCCTTATAATCAATTGCGTAATGTCTTGTAGACTTCTTAAATATATATATCTTATAGCCACTGCCCCCGTCCCGTAATAAAACCAAACTATATAACCTGCAAAGACTAATATCTACTACCCTTACTTAAAGAAATACTAGCTTATATAAGTAAGGCTAAGATTTTTATAAAGCTTAATATCTGCTAGGCCTTTTACCAAATTAGAATAAACCCTAGATTTAAGGATCTTACTATATTTTAGACCCGCTACGGATTATATAAATACAAAGTACTATCTTTTAGACTAGCTAATGGACTAGCTACCTATTAATAGTATATAAATAACGTACTCTTTAACTACCTTAATAACTTCTATATAGCCTACCTAGATAATATTATAATTTGCTTTAAGAATAAACTGGAATATAAGGAGTATATCTATAAAGTCCTATAATGGCTCCGCGAAGCTGGTCTCCAGGCCAATATTAAAAAGTTAGAATTCAGTGTTAAGCATACTAAGTACTTAGGGTTTATTATTAGTATAGATAAAATTAAGGTAGACCTAGAAAAAATAGCTGTAATTAATTAATAGGAACCCCTAAAAACTATAAAGGGGGTATAGTTATTCCTAGGTTTCTATAACTTCTATTAACACTTTATTAAGAACTATAGTAGGATTAGCCAGCCCCTTAACCGTCTTACTAGGAAAGACCAGCCCTTTTACTTTAACGCTATATATAGGTAGGCCTTTAATAAGCTTAAAAAACGGCTAGTATCGGCTCCCCTGCTTATTTACTTTAACCTAAAACAGCCTTTAATACTAGAAACTAATACCTTAGATAGTATAATAGCTAGTATCTTTTCCTAGAAGCAACCGGATGGAGAATAGTACCCTATTATATACTATTTTAAGACTATAATAGATGCTAAGCTAAACTACTATATCCATAACAAAGAAATACTGGCTATTATCTCTAGCTTTTAGTACTAGTGTGTATAGCTAGAAGGGACCCCTAAGCCTATTAAGGTGGTTTTAAATTATAAGGCTTTAGAATACTTTATAATAATAAAGGCCCTTATAGCCTGGCAGACACGCTAGGCGGATATCCTATCTTAGTCCCACTTCCTAATTATATATAGGCTAGGCGTAACCAACTATGTAGATACCTTTATAAGGCGTAAATAAGACCTAAATAACCAAATAGCTGTAAAGATTATATTATAGACCTAGATACTACTATAACCAGAGCACCTTAACCCCTAAATATAAGCAGAACTAAATATAGACCCTATAAAGGCTAAAATATACCCTATTAACACTATGGAACTTAATCTTATTAATAAGCTACTGTAAGTAAATTGTACAGCCCCTTCTCTATAAGAGTACCGTAAAAAGGTAAAGGATATTACCAGCCCATAGTCCCTTAAAAATAAATTACTTAAGTATTAGAAACAGCTAGTAATAGCAAAGGAACAGAACTTATGGATTTAGCTTATTGCCAAAGTATATACCTAGGTCTCTATGGTCTACCCTAAAAAAAAATAAGACCTATAGGATTATTAGCAACCGCTACTACTAGCCTAGAATAGTTATAGATATTAACTGTTATATATAAAACTGCAACAGCTGCCATAGATCTATAATCCTATAAGATAAAACCCTAGGACTATTAAAGCCACTCCTAATACCAGAGCGCCCCTAATAGTATATCTTTATAGATTTTTATAAGCTACCTATAGACCGTAGCGGATACGATATAGCTATAGTTATAGTTAACCACTTTGGCAAGCGCCTATTCTCTATCCCTTATTATAAGAATATTAATACTAAAGAGGCGGCCTAACTGTATATTTACTATATCTACCAAATTTATGGACTACTAGATACTATTATATCCAATTATAGGCCGTAAATTATATTAGCTTTCTAAAATAAGTTTACCTAGATCTTAGGCATTAAGCTAAAGCTTTCTATAGTATACTACCCCTAGATATACGGTTAGACAGAGATTATAAATTAATATTTAGACTAAAGACTTCGGCCCTTTATTAACTACTTCTAAGATAACTAGGCTAAACTACTACCCCTAATAAACTATACTTAGGCAACCCTACCCTATGACTCTACAGGGTTTACACCTATTTAGCTAGAAATGGGCTACTTACCCTATATAAGCTTTGACTGGAAAAGACTAGAAGAACCCTAGACTATACGCAAAAAACTATCTTATAAGGAAGCCTAGCAGTATACCAAGCGCTTAAAAGAAGCCTAGATAGTAGCCTATATAAATCTAGAAAAGGCCTAGAAATTAATGCAATAGTAGGCAAATAAGTATAGACAAGAGCCCGACTTTACCATAGGTAATAAGGTCTAGGTTATAATAAAGAACTAGAAGATAGAACAGCCTAGCTATAAGCTAGACTATTAAATAGCAGGACTATATAAGGTCCTTAAAAAGAGAGGCAACTTATATAAGGTAAAGCTCCCGGATTTAATTAAGGTCTACCCTATTTTCTTACCAGATAAGCTACAAAAAGCTATAAATAACCTATTACCTAGACAAAAGAATAAACCGCCCCTGCTAATTTAAGTTAATGGCGATAATAAATAGGAAATTAAAAAATTACTAGCCTATAAACTTGCAAGAGGAACGCTAAAGTATTATATTAGTTGGAAAGGCTATAACTTAGACCCCACTTAGTACCCTATATAGAACTTTATAGGTAGTCCCTATAAGCTTTAGAAGTTCTATAACTGGTACCCTAACAAACCTAGACCGCCAAAATACCTAAATAAGTAGATGGAATGCTAGTATAGTAAGGATAATAGATTACCTATAAAGCATAAAGACAAAAACGCCCTATCGGTATAATACGGACATACCAAGCCTAAGGGCAGGCTTTTTTTAGAGGGGGGGGGGTAATGTTATAGTACTGGCAAATTGCCGTTATATTACCGTAACTTGCTATTACGTAACTAGAGGATTATATATAGCTTTAAGCGGTACTTCCATTCTTCCCCTTTCCTTTCTCTAGCTTTAGATCCTCATTTATAGACAATCCAATTATATAGGCTTGCGCGACCCTCTTGCCATACTTATGCCTTAATTAACTAAGTCGCTAATAATAATAATTTATTGCTTAACGTCCGATTTGGATCCCTACTGGGCCCACGCGGACTACTCCTTATATACATGTGGGGAGAAAACTCTACATAAGAAAACCCCGTGATCCATCTCCCTGCCTTTTGGGACTCGCCTACACAGCGCCTATAAGGCGCCTGCGAGTCACCTATGGTGCTCTACTACCTTACTTTTTAACCTCCTTAGGAACCACTGCTGCCGTAACAAGCCTACGGACGCGCTAGTATTGCGAACTTAACTTTACTACTGTAGAGTCATCAGGGGGCGCCTAGTGCTCGCCCCTTTGCCTTCTATTACTATTTCCTTTACGACCCAAAACTAGTCTAGTACATTTTGGCTAATAAGCTACTAGGTAACCGCCTTGAGACCTTTTTATATTAAGAGTAGTGTATTATAGTTCTCTATGCTAGCTACTAAGAGCATTGCTTCTTAGTTAGTGCGTAAGGGGCATAATAGTATTACGTGTTTTGGTGTCTGTCTTAGCCAGCTATATTTGCATCTTAGGCTACCTACTAGGACACCTACCCAGTAGAGACAGTCTTTTAGTCCTATTATTCCTATTCTTAGGAGTATTGCTATTGTATTTTCTGCCTTTGTTAGGCCTTTTTAGAGCCCTTAGGTATTTACCCCCTATAGCGTTAACCATGCTGCGGCCTAGGTTCCTCTTACCTAAGACAGCCTCTGTACCTTTAACTCCTATACACCTCTCTAGTGTTGGTCTAACCAGTATTATATTACGGTAGATGGTTTCCCAGTACTCTTTTATACTTTACTTTAGCTCCTTTCTCTCTCTTGCTGTTATCTTTACTGGTCTCTTATACGTCTCCCTTCCTCCTCTATATGGCCTAGGCCCTAACACAGCACCATTCTTCTTCTACTTTTTCTACCTATTTCTCTAATATGTCTTCCCTACTTTAGGGTTGTTGGTTAGCTCTTCTATAGGGCACCCTAGGGTCCCTCTATAGTTTATTTAGGCGTGACTTAATATACTTTATAATACTAGAGTTGCGCTCCTTTTACACCCTTTATATTACAGCAGCTTTAGTATATAATTATAGGGGGGGGATATTAGCTTCCTTCTTAAGCAGTACTGTGGCCGTTCGCTTATATCCGCCTATTATACTCTAGAGGCAAGCTATTTAGACCTTTTAGAGTGGTTTAAGGAGTGCTTTAGAGGGGCCTTTCTCGGTTTTTCCTGTAGCCCAAATACTAGAACTATACGTTATGGTTGGCCGGACAACTGCTATGTATAGTAGGCGTGACCTCTGGAAGCATGGGCCCTACGTAAAATTGTTGATTCTGGATATTGCGATATACTGCGCTTAGCCCTTATAGGCCGCTTATAACGCATATACGCTCCACCGGAGCTTACTATCTACCTATACTCCTAGTACCCTTAGGCCTTGAACTAGTTGGCCCCCAAAGCCTTAGATACGGATTATATACTAAAGATCTATAGATTGGTTGCGTTTTCTTATAAAATAGATTAGCTAGTATTTCTCTGTTAAGAATTGGACTCTGTGTCGTCTTTCCCATTCTATGTAGGTGTTATAGGCTTTCTCTAGTGTTCTGCAGTTCTCTGCGGCTGTTGGCCCATATATAATTAGGTTTGTATTGTTGACGAAGCCTATCCCCTGGGTCGCCCCTTTCTTAAAGGACTTAAGTAGGTTGCTTACAAAGAAAAGGAAGAGTATGGGCGAGAGGGGTGATCCTTGTGGTATTCCTGTTACAACTGCGATAGGGGGGCTCTGGTATCCGCGAAAGACTAGCGATGTTTCTTTCTGGCCTGTAAACCCTTGAACAAATTGTACGATCCATTCTGGGAAGCTAAGTCGCTAATAAAACTTATACCTTATACCGCCTTATTTAATATATATAATAACTTAAAGGTCCCTATATCTGTAAAAGACCTATATACTATATTTACTAAATAAATAAAAAGCCTATAATAGGCCTTTATAGAAACTCTTACCTATTAAAAAGCCTAATATTATAAGTTAATTAATTCTCTAAAAAAGGAAAATTAAAGAGATCTGTTAAAACCTCCTAGTTAATATTAATATTAAGTCTAAACCAGTACTAATAAAGCCCTTAAGGTATAAGCTTATAGTTAATAAAGATACGCTTAAGCCTAGAATAAATAGAGACGTTAGCTGGCTAGTAAAGTCTAGAACTACTAAGACCTTATTACGGTAACCGTTAGTTACCTATTTGCTAGGTACCTAAAAGGTAACCTACCTATAGAGGCGTAGGTTAAAAGTTTCTAGCCCCCACCAAAACAATACACCCTAATAGCTATACTAGTGCGGCTATTAGGGTATATCGTTTTTATAGGATCTGGGAACTTTTAACCCACGCCTCCATAATACTATATTATATTATACTCTTTGGAAACTTAACGCGTATACACAAACTTATTTCTATAGTAGACGGCAACCTTCTTCTTATTACCCCTATCCTTTACCCTATCCTTAATATACTAACCTTACTCCTATATTAGGCATTACTAGCTAGCTTACTAGGAATTATAAGCAGTATAAATAGCTATAGTATAATCTTAAATTTAACCTAGTTATTTAGCATTAGCGCTAAAATAAGAGAGAGCCTAGGTAATATAGTAGTTAAGGATATTAAAGAAATATTGCTACTTAGGCCCAGGCTATTAAAGCTTAAAGTTAATAATAAAAACCTACTAAGGATAGGAACGCTGTTACGGGACACCTCTATAACACCTTATATATATCTACCTATTTCCACCAACATAGTAAGAAGAGACTGACCACAAGATAGCAATATACGGCAATTTAACGGCAATTTGCCGCATTCTGCTATATTCTGCCAAGTCCACTAAATTCTACTAAGTTCTACTAAGAACGCTCCTTAAATCCTATTCTGCTTTATATATATATTAACTAAGTAACTAAACTAATAATATATACCCTTTCTTCCTATTTCCTTACCTTCTCTCCTTATATAACGTCTTAACTATATTACGTAGTTTATATATATAGCTTAATAATATCTACTTTACTATATATTATTACCGCTTATACTCACTCCGTAACACTATATTGCATTAACCTTATATACTACCCTCTAAAATACAGAACAACCCTAAAGCCCCTATAATAGCCGCTAGCATTATATCTACACTCTAAAAACAATTAGTAGAGATATAGAAGCCATAATCCTATTTAGGTAATATCTGCTTAAGGCCCTTATAAGTTAGTAGAGGTTAGATATAGAGTATATAGATATAATTAATTAATTAATTAATTATTCATTGCTTAATGTCCGATTCGGATCCCTATTGGGCCCACGCGGACTACTCCTTATTTATATGTAGGGAGAAAACTCTATTTGAGAAAACCCCATGATCCATCTCCCTGCCTTTTAGGACTCGCCTACTTAGCGCCTATAAGTTACCTATAGTGCTCTACTACCTTACTTTTTAACCTCCTTGGGAACCACTGCTGCCGTAACAAGCCTACAGACGCGCTAGTATCACAAAATTAACTCTACTACTATAGAGTTATTAGGGGGCGCCTAATACTCGCCCCTTTACCTTCTATTACTATTTCCTTTGCAACCCGGAACTGGTCTAGTATATTTTAGCTAATAAGCTACTGGGTAACCGCCTTAAGACCTTTTTATATTAAGAGTAGTGTATTATAGTTCTCTGTGCCAGCTACTAAGAGCATTACTTCTTAGTTGGTACGTAAGGGGCATAATAGTATTACGTGTTTTGGTGTCTGTCTTAGCCAGCCATATTTGCATCTTAGGCTACCTACTAGGACATCTACCTAGTAGAGCCAATCTTTTAGTCCTATTATTTCTGTTCTTAAGAGTGTTGCTATTATATTTTCTACCTTTATTAGGCCTTCTTGGAGCCCTTAAATATTTACCCCCTATAGCATTAACCATGCTATAGCTTGGGTTCCTTTTGCCTAAGATAGCCTCTGTACCTTTAACTCCTATACACCTCTCCAGTGTTAGTCCAACTAGTATTATATTACAGTAGGTGGTTTCCTAATACTCTTTTATGCTCTACTTTAGCTCCTTTCTCTCTCTTACTATTATCTTTATTAGTCTCTTATGCGTCTCCCTTCCTCCTCTATATGGGCCTGGGCCTTAATACAGCACTATTCTTGTTCTGCTTTTTCCACCTATTTCTCTAGCATATCTTCCCTACTTTGGAGTTGTTGGTTTGTTCTCCTACGGGGCACCCTAGGGTCCCTCCATAGTTTATTTAGGCGTGTCTTAATTAGGTAGTTATATATTAGCTAGTAATCTAATAGAGTTTAACATACCTACTTATTTAAGCCTCTACCCTAGTTTTCTAGTGCTTTAGTCCTAGTCTATAAGCAGTTAGCTGCCACCACCACTTATACAGGGAATTTCACCATTCTTTTGGATATCTTATAATAGGATATTAGCCCAAGTACCAGTCTGCCCCCTAGTAGTCTATATAAGAGTCTCCTCCTAGAGTTGGTACGCTTTTATATAGCTTAGGAGCCTTCTATAGCCTCTAGTTTTACGCCTTTTCTATTATTTCCGCCGGTATAGGCATAAGCTGCTATTTCTAGGGGTCGCAACTCCCGTCTTACGCGCCTACTGGCGTAATCCTATAAAGGCGTTATAGCTGCATCCTACAATGCAGACTTAGGTGCACTTTTTATAGTTAGGCCTAGCTAAAACCTTCCTGCCTAAGTAACTCCTGTTTGCTCCTTAAGTATATCTCGCCAGCATACCGCCCTAGAGATGAACGGTTCCGTCTATTAATATACTAACACGCGCATCCATTCTCTTAAGCCATATAGTAGTCTCTCTAGCCAGGACATGATCCTACCTGCCTATTAGGTACACTAAGGGTCAGAGCCTAGCTAAGGGGTAAGGTCCTTAGAGCTAGCAGTAGCTACTACAAACTACGCCCTACGGGAGGTTCCCGTTTCATGTTACCTATAAGAGTCTCCTTATAATAGGCCAACCGTGTCTTGCAGGAGAGGGGCCGTAGAGATACTAGGTCCCGCACTAGATAACCTACTCCCCCCTCTCCTACTAACCAAGCTTATGTCCCTCTATTTTATAAGCTGGCCTATATCTCTAACTATTAAGACCTTATCTAACTGGCCTGTGTTTCCCCTATAGCCTCCCCTATATATATACATTAGGTTGCGTGTACCACGCCTATTAAAACCCTCCTATAAGTCGCCTTATACATATACGCATTAGGTTGCGTATACTACGCCTATTAAGACCCTCCTATAAGTCACCTATGAGTTAACTATAGGTTAACTGTAAGTTGACTAAGTCGTACGCCATAGGGCCATTAAAGCTGGCCTGTGTTTCCGCTGCCTAGAGCTTTGCCCGTGTTTCTACCTTATTAAGCCATCTAGTTGCCATCGCGTTGCTATTGCATTGCTGTTACGTCGCTGTCGTCCAGGTTGCGCGCACTACGCCTATTAAGACCCTCTTTTAAGTTACCTGGGTGTACTAGATACCAGATAGGCCCTTATAGAGGGGCCTTAATAAGTTTTATACAAAGTATCTGTGACGCGTTAACCTTAACAAGTTCTTATAAAAAGAGGTTCCCTACGCCCTCGCCGTATCCTCTTGGTCTTAGAGCTAGCGCAAGCCTAAGGGTGTCCTGTCGTACGCCTAGGGCGCGTCCACGTCAACTGGCTGAATAAGGCCAGTTTCGGGCCTGGCTGCGAGCCAGGTAGTCGTATGTTGGGCGGTTTTCGTATCCCAGTTTCCCTTGATGGCCCCCTAGATGGTATAGCAGGAGCCCTAAGCAGGGGCAGTAGGACTCCTAGTGTTGTTGAGGGCGATGTACGCGTCGCAGGCTCAACACCACAGAGTCGCAACACTAGCGCGCGCAGCGCGCTGCGACGGCTCTCCTCCATCGCCTCTGCACTTAGCCATCATAAGGAATGATTTCCCGATAATGTTTCCACCCGCGGCGGCGTGGACGCGTGCAATAGGGCTTCGCGGGCATAGATATAATTATCGGATATAATATAACTAAAAATTAGACTATAAACTATATCCTAGTATATTATATTAAGCCATCCTTTAATCTACTTTTTAACATTTATAAATAGATCCTTTAAGTACTTACTCTTTATAATATTTCTAGTATATAGTGCGATAATATTATACTTCTTATAAGCCTATAATAAATTATTGTAATTAAAGTAATAGCGTGGACCTCTAAATAACGGGCTTGTCTCCTTATACAGCTTAAGTAGAATATTACATAGATATCCAGTAGCTTTATTTATAAGCTTATATAATATATCTAAAAGTACTACCCGTTTCTCTATATTAGTCTTCGCCTTTTTTTATTTTTCTATATACTTAATCAGTAGGGCTAATAATATTATATTCTTATTAAGTATTTAATCCTCTTTCTAAGCAGATACCTACGAGGTAATATTACTATTAATTATAATAAGTAAAGCTAAATCGCTAGTAAAATCTACTACCCTATCCTTCTATATTACTATCTTAGCGGTAATAAAGTTATAGCTAAGTTAGGTAGATAAAGGGGCTATCGTCAGGAAAAAATTTACTAGCATTTTTGCAGCATTTGGCAGCATTTCGCGGCCAAATGCGCATTTCGCGCATTGCAACGTGTAGCGTATGGTATTAACTAAGAGGCGGTATACTGCCGCATTTAATAGAAACCAATAACACGATGCAGCTAATTGCGCATTTTGCACTTAATGCGCATTTTGCACTTAATGCGCATTTTGCACTTAATGCGCATTTTGTACTTAATGCGCATTTTATACTTATTGCGCATATTATACTTAATGCGCAATTAATATATAATGCCCTTCTTGCACATTTTGTATATCTTACTTTAAGCAATAGATAGGCGTTGCTCTTCCTATGTAGTTGTTATTAAATAAAT
>Ga0307507_10012445_pt1 | contig 10512 bp, 13 predicted proteins | sample 7_EM_MG_FD_207223 | JGI IMG/M metagenome (GOLD analysis project Ga0307507, IMG submission 207223) | Populus trichocarpa ectomycorrhiza microbial communities from riparian zone in the Pacific Northwest, United States - 7_EM | ecosystem: Host-associated > Plants > Roots > Unclassified | place... | reverse complement strand
CAAGCCCTGAATGATACTGATACTCTGGCATCGGGTGAGGCTGATAAATATGTGGAGACCCACCATGACCCCTCCCCACATCCCTCCTAGTGTCTCATCCTGGATGGGAGCCAACATGGGCGGGGGGCTGTCAAATTTCGCAAAATGGGTGGGTAGGAAGTGGGAGTTGGTGGCCCTGAGGTGTGTGAAGAGAATGCAAAGAGGAAGGGGATGCAGGGCCAGAATGGTGGCAGTGGTGCCCTCATTGGGGATGGGAGATGTGCGAGATTGAGTGTCGTGAGGAGATGAACATGGGAGAAACGTCTCGATAGCCTCCTTTGTGGAAGTGCAGAATGGTTCATTCATGGCACTTCCGTTTATTCATTGTTTTTTTTTGTGTTTTGAATTTTGTTGTTCTTTTTAAATTTTATTAAACTTCGAAGTTTTCTCTTTTTAATTATTTAGGAGCACTGAAAGTCCTTCAAATGATTTTTATCAAGGTGTGCTTGAGCACGTCGACAAGTGTTTCTTCAAGTGCATTCGCTGAAGAAACACTGATCGGCTGACGTCATCACCAGCATCTTGCTGTAAATGCTTTTGAAGAATGACATCATCGTCGGCTACCTTGGAACAATGCTTACACAGTCACGAGCTCTACCAGTCGAGCTTGTGACATGTTTCTCATGCTCGTCATGCAACTCTTCGATGGTCTCCTCAGCATTATGTTCTTGTTGCGTTGTGCAGGTGGTGCTTTTTTTGGGGCTGCTTTTGTTGGTGCCTTTGCGCGTCCTTTGGCCATGCTGTGCTGACATGTGTTGTTGAATTTCGACTTTTATTTTCAACTTTTTTTGTTAGTGTATTGTGATTACTTGCAGTCACTGATATTTCAAATATATTTTTTACGTTCCAGCTGTTATATGTAGGTAGAAGACTGGTTGCAACCGGTGTGAACCGGTTTTCAATGGTCTTTCCAAATTACATAAAACCTTGTGACCGGCAACTGAAAAACCTCAGAGTTGGTGCAACCACAACCATTGGTCTGGTCTTTTTCGGTTGTGTTCGGTTCGGTTTCAGTTTTTTTTTCGGTCCATGCAACTGAACCTGTGAACACTACCTACCGACCCCCTACGAATGACAAACACGGCCCACCATGACCCCATACCAATGGTGAACACAACCCACCACCTCCCCCTACCAACAGTGAGGACGGCCCAACACCAGCACCCACATGGCACACCCCACCCCACAAACGGCGAACACCGCCCACCACTTCCCACCATCTTCAATGACGGCCCACCTCCAGCACCCACCAACTGTGAGGGCGGCCCAGCACCACATGCCAATGGCGACAACAGCCCATCACCACCCCTGACGAATGGCGACAACAGCCCAGCACAGTCCTATGTAGTTTATGTTAGTTAGTATATATGCAATCACCTGTATTTTCTTCAAATTTAGTTAGAATCCAATACCTTTCAAAAATTGTTGGACTCCAGTAGGAATCCTACTGGAGTCCTAGTGGATTCCGGGATTCTTACTGGACTCCTATTGGATTTTGTCATTCCCACTGGATTCCTACTGGAGTCCATAGGAATAGGTGGAGGAGTGAAAAGTACTGCATTCACTGCATATGAATTGAGTCTTCTTCATATCCTCAAGGTTCCAATGAACCTTACATGTTCAACAACTGCCAGGTCCCTCTCAGAACAATTTCCTTGCTATCTTGCTGTCAACAATGCTATTGATGAGATGTGCATGATCAAGAAGTGGCCTGAAAAACCACCCACTGAGAGGCAGGTTACTGAGCTTTTCATTGGGAAAAGCCAGTGGATGAATGTTTGGTGTCCCACCTTCAGTAGGGTTTCTCAGCATTTTCCAGAAATGGTCAAATTGCTATGAGGTGATTCTGACAGCAAGACTGCAGAGGAGATTTGGGGGGTAGAGGCAAAGTACACCCTCAAGATGTTGAAAGAATGGATGGACCAAGGTGGGAAGCCTTCAAAAGGGAAGGAGAGGGCTGTTGAAGAATCTGTTGCTGAAAGCTCATTGAAGGCATTGGAGAAAGAGAAGGAGAAGAAGAAGAAGAAGAAGAAAAAGTCAGACAAATCAGATAAGTAAGTTAGAATGTGATAGTCACATATGCAATTGTTTGGGAACATTTAAATCTAACTTGGTACCATGAAAATTTTCAGATTTTTAGTAAATCCTCATGTGATGGCTGTTTCACCTTTGATCTGGCTGCTCTTATGGCTTGTATTCCAGCCTCTTATATCAGTTACTGGACCAGCAGCAGCATTTCTAAATGTCTTATTTCTGGCTGGATTTTCTTTCAAGCCTTATAAATGGTTCACTCTGTGCAACACATGAAGCTTTACTTGCAAATAAATGTCGCATGGTTGGCTGTTCTAAAGACAAAATTCAAGGAACACAAGCTTGTCATGAACATGCAGCTGACTGGAAGAAAAGTGTTCATGATCACAGTAAAGCTGCTCTTAATGGTATTTGATGTGTTCTTCAATGTCCTGGTGAATGTCAAGAGTGGCAAAATGTCCCTGATGCTGCTATTCAACGACCACATGATGATGATTCTCAACCCACAGTAAAGCGAAAGACCTATTTTTCACCCAATCGTTCATATTGTGTTGAAACAGCATGTGCACCATGTGGAGTTGTCATTGCATGGACCAAATTTCCAAAATCTGAATCTCCCACTAATATTCTTAATTGGCTTGATGAATTATTTCCTAAAAAGAAAGATCAACCTTCTTATATATGCATTGACAAAGCATGTCAAGTTTTCAAAACAGCTGTTGGGAGTGAGGGGTGGAAAGACTGGATGGACACAACTCGTTTTATTGTTGACACATATCACTACAACAATCACCGTGCCCAAGATGAAATTTGTCGAAAATGGTGTAATCCTGCACCAAATCTTGTGGGGGAAAAAATTGATGAGGATGGAAATCTTATTCAATGGAGGGAATTTAACACTCAAGTCTGTGAACAGCTTAATGCATGGCTTGCTGGCTATGAATCCATTTTGAAGCAGATGACTTCCAAAAATTTTAATTGGTTTATACATACTATGCTTGTTTATCATGTCAAGCATGTCCTTGCCAAAATGAAATCTATGAAGGATGATGATTCAACAGATGAAGAAAGCAGTGATGATGAAAGCAGTGATGATGAAAGCAGTGATGATGAAAGCAGTGATGGGGAAAGCAGTAATGAGGAAAGAAATGATGAGAGAAGCAATGATGAGGAAAGCAGTAATGAGGAAAGCAGTGAGGAGGAAAGCAACAAGGAGAAAGAATCAGATTCAAAAAGCAAAAGCAGTTCAGACAATGATGATGATGAAAGTGATTCTACAAGTAGTAGTGATCATGATATGCATGTTTCAGATTGAGTATATATTCAGTAGGAGTAGTTACTGACAAATCAGTTTCAATGTATTTAGCAAGTCCAGTTTTGTATTGAATACCTTTGAAAGTCCAGTGGAGTCCAGTTTTGTGTCAGTATACAGTTGACAGTCTAGTGGAGTCCAGTTTTGTGTCAGTATACAGTTGGCAGTCCAGTGGAGTCCAGTGGAGTCCAGTTTTGTGTTAGTATACAGTTGACAGTCCAGTGGAGTCCAGTTTTGTATTGAATATGGCTGACAGTCCAGTATATAGTGAAGTCCAGTGAAGTCCAGTGGAATCCAGTGGAATCTATGTGGATTGCATGGGGGATGGTAAAGTACTGTACTAGTTGGCAGGAAAGTTTAAGTTAGAGATAGTTCTGGTATGACATTGCCATGGTATGGTATGGTATGAATGGTTGTGGTATGATATCATCATACCACATGTGATATGAGTAAGGCTGAACATAGTATCATGGTTTTTGGAAGTCATGACCAACAAGAGCTTCCTTAATCTGAAGCCCTGGCTCTCCAATTGACAAGATTTTGGATTGGATAGAATCACTCAGCTTTAACAGATTGGAGCAAATATTTTGATAATGAAGACTTTGGAAAAACACTCAGGACAAAATACTTGATACCATCATATGTAGTTTTTAAGAAAATTGAGAATTTATAATGGTGTTGTTGGCCATACTGTATGTGTATGCTATGTAAGTGGGCAGGACTGTCTGATTGGCCCTACTGGGCAAAATACATTTAACCTGTTATTCAAAGCATTCATGTTAATGGCTTTTCAGGGATAGAAAAACCTGGGATAAAGCTCAGTTGAACTGATTTTCAAAGGTTGGAGTTGACTGTTCAGCTCAACCTTGTGAGTGATTCCGATGTAACATGTGAATTCTGACTTGTCTTGTTCAGAATGAACACTGGGTAAATATATATACATACTTCTTTGACAGCAACAGCATTGCACTTTTTGAACCCAAATTGCATGCTTTTGAAATGAATTATATGTGTTGTGGTACTTAATGTAGTTGATTAGTTGAAGTGCATATTTCAGCCTGAGCTGTTGGATAATAATTTAGCTCAAGTCCATGCTTTTTGCAATGGATGGTATCATGCATTGTTCAGGATTGATAGCCAAAACACAAAATGTCTTCTTTTCTTTGCTTCTCAAATACCACATCATCACAATGGATGCAGTATTGATTGATTTGTGATGAATATTGTTCTAATTGAAAGGACTGGGAAAGATAGGTATCATTAAATGGCTTTTGATGCATGGAAAAAGTCATTTGCACTGATTTTCAAATGATGAATTTGACTATATAGCCTCCACTTGTAGCTTAATATCTAAGGAAAAACCTGAAGAACCTTCCCACAAAAAATGGCACCCAATGGACCAGTATTGCAGCCTGCAGAAATAATTTATATATTTTAAAAAAGGACCCCAGACACCCTGTGACAGCTTTGGTATGATGGTATGAGGTCATTTGGTATGGTATGGTAACATGGTATTGGAATGAGTGGGATATGGTATGAGTTTTCCATTACATGGTACCATGGTATTGGTATGGTGCTCATATACCACCCTGGAATGGGTACCATTGAGGTCCCGTGTACTTTACACTCCCCCACATACTCCAGATGGATTCCTGGAGTCCAAATGGAGTCCACCTGGAATACAACCAAATCTGTATATTTCTGGATCATCCAGCTGGAGTCCATGTGGAGTCTGCATAGACTCCAGATGGACTCCACCCAAATCCAACTGAACTTAAACCAAGAGGCATTTAAGATTAAAATAAGCAGACTAAAATAGGTCTGAAGAGATACAATTGAAATGTATTTTATAACTACATAAAATTACTTAAATACATTTGATGCTAGAGACCAGGGGGATGGTAAAGGGAAGGGGATGGTAAAGGGAAGGGGGATGATAAAGGGATGGTAAGGGAAAGGGGATGATAAAGGGATGGTAAGGGAAGGGGGATGGTAAAGGGATGGTAAGGGAAGGGGATGGTAAGGGGATGGATGGTAAAGGGAAGGGGGATGGTAAAGGGATGGTAAAGGGAAGGGGGATGGATGGTGAAGGGATGGTGAAGGGAATGTCATCGATCCACATCAGCATCGTGTCATCGCTGGGCCATGTCACCTCGTCGCCATCTTCGCACGTGTCATCGTCACCTCTTCATTGTCGTTGCGTGTCGTATCGTGGACGTGTCGTCATTCCACATCGGCGCTGCCTCATCATCATCTTTGCAGGTGTCGTCATCGCCTTGTCATTGTTGTCCTTGCATGTTGTCCTCGCGTGTCCTGGTCATGTCGTCCTTGTCCTAGCTGAGTCATTGTTGTCCCACGTTGTCAGTCCGTCATCGTGCTGTGTGTGAACAAGGTGGGTTGGGATGAATAGAGGGAAGTACTCACTGGGGTGCCCTAACAACAACAACGAACGACGACCAAGATTAGTTGTTCGTCATTTGGTTGCCATGTTGCTGGCAGCGACGTGGCACCTGGGTTTTGTATTAGAATGTAAAAGGGGGGGGGAGGTGAGTTGTCTCACCTTGGCTCATTGTCGCTTGTGTCCATTCGTGGGTGCTGGCCATCGTTTGTGACTGGTGGGGTCATTTGTGTTCGTTTTCGGGTGTTCTTTGTTGTCTCTGGTTGTGCTGGTGGTCATTGTGGCTCGTGACGTGGTGTTGCCACATCGCCATTGGTTGTTCCATTGTTGGTTGTGTGCCATGGTTGTAGGCGGTCGATGGCAGCAGTGAGCGGCAGTGGTTGTTGGGGATGGTAGTGACGCAGGGGCGGTGGTGCCAGGTGTCGTGGATGGTGGTTGAAAGCAAGATGTTGTTGTTGATTGATGACGCCAAATTGAGCATTGGAATTTGCCGACATCCTTTCTAGGAAAGCGATCAGCCAGTTGGTATATACAGCATAAAATATATCTATCTAGATAAGCCTTCATGGTCCAACTGGTTGAGCATTCATGCTTGATAGTGTGGCTGTGCTCCTGAGGTTGTGTGTTTGATTCATTGATGTTATGCTTTTTTTAGTATTATATAATAACAACAATAGTGATGTAATTATTAATCTGGCTGGACTCCATCTGGACTCTGGCTGGATTAATCAACAGTTCCCTGTGTTCTGAGGTGGAGTCCATTCAGTCCAGATGAGTCCACCTGGAGGGCAGCCGGACTCCAGGCAGACTCCAGGTGGACTCCACACTAATATTTGGCTGGGTTGCCACCAAAGAAAAAATGGTGGATGGACTCCAGGACTCCATCTGGACTCCACCAGACTCCGGGTGGAGTCCAACCGGAATATGTGGGGGAGTGTAAAGTCCTCGAGGTCCCCTAAATCAAAGAATTCATATACCTCATAGGTACCCTAAAATGGGTGACTGAAGTGCTTATGTAGTGATCTTTTTGAAATTGTTCACAACAGTATCATCCATAGGTGCCAAGACTTCAGGCCACTGGCATCTATTTGAATATCATGCAGCTTGTCCTCATTTGAATTATGTGCCCTCCAGTGACCAGAGGATTAAAGAAATTTCTTGCCTTTTACTGATGTGAAAATGAAGTGGTTCACAGTCTGACAAATCTTAGACATGGAATACTCAATTTTAACAACTTACACCAGAGAATGCACCAACCACAGTACAAACTGCACCATTATTATAAATTGTACCAGCAACTATTGAAGAATAACAGTCCATTTAGTTTGGAAATTTTTTAAATAAAATAAAACTCACAGGTGCCAACATTGAAAAGTCTTCCAAGTAATATCAATTCAGCATTGTTGGGCTGATGCTAGTCACAGATGTGAGTTTCAAAACAGGAAGACAAAAAAAATATGCACCAGCTCTTGGCTGCCAATCACAACCCAAACATCAAAGTTTTGAGACTTGATTCTTGATGGGATCCCAATGATAAAAATGAGATAAAACATGTCAACCAACTATTTCATATGTTGACAGAAAAGGCACCATTAAATACCCCTGTAACAACAGGTGGTCCTAGTCAACTGAATCATATTGAACATCAGCAGATACTGAATGACCATTAAGCTTGAAAGAAAAAGTTCAAGAGGATAAAGTAGAAAGGGAAAACATCTCATACTATTCCCAGGCAAAAAGACAACTGACACATGAGGAACATATGAGCACTAATTGGGCCAAACATTGACAGAGACCAATTGGCCATTAAACTTGAAAGAAAAAGTCATTGAGGTTGGAGAGGATGAAGACAAAAAAGAAGACAAAAAGGAAAGAGAAAATGTCTCATACAATTCTCAGATGCAAGCAAATGTTTGATGCCAGCCCCTTTTGCAAATCAAGACCACAAGCTGTATCTACTTACAAATACAATGGAGCCTGAGAAGGAGAGGCAAACAAGGCCAAAATGACAAACAGATGTAAATTCACTGTTCAAAGAGGTACTCAAGCCAGACCAATAAAGACCCACTAGTTATGTAGCAGGCATATCTTTAGCGCGCCTGCGGGCGCAAAGCCCGCTACAAATAGACAATATTGTAAAGGAGGATTTACATAAATTTAATAATTATCAAGCTTGTCGTAATCAGTATCATGTTGAGTGTGTGTTCTAAACCAATGATTTGGAGTATTTGTGTCTGTTTCTAAATCAATCTTCGTCGTCGAGGTCGTCCTCACAGAAGGAGGCTCGCCTGATCAGTTGACCACTAAGGGTTTTTGTGGAGCAGTTGCGGTTTAGGCAAACATCACCCAATCGCCAGGAGTAGCTTCCTGGTGATACGAAGTCGGGTTGGTCCATGATGCTCCATTGTAAAAGACCAATTCCCCGTAAAGTTTGAAATTGACATTGTGTGACTGGACAACAGATCTTGGGATGATTGATGGAATCTGTCATGACAGTATACCCTCTTCCTGTCAGGGTGGCTGTTACGTTGGTGTCAAGTGGGTGGCGATATGCATATGTAGTTTGTTTTTTCAAAGTTTGAATGGGATAAAGGGAAACAAAGTGTGCACCTGAAATAAAATTCATTGAGGTGGTGTGATTTGCTCCTGTGATTACGCTGAGGAACGAATCTGATTCTTTACTTTCGGTGATGGTGATTGACTTCCCATCTGAATTGACATATGTAGAATGGCTGATCGTTCCCGTGGTTATAGTTTGCTGCAAATTGTGAATATCGAGCTTGTATTCGATGCTATGCAAGAACTTGATAAGAGGTTGCATGTTGTTTCGAGGAGCCACAATGTTGAGGTCTCGTGGGCTCCAGGCGGTTGCACAGCCATTCAGGACAACTTTGAGGGCAAGGGAGCCGATGATTGCGCAGTCGGTGTGGGCGATAACATATGTGAATGGCCGAAAGTGATCTGTGATCCAGTTTTAACCCAATATAAATGCATGGAATAGGTTATGTGACCTTTTGGAATGAAAGGTGCCAAGAACCGATGCAGGTGCTCACGGAGATAAAACTGGACAGATTTCCTGCACTCACGATTAACGTGACCAAATCGAGCGATACAGTCCATAGTGCACAACTCCAAAATGTAGAATTTTAAATCCTTTCCAACCCCAAAGAAGAATTTGGTGAAAGTTGTGTGGGCCTCGTTGATTCGTGTCATTAAGGGGTTCAAGTTTGGGAAGGATGAAGGTAAGACAGAGGAATTTATGGTTTAATATTTTCTCACCTTGACTTGGTTCCCCTATACGATGTCTAGCTTTCCTATCAATTATGCGAACGTGCTGAGGCTTTACAATGCTGGCAAAGTGAGCATGTTACCCTTTTTTGCTGAGTTAGTTTACTTATTAGATTTTCAGTTTAATGATGCCGTGAGATGGGGCATGCTGTTTGACGTCGGCGCTGATTATGCTGCAATGTTGGTTCCGGTTCCATTTCGTGCAGGAGTCGAAGAGCCCTCTTCAGTTGATGATTTGTTTACATCATATTGGGTTCAGTCACAATCAGACGAGGATTGGTGGGAGAATCTTGGGAAGTATAAGTTGGATATCGAAATAGGTGCTGGCACATCATGGTTGATGGTTATATTTCGGTAGAGATAATTGTGAGCCTTTAACCAAATTAACGCCCGCCAGACTTTGTCAGCTCACACTAGAAGGGGCCTTGCTTTTTTTCTTAACCATTCGGCAGAAGGTGCATTCGAGCCCATATAAACTACACAAATGGGGGCTACAATGTCCTCGATGGAAGGTGGCAGTAGCTCAGAGACAACATCTGGCCGCTGGGGATGGACAATGATATGGCCTCTCAATGCTCGTTGAAGATTAGCAGCTGAACTAGTTGAATGCTCATCTTGAAAGGTACCTAGCAGACCGCCCTTCAATCGAACAATGATGGCACGAGCTCTACACAATCCAATCATCGACTCCTCCACCAGGGTCAAGTCCTTCAATTCAGCTGGCACATCTCCAAGAAACAAACGATTAGCAATAGCCAAAGCGGGCATTCGGCCTGCAAGTAGAGAACCCAAACATGGTTCACACAATACAAAAGATTCTGGGTCTCCCTCTTCGTCGATAACGCCTTTCGGATCAACGAGGATGTCTTTCAAAACACCATTAGGATAGGGAAAAGTTGGATGGGTGACAGACGGATGTAGCCAAAAGCTGTCTCAACGAGTGTCTGGTTGTGAATCTTCATCCGAATCACTATTATAATCTGAAGTTGAGTCGTCGTCAGTTTCACCACATTCATGATAATCAGGCCATCTTAGAATGGTAAGGTCGATTTCTGCAATGGGAACTGTCCGGGACTGAACCTTAAGCATCGTTTCGGCACAAGATGCGCAAATGGAAGTTGCGAGCTCAGTAGATGAAGTGTTTTTTTTGAAATCATTCACGAGGGCATCCATCAATGACCTTGACGGGACTTCAGGCCATCTACTTCGAATATCACGCAGCTCGTCTTCATTTGAGTTGCGTGACCTCTGGAGAGTAGACGATTGAAGAAATTTCTTGCCTTTTACCGATCTGCCAATAAAGCGCTTCACAGTCCAACGAAGCCTAGACACCGAATCACCAGATGCACACTCTAGATTATACATTCGGGTCACTCTACGAAGTGTTTTCATCTTCATCTTATGTACAGTTGCCACCAAAACATAAGTTGCGAGATCGGGAGTA